>Ga0209377_1000971_pt1 | contig 19464 bp, 17 predicted proteins | sample GraSoiAngelo_141_FD_185898 | JGI IMG/M metagenome (GOLD analysis project Ga0209377, IMG submission 185898) | Grasslands soil microbial communities from the Angelo Coastal Reserve, California, USA - 14_0929_12_40cm (SPAdes) (version 2) | ecosystem: Environmental > Terrestrial > Soil > Grasslands ...
GCTCCTCATGTGGAAGATCGCCATGAAGCCCGGGCGGCCGCTCGCGTTCGGGCGGGTGGGCAAAGCGAATTTCATCGGGCTCCCGGGAAATCCGGTTTCGAGCTTCGTGACTTTCCTCGTGTTCGTCCGGCCGTTTCTGCTGAGAACACAGGGAATCACCGATGTGCAAGCCCACGCGCTTCCCGTGCGTGCGGATTTTGAATGGCCCGAACCCGATCTCCGGCGCGAGTTTCTGCGCGTAAAATGGAACGCCCGCGGCGGGCTCGATCTTTATCCCACGCAGGACTCCGCGGTGCTGATGTCCACCGCGTGGGCGGACGGCCTGGTCGACAATCCGGCCGACCATCCGATCCGCGCCGGCGACATGGTGAAGTTCATGCCGTATTCGGAGCTGTATCGATGAAGGTCAAAGTCCTCTATCTGGCGAGCCTGCGCGAGCAGCTGGGCAAACCCGGCGAAGATCTCGAAATCCCGCCCGCGACATCCACGGTTGCGGGCTTGCGCACGCTGCTTATGGCCCGAGGGGGTGCTTGGCACACGGCGCTCGCGCAAGGGCGGGCCCTGCGCGTCGCCGTCAACCAGGAAATGGCGCAGCCGACGACGTCCGTGAAGCCGGGCGACGAAGTCGCGTTTTTTCCGCCGGTGACCGGAGGTTGACCGTGCCGGTGCGCATCCAGACCAAGGACTTCGACGCGGGTGCCGAGATAGCGGCGCTGCGGCGCGGCAACCCCAAGATCGGCGCGGTGGCGAGCTTTATCGGCTTGTGCCGTGACGTCAACGACGGTGATGTGGTGACGAAGATGACGCTGGAGCACTATCCCGGCATGACCGAGAAGGCGCTCGAAAAGATCGTCGCCGAAGCGAAAACCCGCTGGGACGTGATGGAAGCGCTCGTGGTTCACCGCGTCGGCGAGCTGAAACCCGGCGATCAGATCGTGCTCGTAGTGATCACCGGCGCCCATCGCGGCGAGGCCTTTGCCGCCTGCGAATTCATCATGGACTACCTCAAGACCCGCGCGCCGTTTTGGAAGAAGGAAGAAACTCCGCAGGGAGCGCGCTGGGTCGAAGCGCGAGCCTCCGACGACGAGGCCGCGCAGCGCTGGGAGCCGCCGAAGTCGAGCGCCGCCTGAGCTTGGAACGTAGGCTTCAATGACGGAAATCTGGAGTCTGGCTGCACTCTGGCTCGGGCTTGCGCTGCTCGCGGCGCTGCTCTCGATCTGGATCAAGGTGGCCAATGCGCTCTCCGAGATCGTGGTCGGCACTCTGGCGCAGCTCGTTCTAGGCGCCGCCTTCGGCGCTGCGTTTCTCGGAGCGGATCAAACCTGGATCAAGTTCCTTGCCGGTACCGGCGCGATCGTCCTCACTTTCCTCGCCGGAGCTGAGCTGGATCCGGAGGTTTTCAGGCGCAAATGGAAGGAAGCGACTGCAATAGGCCTGATCAGTTTTTTCGCGCCGTTTTTTGGTTGCGCGGCGGCCGCGCGCTGGTGGCTGGGCTGGGGCGCCGAGGCGAGCTGGCTGGCCGGCGTGGCGATGTCCACGACCTCGGTCGCGGTCGTGTACGCGGTGATGATCGAATTCGGATTCAATGCGACCGACTATGGAAAGACGGTTCTGGCCGCCTGCTTCATCACCGATCTGGGAACGGTGATCGCGCTGGGCCTGATCTTCGCGCCGTTCACGCCGAAAACGCTGCTCTTCGTCGGGGGGCTCGCCGCGGCGGCCCTCGCGCTGCCATGGCTGACGCCGCGCTTTTTCCGCCGCTTCGGCGGCCGGCCCTCGGAGCTCGAAACAAAGTTCCTGCTCCTGTTTCTGTTCGGGCTTGGCGCCCTTGCGGGCTGGGCCGAGAGCGAGGCCGTGCTCCCTGCCTACGTGCTGGGCATGCTGCTCGCGGGCACTGTGGGCAAAGACCACGCGCTGGTGCGGCGCCTGCGGACGCTTACCTTCGGCTTGCTGACGCCGTTCTACTTCATCCGGGCCGGCTCCTTCGTCTCGGTGCCCGCTCTGATCGCCGCGCCTGCCGCGTTTCTCCTGATGCTCGCCGTCAAGGTGGTGACCAAGATTGCCGGCGTGTACCCCGTGACCCAGGCGTTCCGGTCCCCGCCGAAGGAAGGCATGTATACGACCCTGTTGATGTCGACCGGCCTTACCTTCGGCACCATTTCGTCCCTGTTCGGCCTATCGCACGGCATCGTGACCCAGGCGCAGTATTCGGCCCTGGTCGCCGCCGTGATAGCGAGCGCGGTGGTACCGACGCTCATCGCCAACATCTGGTTTCTCCCGCACCATCTGCTGCCGAAACCGGACGAAGGAGATGCCGGGCAGGCCGTATCTGGCCAGTCTTCTGCGTCGCAGGTGCCGCGGAGCTGAGCGATGTACACGAAAATTCTTGTGGGCTACGACGGGTCCGAAGCCGGAAAGAAGGCGTTTGAGACCGCGCTTGAGCTTGCAGCTACGCACGGTGCTGAATTGTACGTGCTCACGGTATGCCGGCCGCCGGAGATCGGTGACGATGTCGAGACCGAGGCGGTGATCGAGAACTCGCGGCGCTACCATCGAGGCTTGCTCGCCGAGTTGAAGCCGGCGGTCTCGGCGAAGCGTGTCAAGGCGCACTTCGAGGTCGCGGTCGGCCATCCGGCGGAGCAGATCATCTACGACGCCGACCGGCACGGGGTGGATCTCATCGTCGTCGGCGACCGCGGCCGCTCGACGTTTGCCCGCCTGCTGCTCGGCTCCGTCTCGAAGCAGGTCGTGCAGTACGCCGATCGACCGGTCATGGTCGTGCGCTGAGCCGGAACACCGCGAAGCTAGCCGCGACCCGCCAATCGCAGGTTCGCCTGGGTCAGGCGATCGACCAGCACGCGCATGAACGCCTTGTTGAATCCGACCTGGCAGCCGTCGGTTGCGACGCGCAAGGCATCGGCCTTGATCTCGATCACCGTGATCTCACCCGCTGCCGTGATTGTTGTAGTGCGGCGTCCCATGCGGCCGGTGAAGTACAGGATCTCGCCGAAACACCCTCCCGGCTTGATGACGTTGAGCTGCTTGCCGAGGAGCGCTACGCTGACTTCGCCGTTGACGAGGAGGTAAAAGCTGTCGCCCTGGTCGGCTTCCCGGATGATGACGGTTCCCGCGTCCATGGTCTTCCAGCTGCCGATGCGCACGACCTCCCACAGGGCGACGTCGTCGAAATCCTCGAAAAACGCCATGTCGCGCAGGGAGTTGAATTTCTCTGAGTCGGAAACCGACGCTCCTGAAAGGCGCAGCGTGGTGAAGGCCTGGCTGAGCTCCTTGCCGAACTCGAGCCAGGTCTTGTGGCGGGCGGCTGGATCTTTCTCGATGGCCTTCATCACGATCTGGTCGAGCAGCGGCGACAGGTCGGGACGCAAAGTCACCGGCCGAGCCGGGGCCGAGTTGAGAATGGCGTAGCTCAAGCCCGCCTGGGTATTGGCCTCGTAGGGCAAGCGGCCGGTGAGCATGCGGTACATCACTACCCCCAGCGAATAGATATCGGTCTGGTGGGTGATGTCTTCCATCCGGATCTGTTCGGGGGACATGTAAGCGGGCGAGCCCACTCCGGTGATCTGGGTCGTCTCCTGGCCATGGCGCTGCTGAAACGACGCCCCGAAATCACTGACCTTGGTGTCGCCGGACTGCGAGAGCAGGATGTTTCCCGGCTTGATGTCGCGGTGGATCACCCCGTGCTGGAACGCGTACTCGAGCGCGCGTATGCATTTGAAGATGATCTCGATGACCTTGCTGAGGGGCAGCAGATTGGTGACGTCCGAGTGCGCCTCGAGCGTGGTCCCGGGTACGTACTCCATGACCAGGTAGCTGTGCTCGGGCTCGACCACCGCGTCGAGGATCTCGACGATGTGCGGATGGCTGAGCTTGCCGGCGAGCGCGGCCTCGGCGAGGAACGCTTTGTGCATCATGCGTTCGGTCTGCGGGCTGATGTTTTCATCGAACAGGAACACCTTGATGGCGACGTCGCGGTCGGCGAACGGGTCGCGCGCGAGGTACACCCGGCTGGTCGCGCCGCTGCCGATCTGCCTAACGATCGGGTATTTGCCCAGGTGTTCCTGGAGCTCGAATTTCATCGCCATCGGCGCGGGGAGTTAATTCGTATGTTGGACATGAGATCGGATTTTGCCACGTTGCAGGAGTATGCTTCGTGGGACCCGAAGCAGCACTTCAAGCTCGCGGGGCAGCGAAGCAAGATCGCAGGGGGACAGACTTGAAATCTGGCCTAATCCCCCCACTTGCATCTCAACTATCGGATTCCGGATCACGGCAAAATGCGTATCGACAAGCTAACTACCAAGTTCCAGGAGGCGCTGGGGGACGCCCAGAGCGTCGCCTTGGGACAGGACAACCCATTCATCGAGCCGCTGCACCTGCTCGCCGCCCTGCTCGACCAGGAAGACGGTGGGAGTGCGTCGCTTCTGTCCCGCGCGGGGGTCAATGTCCCGCGGCTGCGGGAGGCGACCAAGAAGGCGATCTCGCGTCTGCCGAAGGTGGAGGGCCACGGCGGGGAGGTGCAGATCTCGCGCGAGCTGAACGGCCTGCTGAATCTGACCGACAAGGAAGCGCAGAAGCGCGGCGACCAGTTCATCGCCTCGGAGCTCTTTCTGCTCGCGCTCACCGAGGACAAGGGCGAGGCCGGCCGCTTGTTGAAGGAAAACGGCGGCAGCAAGAAGGCGATCGACCAGGCGATCAAGGCGGTGCGCGGCGGTGAGTCGGTCGGCAGCCAGGAAGCCGAAGGGAGCCGCGAGGCGCTGAAGAAATACACGCTCGATCTGACCGAGCGGGCGCGCTCGGGCAAGCTCGACCCGGTGATCGGCCGCGACGACGAGATTCGCCGCGTGATCCAGATCCTGCAGCGCCGCACCAAGAACAACCCGGTGCTGATCGGCGAGCCTGGCGTGGGCAAGACCGCGATCGTCGAGGGACTTGCTCAGCGCATCGTGAACGAGGAGGTACCCGAAACGCTCAAGGGGAAGCGCGTGCTCTCGCTCGACATGGCGGCGCTGCTCGCCGGCGCGAAGTACCGCGGCGAGTTCGAGGAGCGGTTGAAGGCCGTGCTGAAAGAGCTCGCGCAGGACGAGGGCCGCACCATCGTCTTCATCGACGAGCTGCACACCATGGTAGGAGCGGGCAAGGCGGAAGGCGCGATCGATGCGGGCAACATGCTCAAGCCGGCCCTCGCGCGCGGCGAACTGCACTGCGTGGGCGCGACGACCCTGGACGAATACCGCAAGTACATCGAGAAGGACGCAGCGCTCGAGCGCCGCTTCCAGAAAGTGATGGTGGAGGAGCCTTCGGTCGAGGCCACTATCGCCATCCTGCGCGGCCTGCAGGAGAAGTACGAAGTGCACCACGGCGTCGACATCACGGATCCCGCGATCGTCGCCGCGGCGGAGCTTTCGCACCGCTACATAACCGACCGGTTTCTCCCCGACAAGGCAATCGACCTGATCGACGAGGCCGCGGCGCGCATCAAGATGGAGATCGATTCCAAGCCCGAGGCCATGGACCGGCTCGATCGGCGCATTATCCAGCTCAAGATCGAGCGCGAAGCGATAAGGAAGGAGAAGGACGAAGCCTCGCAGAAGCGCCTGACGCTGATCGAGGGCGAAATAAAGAGGCTCGAGCGCGAATACGCCGACCTGGAGGAAGTATGGAAGGCGGAGAAGGCTGCGGTGCAAGGCTCGCAGCACATCAAGGAAGAGCTGGAAAAGCTGAAGCTCGAGATGGAGGGGGCGAAGCGCAAGGGCGACTGGCAGAAGGTCTCGGAGCTCCAGTACGGGCGTATGCCGCAGCTCGAGGCTCAGCTGAAGAAAGCCGAGAAGACTCCTTCGGCGCAGGCAAAACCGAAGCTGCTCCGGACCCAGGTCGGGGCGGAGGAAATCGCCGAAGTGGTGTCGCGCGCGACCGGCATCCCCGTCTCGAAAATGATGCAGGGCGAGCGCGACAAGCTGCTCGCGATGGAAGAAAAGCTCCACGAGCGCGTCGTCGGCCAGGACGAGGCGGTGCACCTCGTCGCCGACGCGATCAGGCGCTCGCGCGCGGGGCTCTCCGACCCCAACAAGCCTTACGGCTCGTTCCTCTTCCTCGGCCCCACGGGCGTGGGCAAGACCGAGCTGTGCAAAGCGCTCGCGGCTTTCCTGTTCGATTCGGAGGATCATCTCATCCGTATCGACATGTCCGAATTCATGGAGAAGCATTCGGTCGCGCGCCTCATAGGCGCGCCGCCCGGCTACGTCGGTTACGAGGAGGGCGGACATCTCACCGAAGCGGTGCGCAGGAAACCCTACAGCGTGATCCTGCTCGACGAGATCGAAAAGGCGCACCCGGACGTGTTCAACGTCCTCCTGCAGGTGCTCGACGACGGGCGCATGACCGACGGCCAGGGCCGCACCGTGGATTTCAAGAACACGGTAATCGTGATGACCTCAAACCTCGGCTCGCACATGATCCAGCAGATGCAGGGCGACGACCCCGGCCTCATCAAGACCGCGGTCATGGCCGAGGTGAAGACCCAGTTCAGGCCCGAGTTCGTGAACCGCATCGACGAGATCGTGGTGTTCCACGCGCTCGATGAGAAGCACATCCGCGACATCGCCAAGATCCAGCTTCGTTACCTCGAGCAGAGGCTGGCGAAGCTCGAGATGGGGCTCGAAGTCGCCGACAGCGCCCTCGCGCAGCTCGCCAAGGCCGGTTTCGACCCGGTCTACGGCGCACGGCCGCTCAAGCGCGCGATCCAGCAGAGCATCGAGAACCCGCTCGCGAAACAGATCCTCGAGGGCAAGTTCGCCGCGAAGGACATCATCCGCGTCGAATACCGCGGCGGCGCGATGCACTTCGAGAAAGCTGCGGCGAAGTCCGCTCAGAGAGCGGCGGTGCACTGAAAAAAGCTTGATGGGACGCAAGGCCCCGGGCAGAATCCGGGTTCAATGTTCGTCGCCGAGTCCAAGCGCCTCACCCACGCCGGCGCCAAGAAAATAGCCGACACCGCCGTAGCCAAGGCGAGGCAGGCCGGGATCGCGATATCGGTCGCGGTTGCCGATGCGGGCGGACATCTGATCGTGCTCGAGCGCATGGACGGCGGGCGCTTCCATTCCCTGCACTCGGCGACAACCAAAGCCGCCTGTGCCGCTTCCAACATGCGGCCCACGTCCTCGCACGGCGCTCAGGGGCAGGCGCTCGACACGGCGCATGCACTCGGGCTCGCCCTCGCGGCGGGCCCCGGGCGCTGGACTGCGATGGAGGGCGGCTGCCCCATCATCATCGAAGGCGAATGCATCGGCGGCGTCGGAGTGAGCGGGGCCGACTGGGCGACGGACGAGCGCATCGCGCGCGAAGCGGTCGAATCGATCGGCGCGAACCCGAAGTGACAGACGATGGCGTTCGAGCCCCTGCGCGTCGCGTGCATCGGCATGGGTTGGTGGTCTGACGTTCTCGCCGACGCCATCCAAAGATCGAAGAAGCTGAGGATCGTCGCCTGCTACACGCGTTCCGAGGGCAAGCGCAAGGCGTTTGCCGCGAAATACGGCTGCAGCGCGGCGCCCAGCTACGAGGCTGTCCTGAAGGATCGCGCGATCGAGGCGATCATCAACACCACGCCGAACGACGCGCATCTGGAGACCACGCGCGCAGCCGCGCTGGCGGGCAAGCATGTGTTTCTCGACAAGCCGATCGCCAACACTGTCGCCGAAGGGCGCGCCATCACCGAGGCCTGCCGCAAGGCGGGCGTCGTGCTCGCGCTGGGATACCAGCGGCGCCGCGAGAGCTATTTTCGATGGATCCGCAAGAGAATCGACGCAGGCGAGTTCGGACAACTGGTCAACGCCGAGGCCAACATCAGCCGCGACCGGCTCGGCAAGATCGATCTCAACTCCTGGCGCTACACTGCCACGGGAATGCCGGGAGGGGTGATGCTGCAGATCGGCATTCACTACGCGGACGTGCTCGAATATCTTCTCGGGCCCGTCAAGGCCGTCAACGGAAGGTTCGCGCAGCTCGTGCTCCCGGGTGACAATCCGGACGTTGCGAGCCTCGTTCTCGAGCACGAGAACGGCGCCCTCTCGACGCTCAACGCGAGCTACGCCTCCGCTTCGGAGTACTACCTGATGAATATCTACGGCAAGGAGGCGAGCGCGTATTACGATATGCATCAGGGGCTGCGGCTGCTGAAGCGCGGCGGCAGCGGTCCAAGCCCGGTCGCCTGCGAAAAGAACGATACCTTCGTCGAAGAGCTCGAGGAATTCGCCCGGGCGGTCCGCGGCGACGGCCGGCCCGAGGTGGGCGGGGAAGGCGCCACCGCCTCCCTCGCAGTCATCCGGGCGGGAATCGTGTCGGCGCGCGAGGGCCGCCGCGTCGAGGTCGAGGAAATGCTCTCGAAGGATTGAGGTCAGGAGATTGTTCATGAAAGCAGGATTGTCACTCGTCGGCGCGCTCCTCGCGGCGGCCGTCCAGGCGCAGGAGCCGTCATTCCCCCATAAGAGTCCGTTGGAGATCACGGTTCTCTTCCCCGCCGGGACGTCGGCCGACGTGACCGCCCGCTTGCTCGCCGACGGGATGTCGAAGCAGCTCGGTGGCGCCAAAGTGCTCGTGGTCAACCGCCCTGGCGCCGGGGGCGGGATCGGCTACAAATACGTAGCCTCGCAGAAGGCCGACGGATACTCGATCGTCTGGAATTCCAATTCGATCTCGACGACCTTCCATTCCGGCATGTTGCCGTTCGACTACCACGAGTTCGACGCGGTCGCGCGGGTGCTGGTGGAGTCGCCCGTGATCGCGGTGCGCGGCGAGTCGAAATGGAAAACGCTAGTCCAGCTTGTCGCCGATGCGAAATCGCGTCCCAAGGGCATCACGGTCGGAAACTCCGGAATCGGGAGTCACACCCATATCTCCTCGGTCGCGCTGTTCAAGGCCGCGGGTGCCGAGGTCGTGGATGTGCCGTTCGGCGCGGCGCAGGTGGTGCCGAGCCTGCTCGGAGGACAGGTGGATGCGGTGCTGCAGCTTCCCGCAGCGCTCTCGGGCTACGTGAAATCGGGGCAGATGCGCCTACTCGCCTCCCTCACTTCGGCGCGCGATCCCTTGCTCGGCGATGTGCCAACCGCGCGCGAGCAAGGGTTCGACGTCTCGCTCGAAGCCTGGCGAGGAATCGCCGCGCCGAAGGGGACCCCCAAGTCCGCGGTCGCGACGCTCGAGGCGGCGATCAGGAAGACCGCGGAGAGCCCCGATTTCGTCCAGGCCTGCGAGAAGCTGGGCGTGCGTCCGGCGTTTATGGCGGGCGAAGAGTTTGGCCACCTGATCGCGAAGGAAGACGCGGAGCTCGCACGCATCATGCAGCTTATCGGCCTGAAGAAGTAAGCCTCAGCGCGTCGGCGCGGCCGTCGGCGCGGACCGCGCTCGCCCGCCTCACCATGTCCTGCCAGAGCCTGGAAGTGTCCTTCAGGAAAACCGGGTCGGCTTCGGCATCGACGACCAGCCAGTCGCCGCGGTCGAGCTCTCCGCGCAGCTGGCCCGGCGCCCAGCCGGAGTAACCCGCGAAGAAACGGATCTTCGGCGGCGGGTCGTTGAGCAGCGCGTCGATCGAGTCGGGTACGACCGCGAGGTACAGCCCGGGAAGCATCGTCACGGCCGCGCCGGAAAACTTGTCGGCCTGGAATACGGCGAACAAGCCTTGAGGGGCTACCGGCCCGCCGAAGAATATCGGCTCCTTGAAGCGTTTGAAGCGCTCGCTCGGCAGCATCTCGGCGAGCGAGCGGTTGGTGGGCCGGTTGATGATGACGCCGGTCGTCTCCGCGCCTTCCGCCTGCGTGACCAGGACCACCGTTTCCCGGAAATTCGGGTCGGGCATCCCGGGTCTCGCGACGAGGAAAACGGCTTTGGAGGAGCCTTGCGCGTAGGCGGCCGTCGCGAGGACGAGAAACGCGAGAAAGGCGGCTAGCCGCGAGCTCTTCATCCGGGCGCCCAGGCGGTCACCGCCCGCGCGCGCCGCAGCAGCTCCTCCCAGAGTCTTGCCGGATCCTTGCGGAACACGAGCTCGGGGTCGGCCTCGAGGACGTACCACAATCCGCGGTCGACCTCCTGGCGCAGCTCCCCCGGCCGCCAGGCGACGTAGCCGACGTAGTAGCGCGCCTCGTTGGGACTCTCCTCGATGATGTGATCGACGACCGCGCCCTGGGTCGCGAGGAACAGCTCTTTCATGATCCGGATGGATCCGGGGCCGGGTGTGTGGTCGATGTGGACCACCGCGAAAATCGCCTGGCGCAGCATCGGCCCGCCGAAGTACACGGGATCGCGCACCAGCTTGGACGGGGCGTGCTCGGGGAAGAGGCTGGAGAGCGATCGTCCGGTGGGGCGGTTGATGATGACGCCGACGTGGCGGTTGTTCTCGACCGGCACCGCGAGCAGCACAGCTCCCCTGTAATCCGGGTCGACGAGGCGCGGCGCCGCCACCAGCGTCACGGTGCCGTCCGGTTCGCCTTCCTGGGAAAGGGCGCTCGCGCCGGGGAGACAGGCGAGCAAGGCCAAAACGGCGAGTCGGAGCATCGATCTCCCCAGGTTATTCGCTTTCCCCCCGGAGTTTAGCCGAAGAACCGGGTCTTGGGAGAGCCGCCAGCTGCGGGCGTCGAAAGCAAGCGGCCAGATGATCGTTCACCATTCCCACCGCCTGCATAGTGGCGTACACGATGGTCGAGCCGACGAAACGGAAGCCGCGGAGTTTCAGGTCCTTGCTGACCGCGTCCGAAAGCGGCGTGCGCGCCGGCACCTCCTTCATGCTGCGCCTGAGTTTCTGCAGCGGACGCCCGTCCACGAAGCCCCAGAGATAGGCATCGAACGAGCCGAATTCCCGCCGGACTTCGAGAAAGGCGCGGGCGTTTCCTATCGCGGATTCGATCTTGAGGCGGTTGCGCACGATTCCGGCGTCGGCCATCAATCTCTTCACGTCGCGCGCGCCGAAGCGCGCGACCTTTGCGGGGTCGAAGCGGGCGAAGGCCCTGCGGTAATTGTCGCGCTTGTTGAGGATCGTCGACCAAGCGAGGCCCGCCTGGGCGCCTTCCAGGATCAGGAACTCGAAGAGGCGCCTGTCGTCGTGGACCGGCACGCCCCATTCCTCGTCGTGATAGCGCAAATACTGCGCGCTTCCCAGGCACCAGGGGCAGCGGCGCCTGGCGTCGACTTTGCTCATCGCTCCATGATACCGTTTGAGCATTCCGAGGAGGGCGTACCTGTTGCTGGTGGCGATCGATATCGGCGGGACTTTCACGGACTTGATGGCCTTCGACGAGGCTACCGGCCGGTTCGCCCAAGCCAAGAGCCTCAGCACGCCCACGCAGCTCGTCAAGGGGATCATCGATTGCCTGCGCATGAGCGGCGTGGACCTTGCGGAGATCGCCGAGCTGATCCACGGCTCGACCACCGCCATCAACACCTTGATCGAGCGCAAAGGCGCGAAGACCGGCCTCATCGTCACTCGGGGAACGCGCGACGTGTACTCCATCGGGCGCGGCAATCGCCCCGAGTCCTACAACCTTTTTTTTCACCGGCACCGGCCGCTCGTTCCCCGGCACCTGACCCGGGAGATCGACGAGCGGATGCTCGCCTCGGGCGAGGTGCTCGAGCCGCTCGGGCGCGCGAGCCTTGAGGAAGCCTGCCGCCACCTGGCCGAGGAAAAAGTGGAAGCGGTCGCGGTCTGCTTCCTGCATTCCTACGTCAACCCGGAGCACGAGCGCGCGGCAGGCGAGATCGTGCGCCGGGCCCTGCCCGGTGCCTACGTCTCGCTTTCCCACGAGATACTGCGCGAATACCGGGAATTCGAAAGAACGTCCACCACGGTGGTCAACGCCTACATCGGGCCGAAAGTCGCCGGGTACATGCGCAGCCTGAAGGCGAGCCTTGCCGAGATCGGCTTTCGCGGCGAGCTCGCCATCATGCAGTCGAACGGCGGCGTGATGACGCCCGAGGTCGCGACCGAGCGTCCAGTGGCGATGATGGAATCCGGGCCGGTCGGAGGAATCATCGCTTCCGCGCAGACGGGGCGCGCGCTGGGCTTCGCCAACGTGATCTCCTTCGACATGGGCGGCACCACCGCCAAGGCGAGCCTGATACGCGAAGGCGAGCCCGCCATGGCGCCTGGCTACTACGTCGGCGGGTACGCGAGCGGCCACCCCGTCATGGTGCCGGTGATCGACTTGGTCGAGGTGGGGGCGGGCGGCGGCAGCATCGCCTGGATCGACGAGATCGGAGCGCTCAAGGTCGGCCCGCAGAGCGCGGGAGCCGATCCCGGGCCCATATGCTATCGCGGCGGCGGAACCGAGCCGACGATCACCGACGCGAATCTCGTGCTGGGCCGGCTCGATCCGGATGATTTCCTCGGCGGCCAGATGGCGCTCGACGCGGAGTCCGCAGCCCGGGGCATCCTGGAGAAGATCGCCAATCCGCTGAGGGTGAGCACCGCCGCCGCGGCGCAGGCGATCGTCAACATCGCGGTCGCCAAGATGTCGCTTGCCGTGCGCGAAGTCTCGGTCGCCAAGGGCTACGATCCGCGCGACTTCGCCCTGGTCGCCTCGGGCGGCGCGGGGCCTTTGCACGTGACGGCGATCGCGCGCGAGCTGCACATACCCAAGGTGATCGTGCCGCTCTACCCCGCGCATTTCTCGGCGCTCGGCATGCTCGCAGCCGACGAGCGCCACGATTTCATCCGCACCTTCTACGCCGATCTCGACGGCGCCGATTTCCGACAGCTCGAACGGACGGTGGAGGAGATGGCGGCGCAATCCACGCTCGCGAACAGGAAAGGCGCGGCGCGCAGGATCCATCTCGACCTGCGCTATGTCGGCCAGGAGTTCACGCTCTCGGTGCCCGTCACGCAGAAGCAGATCGAGGCGCAGGACCGCCGCGCCATCAGGGGCGCGTTCGACCGGCTCTACGAGCGGCGCTACGCCCACCATTCGCCGGAGGAGCCGGTCGAGATCGTCAATATCCGGCTCGCCGCGATCGGAAAGCGCGCGAGCCTTGCGTTGCCCCGTCTCTCCGCGAAGCGCCGCGCCAGGGCGCATCGAAGGATGAAGGTGCATCTGGACGACCCGGCGCGTCCGGTATCCTGTCCGGTATACCGGCGCGAAGAACTCGGGGCGGGGGCGCGGATCTCCGGGCCGGCTCTGGTGCGCGAGCACGGAACCACCACGGTGCTTTTCCGGGGCGACGCCTGCAGCGTCGCCAGGACGGGCGAGCTCCTGATTTCGGTGAGAGGCGCGGCATGAGCACGAAACTGGACCCGGTGACGCTCGAAGTCATCCGCAACGCGCTGCCCGCGATCGCCAACGAGATGGCGGCGGACCTGCAGCGCACGTCCTACAACATGATGATCTACGAGGTGCGCGACTTCTGCACCGCGCTGGTGAGCGTCGACGGGGAGCTGATCAGCCAGAACGTCGGGGGCGTTTCCCATTTCGTCGCGGACCTGGGCGTGATCATCACCGACGCGGTGAAGCGCTACGGCAGGAAGGGTTTCAGGCCGGGCGACGTGGTCATCACCAATCACCAGGCGGTGGCGGGACAGCACTTGAACAACGTCGTGATCTATGTCCCGTATTTCTTCAAGGGCGAGCTGCTCGCGTTCGCCATGGTGCGGGCGCACTGGATCGACGTCGGCGGGACGAGCACGGGCTTCGGCGCGGGGCCCGAAGTGCCGGATCCCTGGCAGGAAGGCCTGCAGCTCGACCAGCTCAAGATCCACGACGGCGGCCGGCTCGACCAGACGCTTCACCGCGTCATCCGCGACAACATCCGTTTCCCCGAGTCCTCGCTCGGCGACATGAATTCGCAGATCGCTTCCTGCAAGCTGGGGATCCGGCGGCTGGACGAGCTCGTGCGCAAGTACGGCAGGGATACATTGCTTCGTGCGATCGCGCGCATCTTCGACGAGACCGAGACCCAGTGCCGCAAGATCATCGCAAGACTCGCCGACGGCGTCTACGACGCCGAATCGTTCTTCGACGACGACGGCGTCACGCCGGACGAGCGCGTGCGCATCCACGCCAGGGTCACGGTCAAATCGGGAAGCATGACCATCGATCTCTCGGGCTGCTCGCCCGAACGCAAGGCGGCCGTGAACTCGCGCACGCTCGCCGGCGCGCGAGTCGCTTACAAGGCGATCACCGCGCCCCTGGCGCCGGTGAACGAGGGCTCGTTCCGCGCGCTCGAGGTGATCATCCCCGAAGGCAACATCATGATGGCGCGCTACCCAGCGCCCATGGCGGGCTGGAGCATTTTCGTCCCGACGGTGGTCGAGACGATCATCAGCTCGCTCGCTCAGGCGATGCCCGACAGGATTCCGGCCGCGCACCACGGGCTGCTCGGGGGATCGGTGGTGTTCTTCGGCGTTCACCCGAAGTCCAAACGCCGCTTCGTGGTCCAGAGCATCGAAGGCGGCGGCTGGGGCGGCCGTCCCTTCGAGGACGGCGAATCGGCCACGGTCTCGGTGTGCCAGGGCGACGTGCGCAACGGCTCGATCGAAGGCATCGAGATGAAGTGCCCGGTGCTGGTGAAGGCGCGCGCGCTGCGTCGCGACTCGGCGGGCGCGGGCAAGTTCCGCGGCGGCCTGGGAATCGACATGCAGGTGCGCAACTTCGTCGACGGGAAATGGAACTTCGAGCGCGCGAACCGCCGGGGGTGCCCGGCGTGGGGCCTGTGGGGCGGCGGGCCCGGCGAAAGCGGAGGCTATTACCTGCGCGCGCCCGGCGAGAGCGAATACCGCATGATGCACGGCAGCCACAAGCCGGTGAGCGCGAATTCGGAAGTCGTGGTGCGCACCGGGGGCGGCGGAGGATGGGGCGAGCCGCTCGAGCGCGACCCGGAGCGCGTTCGCTTCGACGTGCTGGAAGAGCTCATCTCGCAGGAAGCCGCGCGGGACTTGTACGGAGTGGTGCTGAACGAAGATCTTTCGGTCGACCAGGCTGCGTCCCGCGACTTGCGGAGGAAACTCGGCCGCGCAGCATGACGCTGCTCGAGCAACTGGGCGCCCATGTCGCCCGAGGCGGCGCCGCAACGGTGCGCGAGGCGCTGCGCCTCCACGTCGCGGACACCGTGGGCGCCTGGATCGCCGGCAGCGCAGCACCGGAAGGGCGCGCGCTCGCGAAGTTCTGCGCGAATCGCGACTCCATGCCCGATCGCGTCGCCACGCACTGCGCGCTCGCGCGCCTCTCGGAGATCGACGACATCCATCTCGCTTCGGGCATCACGCCCGGCGCCCTGATCGTCCCTGCGGCGCTGACGATCACCGCGTCGCTCGGCCGGGAAGGCACGGCGCTCGCGGAAGCGATCGCGATCGGCTACGACGCGATGGTGCGGCTCGGCGCGGCGCTGGGCGGACCCTCGATTCTGTACCGCGGCATCTGGCCGACGTACTTGGCCGCGCCCTTCGGCATCGCGGCGGTGGCCGCGCGTCTTCTGGGTCTGACGGAAACGCAAGCGGCTCACGCGCTCGGAATTTCGCTTGCCCTCTCATCCCCCGCGGTCGCGCACCCGGGCGGCGCGACGACGTCGCGCTGGCTCGCGATCGGGAACGCGGCGCGCAACGGCGTCACCGCCGCGCTGTCGGCGCAGAGCGGTTTCACCGGAGATCTGCGCATCTTCGAAGGAGAATTCTTTTCCTCGATCTACGGCCTCTCGCCGAACCCGGTCTTGCTTCTCGATGAGAGCCCGACACTAAGCGAGGTGAGTTTCAAGCCTTGGTGCGCGGCGAGGCAGACCATGGCGGCGACCCAGGCGTTGAAGGAAATCATCGAGTCCGGCGCGTCGCCCTCCGAAATGTCCGAGCTCGTCGTGAGCGTGCCTCCGCCCTACCTTCGCATGATCGACCACGGAGTCGTTCCCCGCGACCGCGCTTCGCATCTGACGAGTGTTTCCTATCAGATGGCTATGGCGGCCTTGGCTCCCGAAGCCACGCTCGACGTCGGGCAGGCACCGGACCAGATTGCTGTAGGGATTCAGACTTTCATGGCGAAGATCAGCGTAAAGGCCGATGAGGAGCTGCTTCGCCACTATCCGAAGTCCTGGCCGGCGAGGCTGGTGGTTTCGCTTCCGTCCGGAAAGAGCGAGAGGCTCGTCCTCCACGTGCCGGGAGATCCCGAGCGTCCGTTCGACGAGCTTCAGGTTGCGGAGAAATTCAGGCGTCTGACCGCGCCGCTGGTCGGCGAGCGGGCAGGGCACGATCTGCTCCGCTTGAGTCTTGGCGTGCTCGATAACAAAGGAGCGCCGAAAATCCTGCTTGCGGAAATCGAACGGGCCGCCGCAGCGCCCCGCTGATCAGGAAAACGCCTGGATGCCGGTCTGCGCCCGTCCGAGTATCAACGCGTGGATATCGTGCGTGCCTTCGTAGGTGTTCACCACCTCGAGGTTGACCATGTGACGCACCACGCCGAACTCGTCCGAGATCCCGTTGCCGCCCAGCATGTCGCGCGCGAGGCGCGCGATCTCCAGCGCCTTGCCGCAGGAGTTGCGCTTCATGATCGAGGTGATCTCGGGTGTATCGGTGCCTTCGTCCTTCATGCGCCCGAAGCGCAGCACGCCCTGCAGCCCCAGGCATATTTCCGTCTGCATGTCGGCGAGTTTTTTCTGGATCAGCTGGTTCGCGGCGAGCGGCCGGCCGAACTGCTTGCGGTCGAGCACGTACTGGCGGGCGCGATGCCAGCAATCCTCGGCCGCGCCGAGCGCGCCCCACGCGATTCCGTAGCGCGCCGCGTTCAGGCAGGTGAACGGGCCTTTCAGGCCTTCGACGCCGGGTAGCACGTTCTCTTCCGGAACGAACACCTCGTCCATCACGACTTCGCCGGTGATCGAGGTGCGCAGGCCCACTTTGCCGTGGATCGCCGGCGCCGAGAGCCCCTTCGCGCCTTTTTCCGCGAGGAAGCCGCGGATGCGTCCGTCCTCGGTCTTTGCCCAGATCAGGAACAGATCGGCGATCGGCGCGTTGCTGATCCAGGTCTTGGAGCCCGCGAGCCTGTAGCCGCCCGGAACGTTCTTCGCGTGCGTCTGCATGCTCGCCGGATCGGAGCCGTGGTTGGGCTCGGTCAGGCCGAAGCAGCCGATCAGCTCTCCCTTGGCGAGCTTCGGCAGGTACTTCTTTTTGTGCGCCTCCGATCCGAACTCGTGGATCGGCGTCATGACGAGCGAGCTCTGCACGCTCATGGTCGAGCGGTAGCCGGAGTCCACGCGCTCGAGCTCCCGCGCGATCAGCCCGTAGCTAACGTGGTTGATACCGGCGCCGCCGTATTCCGCGGGAAGCGTGGCCCCCAGGAATCCGAGCGCGCCCATCTCGCGCAGAATCGAGGGATCCGCCTTCTCGTGGCGGAACGCCTCCAGGACGCGAGGCTGCAGTTTCTCCTGCGCGAACGCTCGCGCCGCGTCGCGCACCATGCGCTCGGCCTCGGTGAGCTGCGCCTCGAGCAGGAGGGGATCGTGCCAGGCGAATTCGGCCTTTTTGGGCTTGGTTTTGAGCGGCGCGTTCATGAAAATTCTCCGTTCGGACCTCACGCTTCGGGAGTGAGCAATGATACGCCCAGCCGGGCGCGGCGCTTCAGCCACGGGCTCGCGCGGTAGCGGGGGTCCCCGTAGAAATCGTGCAGGGTCTGGAGAATGCCGAGAATTCTCGCCGGGCCGATTGCGTCGCCCCAGGCGAGCGGCCCGCGCGGATAGCCCAAGCCGAGCGTCACCGCCGCATCGATGTCGGCCGGCGAAGAGATGCGCTGCTGCGCGATGTCGCAGGCGATGTTGACGATCTGCGCGACGACGCGCTGCGCGACGAAACCCGGCGAATCGTGTATCACCGAGACGGGAACCCCGTCGCTCGCGAGCAGCCCGTGCGCGGCGGCGCGCATCGCGGGCGCGGTCACGGACGTCGTCATCAGCGTGCGGCGCTTGTCGAGCGCGAACAAGCAGTCGAGCGCGAGCGTGCGCGTCGGGTCGAGCCCCTCGTCCAGCGCGGTGGCGGTCGCGTCGCGCCCGACAGGGGCGACCAGGTACAGCGACTGCGCCGCGGGCTGGGCGCCCGCGTCGATGCGCGCGCCGAGCTTCGCGACCAGCTCCGCAAGCCTCGCGCCGAGTCCCGAGCGGCTCACCCAGACGCTCGCGGGCCGCGCGGCGGGCGCGGGAGGCTCGGGGATTTGCTCCTGCTTTCCGTTCTCGTAACGGTAGAAGCCGCTGCCCGATTTGCGTCCGAAGAGGCCGGCGGCGACGCGCTGGCCCGTGAGGGGCGAGGGGCGGTAGCGCGGCTCCTCGTAATACTGCCGGTAGATCGATTCCATCACCGGGTGCGAGACGTCGAGGCCCGTCAGATCGAGCAGCTCGAAGGGGCCGAGGCGGAATCCCGCGCAGTCGCGCAGGATGCGGTCGATCCCGTGGAATTCGGCGATGCCCTCCCCGAGAATGCGCAGCGCCTCGGTGCCGTAGCCGCGGCCCGCGTGGTTGACGATGAACCCCGGCGTGTCCTTCGCGCGCACCGGCTTGTGCCCGCAGCGCAGCGCCAGCGCCGCGAGCGCCTCGCCGACCCATGGAGCAGTCAGCAAGCCGTCGACGACCTCGACGACTTTCATCAGCGGCACGGGATTGAAGAAATGAAAGCCGGCGATGCGCTCGGGCCGCTTGCACGCCGCCGCGATCGCGGTGATCGAGAAGGACGAGGTATTGGACGCCATCAGGCAATCGCCGGAAACGATATCTTCCAGCGAGCGGAACAGCTCGCGCTTGGCCTGCAGGTCTTCAACGATCGCCTCGATGACGATGGGGCAGGAGGCGAGCGACTCCCGCGAATCGGCAATGATGAGATTCGCCTGCGCCCGCGCTAGCGCGTCCCGCTCGAGGCGGCCTTTTTCGGCGAGCCTGGCGAGCTGCCCGGAGACGGACTCCTTCGCGTCCCGCGCGGCGCCCGGGCGGCTGTCGTGGAGCAGCGCGCGGATGCCCGCCTGCGCGGCGATCTGGGCGATGCCGCGTCCCATGACGCCTGTGCCGATCACCGCCAGGCTCAAGTCGGGCCGGGAAACGTCGAGGGCCATGATGCAGGGCGGAAAAGCGCCGATTTTACGTCTTTCGACCGGATCCCGGCGGCGCGTTGACGTTCCAAGGCGTTTTGGGCAAGCTTGGGCGATTCGGCTAGCGGAGGAGGAGCCGCATGCATTCACTCGCACGCACGCTCGCGCTCGGGCTGTTCCTGGCGCTGCCGGCGATGGCGCAGGAATTTCCTTCGCGGCCGATCAGCCTGATCTGCCCCTGGCCGCCGGGCGGATCGACGGATACCCATCTGCGGCGCTTCGCCGAGATCGCGACCCGCACGCTCGGCCAGACGATCGTGATCGAGAACAAGCCCGGCGGCGGAGGCATGATCGCGCCCAGCAGCATGGCGCGGAACGCGCGGCCCGACGGTTACACGCTCTCGCAGCTTCCCATCTCGGCGTT
>Ga0209377_1000974_pt1 | contig 19445 bp, 17 predicted proteins | sample GraSoiAngelo_141_FD_185898 | JGI IMG/M metagenome (GOLD analysis project Ga0209377, IMG submission 185898) | Grasslands soil microbial communities from the Angelo Coastal Reserve, California, USA - 14_0929_12_40cm (SPAdes) (version 2) | ecosystem: Environmental > Terrestrial > Soil > Grasslands ...
AGCGTAGCCGATGGCGGCGTGCTCTGCCCGCGCTGCGTGCAGGCGCCCTCGCCCCCCCCCCAGCCGCCAAGCCGGTTGCCGCCCCAGGCGTACCGCGATCTGCTCGCCCTGAACGACCCGCGGGTGGAGCTCCCCGCGCTCGATCCGCCGCATGCCGCGGCTCACCGCCGCCTCGTCGCCCGATTTGTCCGCTATCACCTCGCCGAGGCCGGCCTACTTTCCGCCCTGGACTTCTGGGAGCGTCGCGCGTGGGTGCCCCCCTCCCCCCCGGCCACTCGCACTCCGATCCCGTCCGCCGCTTCGTAATCGGGACCGCCGGTCACATCGACCACGGCAAGACGGCCCTGGTGAAGGCCCTCACCGGCGTCGATACCGACCGCTGGGAGGAGGAGAAGCGGCGGGGCATCACCATCGACCTCGGATTCGCGCCTCTCCCGCTGGGCGACGTCATCCAGGCGAGCGTCGTCGACGTCCCGGGGCATGAAGGGTTCGTGCGCAACATGCTGGCGGGCGCGACCGGCATCGACGTCGCCCTGCTCGTGATCGCTGCTGACGAGGGAATCATGCCGCAGACGGAGGAGCACTTGGCGATCGTGGAGCTGCTTGGCGTGCGGCGGGGCATCCCCGTGATCACCAAGCGCGACCTGGTGGACTCCGAGGTGAGCACGCGCCTGGGGACGAGCCGCGTGCGCTGGGAGGAGAGCGTCGCCACATCCGTGGTCACGGGAGAAGGGCTGGCCGAGCTGCGCGATGCCTTGCGGCGGGTCGCCGGGGACCTGGTCGAGCGCCCCGCCGACGACCTGTTTCGGCTGCCGATCGATCGCGTGTTCGCGGTGGCAGGGGCCGGAACCGTCGTGACCGGCTCGACCTGGAGCGGCAGTGTCGCGGTCGGCGACGCGGTCCAGCTCCTCCCGCTGGGTCGCGAGGCGCGGGTCCGGTCAATCGAGGTCCATGGCCAGACAGCCGAACGGGCGGCGCCAGGGCGGCGCACTGCGCTGGCCCTCGTGGGCGTGGACAGGAGCGAGCTGGCGCGCGGCCACGTCGCCGTTACCGGGTCCGGCTGGCAGGCCACCAAGCTCATCGACGTGGCGGTCGAGCTTCTTCCCACGGCTCGTAAGCCGGTCGCCCCAAGGACGCGCGTGCGTGTGCACCTCGGCACCGCCGAAGTCCTGGCCCGCGCGGTGCAGACGCCCGCGATCGCGCCCGGGGAGCGGGGCCTCGCGCGCCTCGTGCTCGAGACTGCCGTGGTGGCGCGCGGTGGAGACCGGTTCGTGCTGCGCTCGTTCTCGCCGGTGACCACGATTGGTGGAGGTGTCGTACTCGACCCATTCCCCCCACCGCGCACCCGCCTGCGGCGGCGCCGGGTGGCTCTCGAGCAGGGCCCGGCGGCGCGGCTCGGGGTCCTCGCCGTCGAGGCGGGGCTCATGGGCCTCGCCATCGACAGCCTCGCCGTGCGGCTCGGGGTGTCGCCGGGCCGTGTGACGGCGGTCATCGCGGAGGTGGGGGAGACGGTGACAACGTCGCCGGAGACCGTGGTCGACCGGCAGGCGCTGGTGGCCGAAGCAGGTCGGCTGGCGGAGGTGGTCCGGCGTTACCACGAGGAGCATCCGCTCGATCCAGGGATGTCGCTGCAAGCCCTCCGGGCAGCGGTGGGGACGCCGGCGCCTCCGTCCGCCGTGACGGATGCCGTGCTGGAGTTCGGGATCAAGAGCGGCAAGCTGGAGGTGGCGGGCAGCGTGGCACGCCAGCCGAGCTGGCGCCCGGCGCTCGACGCCCGGGCCACCGACGCCAGCGAGAAGCTCACGCGGCGCCTCGCCGATGCTCGCTGGCAGGTCCCCACCGTGGCCGAGCTCGAGCGCGAGTTTCCCGGCGCCCCCGTTCGCGCACTCCTGTCGCACTTCGCCCGCAACGGCACCGCGGAGCCGATCGACGCCGAGCGCTATGCGGCGACGGGTGCCCTCGCCGAGTTCCGCGCCGCCCTCGAGGCCACGCTCGTCGAGCTCGGCTCGGCCACGCCAGCTGCGCTGCGGGATCGCCTCGGGCTCACGCGCAAGTACTTGATCCCGCTGCTCGAATGGGCCGATCGGCGTGGCGTGACCCGCCGCGCGGGCGACGCCCGGGTGCTGGCGAGGTTGACAGCCGGGAAAGGCGGGTCGTAGTTTGGATCAGCGCCCTGGAACCACGAGTATCACTCAGCACAAGGAGAGCCGTCCCAAGGTCACGTCTCGTTCGCGAAGAGGAGCGGTGGATGAAGCGGTACGCCTGGGCAATGCTGGGGCTCGGGCTTTGGGTAGCGGGGGTGGAAGGGGGAACGCGGTGCGTATTGGGGCAGACCCCGGCTCCCACGATCGGGCCACAGCAGAATCGCTCGTTTAACCCGGCGACCACGATCCCGTTCAAGGTCAGCGGGGAGTTGTTCCTCAAGGGTCACCGGCCGGTGGTGTCCCTGCGGATCTACAACGTGCTCGCGCAGCTCGTGGCGATCCCGATCCTCCGGGGCACAGGCAAGGCCCTCGACAGCCTTGCGCTCAGCTGTCCCACCACGATGGGCTGTGCGTACAGCGCGTACTGGGATGGGTACGTAGGCAATACCGGGAAGCAGGCGATGTCCGGGGTCTACATCTACCAGCTCGTCATTGACGGCAAAAGAGTCACGAGGAAAATCGTCGTCAAATAACGACAAGAGACGTAGCACAAAAGACGTTGCACACAGGCGTATCACAGAGGCGTAGCACGGGGGCGTGAGCGAGCGCCGTCGTGCTACGTCTTTCGCGTCTTCTGCCAAAACGGCATCTTTCCCCGGCACGGACGTTGCCCGCGGGGGAGGCGACCATCCATGAACGACTATGATTAAGCCCGAGCGTTTGACCGTTAAGGCCGCCGAGGCCTTGCAGCAGGCGAGCACCCTAGCCCGCTCGCGCGGCAATCCCGTGATCAACGATGCCCATCTCTTCCTCGCCCTGCTCTCGCAGGACGATGGCATCGTGGTGCCTCTGCTTCAGAAGGCGGGGCTCAACGTCACTCAGCTCAGCTCCGAGACGGAACGGGAGATCGACCGCTTCCCGAAGCAGTCGGGCACGACGGCCGAGCCCACGCTGTCGCGCGAGGTGTCGCGTGTCCTGGACCGCGCCGACGAGGAGGCCAAGGCGCTGGGCGACGCCTACGTGTCGACCGAGCATCTGCTCCTCGCCCTGGTGGAGGAGAAGGGCACAACGGCGAAGCAGCTGCTCTCCGCCGCGGGTGTGGATCGCGGCGTTCTCATGGCGGCGCTCGAGGGCGTGCGCGGCACGCACCGTGTGACCGACCAGGAGCCCGAGCAGAAATATCAGGCGGTCGAGCGCTTCACCCGCGACCTCACCGAGCTGGCGCGCAAGGGCAAGATCGACCCCGTGATCGGTCGGGACGAGGAGATCCGCCGCGTGATGCAGGTGCTGTCGCGGCGCACCAAGAACAACCCCGTCCTGATCGGCGAGCCGGGGGTCGGCAAGACGGCGATCGTCGAAGGGCTGGCCCAGCGCATCGTGAACGGGGACGTCCCCGAGTCGCTGCGCAACAAGCATCTCGTGGCGCTCGATCTAGGCTCGCTGATCGCGGGGACCAAGTATCGCGGCGAATTCGAGGACCGGCTCAAGGCCGTGCTCAAGGAGATCACGAGCGCGGAAGGGAAATACATCGTCTTCATCGATGAGCTGCACACGCTGGTGGGTGCGGGCGCCGCCGAAGGCGCCATGGATGCCTCGAACATGCTGAAGCCCGCGCTGGCGCGCGGCGAGCTGCACGTGGTGGGCGCGACCACGCTCGACGAGTACCGCAAGCACGTCGAGAAGGACCCCGCGCTCGAGCGCCGTTTCCAGCCCGTGTACGTGGGCGAGCCGTCGGTCGAGGACACGATCGCCATTCTCCGGGGTCTCAAGGAGCGGTATGAAGTGCACCACGGCGTCCGGATCACGGATAACGCCCTGGTGGCAGCCGCCACCCTCTCCCACCGCTATATCGGCGACCGCTTCCTCCCGGACAAGGCGATCGACCTGGTGGACGAGGCCGCGAGCCGGCTGCGGATCGAGATCGACTCGCTGCCGCAGGAGATCGACGAAGTCGAGCGCAAGATCGTGCAGCACGAGATCGAGCTGGCGGCGCTCGCCAAGGAGAAGGACAAGGCCTCGAAGGAGCGGCGGGCGAAGGTCGAGCAGGAGCTCGCCGAGCTGCGCGAGCGCTCCAAGGTCATGAAAGCGCAGTGGCAGGCGGAGAAGGACGCGATTACCGGGCTGCAGGGAAAGAAGGCGCAACTCGAGCAGCTCCGCGCCGAGGCCGAGCAGGCGACGCGTCGCGGCGACCTGCAGAAGGCCGCCGAGATCAGCTACGGCCGGATCCCCGCGCTCGAGCGGGAGATCGCCGAGGCCGAGAAACGCCTGGCCCAGATCCAGAAGAAGGGCAAGTACCTGAAAGAGGAAGTCGACGCCGAGGACATCGCCGACATCGTCGCCAAGTGGACGGGGATCCCCGTCACGAAGATGCTCGAGTCGGAGCGCGAGCGGCTCACGCGGCTCGAGGCGGAGCTCGAGCGGCGTGTGGTCGGGCAACCGGAGGCGCTCGCCGCCGTCGCCAACGCGGTACGCCGGGCGCGGGCCGGGTTGCAGGATCCGAACCGGCCGACCGGCTCCTTCATCTTCCTCGGCCCCACGGGCGTGGGGAAGACCGAAACCGCCCGCGCGCTGGCCGAATTCCTGTTCGACGACGAAAAGGCGATGGTGCGACTCGACATGTCCGAGTACATGGAGAAGCACGCCGTCGCGCGAATGCTCGGCGCACCTCCCGGCTACGTGGGCTATGAAGAGGGCGGTCAGCTGACAGAGGCGATCCGCCGGCGTCCCTACGCAGTGGTGCTGTTCGACGAGATCGAGAAGGCGCACCCCGACGTGTTCAACGTGCTGCTCCAGATCCTCGACGATGGGCGGCTCACGGACTCGCAGGGTCGCACGGTCGATTTTCGGAACACCGTGCTGATCATGACGTCGAACATCGGGTCGCAGTACATCCTCGAGATGGGCACTGAGAACTGGGAGCAGGTGGAGACCAAGGTGCTCGAGCTGTTGCGCCAGACGTTCCGGCCCGAGTTCCTGAACCGGGTCGACGACGTCATCATTTTCCGTCCGCTCTCGAGTCAGGACATCGCGAAGATCGTGGATCTCCAGATCAAGCGCGTCGAGCGGCTCGTGGCCGAGCGCAAGCTCCGCCTCGAGGTGACGCCCGCCGCAAAACAGCTGATCGTGGCGGAGGGTTACGACCCCGTGTACGGGGCGCGGCCGTTGAAGCGGGCCATCCAGCGACTGCTGCAGAACCCGCTGGCGATGGCCGTGCTCGAAGGCCAGTACACGGAAGGCGACGCGGTACGGGTGGACCGGGCGAAAGACGGAAACCATCTGACCTTCGAGCGGATCCCTGCCGGGGCGGCGGCCGAGCCGGCGCGTGCGTAATGCCGGGAGGCGGGAAACGGGAAGCGGGAAGCGGCCCCGCCCCCTTTCCCCCGCCGACTCGTCCGGCATGGAGGTTGCGCTGGAAGAAGCGCGTCGCGCGGCGTCTGCTGGAGAGGTTCCGGTGGGCGCCGCGGTGCTTCGGGAGGGCACGGTCGTCATCCGCGCGCACAACGAGACCGTCGGCCGGCGCGATCCGACGGCCCACGCCGAGCTGCTGGCCGTGCAGCAGGCGCTCGGCGTGCTGCACACCGATCGCCTCGGCGACTGCACGCTGTACGTGACGCTCGAGCCGTGCGCGCAATGCGCGGGGGCCATCGTCCTCGCCAAGGTGGGGCGGGTGGTTTTCGGGGCGTACGACCCGAAGGCGGGGATGGCGGGCAGCGTGGGGGACGTGCTGCGGCATCACGGTCTGAACCATCGGGTGGAGGTGATCGGAGGCGTCGAGGAGGGGGAGTGCGGCCGGATGCTGCAGGATTTTTTCCGCGACCGGCGCTAACGCGCCCCGAGCTCTCTGATCACGCTTCCCAGCGCGTCCAAGGCGTCCCCGAGCTGCGCATCCGATAGATACGGGGCCGGACCAAGACGCAGCACGTCCGCCCGGTAGTCGCTCAGCATCCCACGGTCTCGCAAGCCGCGACACAGCTCTGCCGCCCTGGCGGACTGGAGCGCGAGGAAGCCTCCGAGCTCCGGCAGCGTCACGGCGCGGTCACGGGTGATCAGTCGTGGGTCGGCGTCGAGCGCGTCGAACGAGCGTGCCAGGAGCCCTACCTGATGCTGACTCACCCCTCGCAAGAACTCCGGCGTCAGCTCCTGTTGCTCGAAGAAGTCGAACACGCGCGCGGCGCGGTAGTGGCTGGTCGGATCATAGGTCGCACCGGCGAAGCGGGCTGCACCCGGGCCGTAGGCGACCGGAGTCGCCGCCTCGCCCGCGGCGAACGCATCGAATTCGGCGAACCATCCGGTGATCACCGGTCGCAGGGCACAGTCATGGGGGATGCGCAGGAAGCAATTGCCTTCGCCCAGCTGGCAATACTTGTAGCCACCGCCGACCACGAACGCGTCCGCGAGTTGGTCCTTCCGCAGGGAGAACGGCACGACGTTGAGCGCGTGATAAGCGTCCACCAGCAACTCCGCGCCCGCGCGGCGGCACGCCGCGCGCACATAGGCGAGGTTCGGCACGATGTGGGCGTTCTCGTACAGTACGGCTGAGACGAGAACCGCTGCCGTGCGGTCGTCCACGGCGTGGGCGAGCCGCTCGGCGAGCGTCGTGGCCGGGAGCGCGGGGACCTTGACGACTGCGATCCCTTCCTCTGCGAGGCGGTCGAGCTGGCGGCGGATGCTGTGAAACTCTCCGGTCGTTGTCACGAGGCGGGGCCGTCGGCCGAGGGGCAGGGCGGAGAGCCAGCGCACGACCAGCTCGTGCGTGTTCGCTCCCAGCGCGAAGGTGCCGTGCGCGTCATCGAGCAGCCGCGCGAAGCCGCGCCGCACGCGATCCGCCATGGCGAACGCGTGTGGCCACTTGTCGTCCGCGTACTCGGCCGCGTCGAGCCAGGCCCGTCCTTGGGCCTCGAGAGCGACGTCCGGCCAGGCCTGATGCGAGTGGCCCGTCAGCAGCAATCGCTCCGCGACCCGAAAGCGGCCGTAATGGGGCGCGAGGGCGTTTGGGCTCGCGTACAGCGCCTCCGGGTACACTCCGTCACAGCTCCGTGCGGATCGCCCAGAGGTCGGGGAAGGCGGGCTTGTTGAGCGTCGTTTCGAGGTACTCTGCCCCGGCGGTTCCGCCGGTGCCCGCCTTCGTGCCGATGGTGCGCTGCACCATCTTCACGTGCCGATAGCGCCACTCCATGATGCCCTCGTCCAGATCCACCAGTCGTTCGCACAGGGACGCCACGGCGGGGTTTGTCCGGTAGACGGTGATCAGCACCTGCTGCATCTCGCGCGACGGCTCGGGAAGCCGCGTCACGTCCCGGCCGCGCAGGGAGGCCGGCACGGGATACTGGTTCCCCGCGAGATACGCGAGAAAAGCGTCCCACAGCGTTGGCTCGCGATACCTGGTCTCGAGCCGGCGCCGGGGCTCGCTCCCTTGGGGGTAGCGCGCGAGCGCGGCAGGGTGCTTCACCCCGAGCACGAATTCGAGTTCGCGGAACTGGAACGACTGGAACCCGCTTCCCGACTCGAGCCGGTCGCGGAACGACAGGAACTCGAGCGGCGTCATGGTCTCGAGCACATCGATCTGCGCGACCATCACCTTGAGCACGGTGAGAATCCGCTTCAGGGTGTGCAGCGCGCGCGGCGTGTCGTTCGTACGCAGCAGCTGGGCCAGATAGCCGAGCTCGTGGAGCATTTCCTTGAACCACAGTTCGTACACTTGATGGATGACAATGAACAGCATCTCGTCGTGCTCGGGGCCCGCGGAGCGGGGCTGCTGCAACGACAGGAGCTCGTCCAATTTCAGGTAGTTCGAATACGTCACAGGCATCAGCCGGCTCCTTGTCCCCTCTCCCCGGTCGTTCTCACGTGAACCGCGGCTTGTAGGTGTCGAGCGTCGAATACTGCGGCGGCCAGGGCAGCGCGTAGCCCATCTCGTGAGCGGCGTGGCGGGTCCAGTAGGGATCCCAGAGGTGCGCGCGCGCCAGGACGCAGAGATCGGCGCGCCCCGCGGCCAGGATCGTGTTCACGTCGCTGTAGGACGAGATGTTGCCTACCGCCATGGTGGGGATCTCCGCCTCGTGCCGTACACGGTCGGCGAACGGCGTCTGAAACTGGCGACCGTAGACGGGCTTCGCGTCGGGCACCGTCTGGCCCGCCGACACGTCCATGATATCGCAGCCGTGCGCCTTGAGGAGCCTGGCGATCTCGACCGCATCGCCGGGCTCGGTGCCGCCGGGTGCCCAGTCCACGGCCGAGATGCGCACCGAAATCGGCTTGTGCTCTGGCCACACCGCGCGCACCGCGTCGAACACTTCCAGGGGAAACCGCATCCGTTTTCCGAGCGGTCCGCCGTACTCGTCCGTGCGGCGGTTCGTGAGCGGCGAGATGAAGCTCGCGAGGAGGTAACCGTGGGCGAAGTGGATCTCGAGGATGTCGAAACCCGCCTGCTCCGCCATGCGCGCCGCACGCACGAAGTCGTCGCGCACCGCGTCCATGTCTCGCCGCTCCATCGCCCGTGGCACCTGGCTGTGGGGGAAGTAGGCAATGGGGGAGGCGGCGATGATTCGCCAGTTGTCGTCCGCGAGCGGCTCGTCCATCCCATCCCAGGCGAGGCGGGTCGAGCCTTTGCGGCCCGCGTGGCCGAGTTGCAGGCCGATCTTCGCGGGGCTGTGGGCGTGCACGAAGTCCACGATCCGCTTCCAGGCCGGCACGTGCTCGGGCTTGTACATGCCGGTGCACCCCGGCGAGATCCGGCCCTCGCGCGACACGTCGGTCATCTCGGTGAACACGAGTCCCGCGCCGCCGATGGCCCTGGCGCCGAGGTGCACCAGATGCCAATCGTCGGGCGTGCCGTCCACGGCGCAGTACTGGCACATCGGGGAGACGACCACGCGGTTCACGAACAGCACGTCCCGCAACCGAAACGGCGTGAACAGGGGCGGCGGGGGTGGACTGTTGGGGACGTCCACGCCGCTCTGCTCGGCGGTCCGCGCGGCGAACCAGCGGTCCACTTCCCCGACGAACTTGGGATCGCGGAGCTTCAAGTTGTCGTGGGTGATCCGCAGGCTCCGGGTGAGCAGGTTGAAGGCGAACTGGATCGGCGCGAGCTCCATGTAGCGCGCGGTGTCTTCGAACCACTGCAGGCTCACTTGCGCCGCGCGCTGCAGGCTCTCGACCGCCGGTCGCCGCTCGGCCTCGTAGGCATCGAGCGCGGCGGGCACGTTGGCCCCGTGCGCGCGCTCGAGCGCGCGCGCCAGGGCGACCGCGTCCTCCATGGCGAGCTTCGTGCCCGATCCCACGGAGAAGTGGGCGGTGTGGGCCGCGTCGCCCAGCAGCACGACGTTCTCGTGATGCCACCGCTCGCTCCGCAGCGTGCCGAAGTTGCGCCACAGGGAGCGGTTCTTGAGGAGCCGATGACCCTGCAGCTCCTCTTCGAACAACGCCTCGCAGAACGCCAGGGTCGCGTCCTCGTCGGCGCGGTCCATCCCCGCCGCCTGCCAGGTCGCTTCCGTGGCTTCGACGATGAACGTCGAGCATCCCGGTTCGTACTGGTAGGCGTGGACCCGCCAGAGGCCGTGGCGATCGCGCTTGAAGTAGAACGTGAACGCGGGGAAGGGGCGGCTCGTGCCGAGCCACACATAGCGGTTGGGGCGCCAATCCACGGTCGGCCGGAACCGGTCGGCGAACTGCTGGCGCACCAGGCTGTTGAAGCCGTCGCCCGCGACGACGAGATCGGCGCCCAGGAGGGCCCGGACGTCCGCGACCTCCCTGCCGACCTCGAGACACACGCCGAGCGCTTCGGCGCGGCGCCCGAGGATCGCGAGCAGCGTACGCCGCGACAGCCCGCTAAACCCGTGACCGGTGGACGTGACGACCGTGTTGTTCACGTGGACGTCGATGTCGTCCCAATGGTGGAAGTGCCGCGCCATCTCCTGGTAGGTCTCGTGATCCGCTTCCGCGAGGGTGTCCTGCGTGGCGTCGGAGAAGACGACGCCGAAGCCGAAGGTGGACTCCAGCGGGTTCCGCTCGAGCACCGTGACGTGGTGCGAGGGATCCGCCCGCTTCATCTGGATAGCGAAGTAGAGCCCGGCCGGCCCGCCGCCCACCACGACGATCCTCATGCCGCGCCTCCCCCCCCGGCCCGCTTCAAGAGCTGCCCCGCTACGATGAGGTGCTGGATCTCCGTCGTGCCCTCGTAGATCCGTAGCGCCCGCACGGCGCGGTACAGCCGGTCTACCGGGTGGGATGCGAGCACGCCTCGGCCCCCGAGGATCTGCACGGCATCGTCCACGATCCGCTGGGCGGCCTCGGTCGCGAATGCTTTCGCCATCGCCGCTTCGAGGGTCACCCGGTCCGCGCCGCGGTCCTTCTCCCAGGCCGCGCGGTAGGTGAGGAGGCGGGCGGCGGTGAGGTCCGTCGCCATCCGCGCCAGCTTCTCTTGGATCAGCTGGAACTCGCCGAGCGTGTGGCCGAACTGTCGGCGTCGGGTGGCGTGCGCCACCGCCTCATGCAACGCCCGGGCCGCCATCCCGCACGCGGCGGCGGCGACGGTCGCGCGCAGGCGGTCGAGGGTGGCCAGCCCGAGCTTGAACCCTTCGCCCTCGGCGCCGAGACGGTCGGACGCGGGCACGCGGCAGTCTTCGAACGCGATCTCGCCGAGCGGGTGCGGCGCCGAGAGCACGAGGGGGCCTACGAACCTGAGCCCCGGCGTGTCGGCCGGCACCACGAACGCCGAAATCCCCTTGTTGCCTTTCGTCCGGTCGGTGGACGCGAACACGGTGTAAAAGTCCGCGATCCCGGCGTTCGAGATGAAGGTCTTCGTCCCGCGCAGGACGTAGCCTGTGCCGTCACGACGGGCGGTCGTCGCGATCGCCGCCGCGTCCGAGCCCGCTTCGGGCTCGGTCATCGCGAACGATGCGATGGCCCGACCGGCGAGCACCGCGGGAAGCCAGCGCTCCTTGAGCGGAGCGTCGCCCGCCAAGAGGATCGGCATCGTGCCGAGGGCTTGGAGCGCGAACATGGCGTCGGCAAGGGGGGAGGCGCCCGCCAGGGTCTCACGCACCAGGCACGCCGCGCGCAGATCGAGCTCTCCGATCGACGCGAACCAGCCCGCCCGGCCGAGCCGCGCCACGAGGTCGCGCGCCTGGGTGCGCGCCGCGGTGTCGTCGGCGGGCTCCGGGAGCGCGGCGATTTCGCGTGCCGCGTACGCCGTGATCCGCGCCGCCAGGGCCACGTGGGATTCGGTCAGGAAGGCGGAGACGACAGTCGAATCGGGCACGGTCAGACGAACTTGGGCTCGCGCTTTGCCTTGAAAGCCTCGTAGGCTGCGCGGAAGTTGGGACTCAGCATGCACCCGGCCTGGGCGCGCGCCTCGGCCTCGAGCGCCGTCACGAGATCCATGTGCGCTTCGCGGTTGAGCGCGTCCTTCGTGATCCCCAGTGCGACCGACGGTCCCCGGGCGAGCCGCTCGGCGAGCCCGCGCGCCTCCCCCATCACCTCGGCGTCCGCCACGACCCGGTTGTACAGGCCGATGCGGAGTGCCGTCCGGGCGTCGATGAAATCGCCGGTCATGAGCAGCTCGGCCGCGAGACCGAGCCCGACGATGCGGGGCAGGAGCCAGGCGGCACCCATGTCGGCGCCCGACAGTCCGACCTTCGTAAACAGGAACGCGATCTTGGCCGACTCAGCGGCGACGCGCACGTCGCACGCTGCGGCGATGACGGCTCCCGCGCCCGCCACGGTTCCGTTCAAGGCACCGACGACCGGGCGCCGGCATTGCCGCATCGCGAGGATGAGGTCGCACGTGAGGCGGGTGAATTCGAGCAGCCCCGCCTCGTCGCGCCCGAACAGCGCTCCGATGATGTCCTCGACGTCGCCGCCCGAGCAGAACGCCCGCCCGGCTCCCGTGATCATGACCGCCCGCACGCCGGGCTCGATGTCGAGCGTACGGAACGTGTCGCGCAGCTCACGGTACACGTCGAATGTCAGCGCATTGAGACGGTCCGGACGGTTGAGCGTGATCGTGGCGACGCCGGTGTGCGGGTCGTGTCGGTAGAGGAAGCACTGAGGCGCAAGCGGCATGCGAGAATCTCCGGATGTCGTCAGGGCAGCACGGCGGTCGCTTCGATTTCCACGAGGGCGTTCGCGTCCACGAGCCCCCGCACTTCCAGCAGCGCCATCGCGGGGAAGTGCCGTCCCATGAGGCGGCGGTGCACCTCACCGAGCGGCTTCAGGCTCGCGATATACGTCTGCTGGTCCGTGACATAGACGGTGAGTCGGCCGATCTGCTCGGGTCCGCCCCCGGCCGCGCGCACGACCTCCAGCACTCGCTCGAGCGCGCCGGCCCACTGCTCGACGAGCCCAGCACGCTCGGGGGCGGTCTGCCCGGCCACGAACAGTATCCGGCCGCCGGCCGGGGCGAGCATGCCGTGATTCCAGCCGCTCGGTCGGCCGAGCGCGTCGGGATTGACGATGCGGAAGGTCATCGGCGCGAGCCGGCCTCGGCGATCACGACGGCCTCCCCGTTGGTCTCACTCCCGGCGCCGTGGCACAGCGCGAGCACCGCGCTCGCCACTTCTTCCGGCGGAATCAGCCGGCGCTGGCCGGTGGTGTCGAGGGCTGCACGCAGGGCGTCCGCGGGCGACATCCCGGTCTTCGCCGCGATGCGGCTGACCGACTGCCGCGTCATGTCCGTGTCCACGTATCCTGGGCAGACCGCATTGACGGTCACGCCCGTCCCTGCGACCTCCGCGGCAACCGAGCGTGTGAGGCCGACCACCGCGTGCTTCGATGCGCTGTACGCGGTGATGTACTTGCCTCCGCCGAGCCCCGCGACGGATGCGATGTTCACCACGCGCCCCCAGCCCCGCGCGAGCATTCCCGGGAGGAAGGCCTGGGTGCACAGGAACGGGCCGGTCGCGTTCACCGTCAGGATCCGTTGCCAGTCCTCCAGCGTGGTCTTCTGCACCGGTGCCGAGTGGCTGATCCCGGCGCTGTTCACGAGGATGTCCACGTGGCCCAGCCGGGTCTCCGCCTCGCGGGCGAGGGTCCGTACGCCCCCCGGGTCGGCGACGTCGCACGGGACCGCCCACGCCCGCCGTCCCGCAGCGCAGAGCGCCTTGGCGGCCGCCTCGAGGCTGTCCGGGCCTCGGGCCGCCACGACCACTGCTGCGCCCGCCTCGGCGAGCGCGCGGGCCACGGCCAGCCCGATGCCCCGGCTGCCGCCCGTAACCACCGCGCCCCGCCCTGCCAGCGTCACGGCCCGAGCTCCGCGAGCACCGCTTCTTCGAGAATCGCCCCCAAGACCTCGATCGTGCGGGCGCCCTCGTCCGCCCGAGCCTCTGCCGGGGACCCGAAGTACGCGCGGGGCCCGCCTGCCTGCTCGAAGTTCGTCAGCCCGGCGCGGATCGCCCCCCTGAGCGAGCGCGGGTTGGCGGGCAGGGAGCGTCGCACCGTCTCACGTACCAACTCGGGGCGCGCCGCCAGCACGATCGAGCTCTCGTACTGCCCCGCGTGGCAGGCGCCGCTCCGGAACTCGTCCGTGAGCCGGACGGCCCAGGGTTTTTTCGTCACGTCGGGGAACACGATCCGCGCGCCGTCCGCGCGCCGAATTTGGGTCACTGCGGCCTCGATGGCCCCGAGATGTGCGGGGTCCAAGTGCGCGTTGGCGACCGCGAGGAGGGAAAGGCCGTGTCGTGCCAGGCTGCGCGCTAGGTCCACGAGCAGCGCGGTCACCGTGGCCGGCTGCAAGGATACGGTTCCCGGAAACCCGGCGGCAAACTCGGCGGCGGTATAGGCGATGGCCGGGAGCAGCACCGCCTCGTGGCCGCGGGCGGCGAGCCGCCCCGCCGCCGCGCGGGCCATCGCCTCGGCGATGATCACGTCGGTCGCGAGCGGTAGATGGGGCCCGTGCGCCTCGACGGCGCCGACGGGCACGATCGCCACCGTCTTCGTCCGGTCGAGGTCGCGAACCTCCTCCCAGGTCAGGTGCGCGAGGTCGAGGACTGCCATGGGTGGCTGTATGGTACCGGGGGCGGCGGTTGACCGCCAGCGGTCCACGGCCGATATCTGTCACGATGAGCTTCCAGCCGCCCGAGCAGTTCAACATCGCCGACTACTTCCTCGACGCCCGCATGCGTGAAGGGAAGGGCGATCGGCCTGCCGTGCTCACCGACGCGGGGACGCTCACCTACCGGGAGATCCAGGCGCTGGCCAATCGGTTCGGCCACGTATTCACCGAGACCGGCGTCGAGCCGGAGCAGCGCGTGATGATCGCCCTTCCGGACGGGCCGGGGTTCGTGGGGGCGCTGTTCGGCACGCTCAAGATCGGCGCGGCCGTCGTCATGGCGAACCCGCAGCTCAAGCCCGACGCCATCGAGTACTTCTATGCCTACACCCGCGCCCGGGTGGTGGTCGCCCATCGGGACACGGTTGCCGCGTTCCGGAGGGCGGCGCGTGGCGCGCGTCACTTGAAGACGATTCTTGTCCTCGGGGACAACGAATTCGACGAGCGGCTCGCCCGCGCCCCCGCCGCGCTCGATGCGTTCCCGACCCATCGCGACGACGCGGCGATCTGGCTGTTCTCGGGTGGCACCACGGGACAGCCGAAGGCCGTGGTGCAGACCCACACGTCGTTCGCGAACACGACTGAGTGCTATGCGAAGGGCGTGATCGGCTACACGGAGCGCGATGTCACCCTCAGCGTGCCCAAGCTCTACTTCGGCTACGCCACCGGCTCGAACCTCTTGTTTCCGTTCTCCGTCGGGGCGGCCACGGTGCTGTTCCCCGAAGCCGCGACCGCCGAGGTGTTGTTCCAGAAGATCGCCCGCTTCGGGCCCACGATCCTTATCAACGTCCCCACGATGATCAACCAGATGGTGAGCCACCCGGCGGCGTCGGAGCAGGATCTGTCGTGCTTGCGGCTCGCGACCTCGGCCGGCGAAGCGCTCCCAGCGGAGCTGCATGACCGGTGGCAGCAGACCTTCGGTGTGGAGCTGCTGGACGGCCTAGGCACGGCGGAGATGTGGCACATATTCATCTCCAATCGTCCGGGACACGTGCGCCCGGGGACGCTCGGGACCGTCGTCCCGGGGTTCGAGGTCAAGGTGTGCGATGACGCGGGGCGCGAGTTGCCCAACGGCGAGGTAGGCGCCCTGTGGGTGCGCGGCGGCTCGCGCGCGATCGGCTACTGGCAGCAGATGGAGAAGACGAAGCAGGGATTTCTGGGAGAGTGGTACGTCTCGGGCGATATGGTCCGGCGCGACGCCGACGGTTATTTCACCTACTGCGGCCGGGCCGACGACCTGCTCAAGGTGTCGGGCAAATGGCTGGCGCCGCAGGAAGTCGAGAACTGCCTGTTACAGCACCCGGCGGTGCAGGAGGTCGCGGTTGTCGGCATCGTGGCGGAGCACGGGCTCGTCAAGCCACACGCCTTCGTGGTCGCAAGGGAGCGCCGCGAAGGGCTGGCCGAAGAGCTGCAAGCATTCGTGCGGGGCCGGCTCGAACCGTACAAATATCCGCGCGAGGTGATCTTTCTCGAGGCGCTGCCGCGAACCCACCTCGGGAAGGTGGATCGCGCGCGGCTGCGTCGCGGGTAGCTCGGTTCCCGCGGGTCTAGCCGCTTTTCTTCGTCGCCCGCTCCTCGAGCTTCGCGATGAGCTTCTCGATCTCGAGCCGCAGTCGTTTCAGCGCCGGGAGGACCTTCGGCTCGAGCTCGCGCTCGAGCTCCTTGCCTTCCTTCAGGAAGTCCTTCATCAGGTCGCGGAACCGGTCAGCGAGCTCGCGCCAGGTGGGGATGGAGTTGACTTCGGGGGTTTCGCCCGGCTCGCGCTTCTTCGGCAGGGTGTTCATGGTGGATACCTCCTCAGGTTGGAGCACAGTGGCCGGCTCGGGACGGCTGGTGGTGATACGCTGCGAAGGGGGCTTCGGGTTCAGGGCCGTGACTGTCCCGCCCCAAACATGCCCTATCGTGCCGCAAAAACACCTAACTCAAATCGTCCGCGGGCGGTATCGTGGTGGGCGCAGGTGCGGGCAGTGCGTGCTTCCTGGGGCAGGCCAACCATGAGGAGGTGTCATGTCCAGTGCCATACGCGTCCCGGCGGTATCGCTCGTCGTCACGCTCGCCACGGCGGCGATAGCGGCCGCCCAGGGCATGCGGACCCAATTCGGTCTGGGGGCGAGCCTCACCGTGCCCACGTATGACTTCCACGCGGACGCAAGCGGAGAAGGTTTCAACGCCGGGTGGCAGGGCATGCTGCTGGTCGATCTCAAGCCGCGGAGCAGCCCGGTCGGATTTCGGTTCGACGGAACCTACGGCCAGAACGGCGGGAACGATCAGCTGAACGCCGACCTCACCGCGTTCGTGGGCGCGCCCACCACGGCCAAGATGAAGACGCTCGGCGGAACTGCGAACGTGACGTACACCTTCCACGCGTCGACCGGCGGTCTCGGCGGATACCTGCTCGGCGGGATCGGCGTGTACAACGTCAAGCTCGCGATCACGTCCGGCAACACGACGGCCGATTCGTCCGAGACCAAGTTCGCTTGGGACGTGGGTGGCGGGATGACCTCGCGTGTGGGGCGGGCGGCTCTGTTTTTCGAGGCGCGCTACTTCCAGGTGGCACAGGCGTTCGGGGGATTCCGAATGACGTTCCTGCCGATCACGGCGGGCGTCCGGCTCGGTGTCTAGGGGAGACCGGAGAGTCGTGGGCGAACGGCCAGCATCCCTGCTGGCCGTTCTGCGTTTGGGCCGCGCTGCGGCTGGGCCCGTAGCGAAACGATGAGGCCCTGCTTATTTACTACGCTCTATGCGTCTGTGCGTCTAGCAGTTGGATAGGTGGCCGAGCGGCTGAAGGCACACGCCTGGAGAGCGTGTAAACGGGTAACCGTTTCGTGGGTTCGAATCCCACCCTATCCGTCTAACGACTAGGTGCGAAGGTGCGGCCACCTTCGTGTCTAGCCGTTAGTGGACAGGTGCGTGAGCGGTTGAAACGGCCGGTCTCGAAAACCGGTGTGCCCGCAAGGGCACCGTGGGTTCGAATCCCACCCTGTCCGTCTGGTCATCCCAGCTCTCGCCTGTGCGTCAGTCGCTGTCACCTGTTCTCCAGCCTTCCTCAGGAGGCCATGATGCGCTGGACGAAGGCCTGGTTCGCCGCCGCAGTTGCCGCATCCTCCCTCGCGTGCTTCAAGTCGGCGGCCAAGAAGGCCGCCGAAGTGCGCGAGTGCAGCAGGATCACAATGGACGCGAAGGGTACGGCGCAGTGCTTGGTGCTGCAATACAAGTGGAACCAGGCGGCGGCGCTCACGGCGGCCACCAAGTACCAGCAGGAGCAAGACGCGATCGCGCAACTTCACGCCGACTCGACGTGGCGCGCCGAGGCGGCGCGGCACAGGAAGGAAATTGCGGAATGCGCAAAGGACCCTTCGGGTGACGTGACGCGTTGCCTCGTCGGTTACGGGTGGGCAGAAGCCCGCGCCGCGGACACGGAGGATTCACTGTGGCGGCACGACGCATCGACGCACCGGCAGGAGGTGGCGACCTGTACCAGGCAGCGGAAGATGCAGGCGGGATCGTGTCTCCAGCTCTATTACAAATGGAGCCCCGCGCGGGCGCTCGCGGTGGACGACTCGATCCGTCGGGCGCAGATGAGGAGGTAGTGGGTCACCTCGTCCTCATCGCTGCCGAACTCGAGCGGCTGCTCGAGCCCGACCAGCTGGCCGGCCTCGACGTCACCTGGCTCCCGACGGCGCAACCGACTCCGTCGGGCGACTACGTCGCGCTCGTGCCACTGTTGTCGCGGTGGGTGGGCGGCAGCGAGCTCAAGCGTCTTCCCAGGCTGAAGATCGTGGCGAACTGCGCCGTCGGGCACGACAACGTGGACGTCGTAGCGGCCGAGATGCGCCGCGTCACGGTCACGAACACCCCCGATGTCCTCACCGACGCCACCGCCGACCTCGCCTGGGCGCTGATCCTCGCCTGCGCCCGCCATGTGGTGCCGGGTGCTCAGCTGGTACAGAGCGGGTCGTGGACCGGGTGGCATCCCGAGCTGTTGCTGGGGATCGAGCTGCGCGGCCGCACCCTTGGCCTGTTCGGCGCCGGACGGATCGGCCAGGCGGTGGGGCGCCGCGCGGTGCCGTTCGGGATGCGCATTCTCTACACCGCGCGCAACCCGAGGCCCGACCCGCTGCGGGAGAGCGGCGCGGTGCGAGTCGAGTTCTCGAGGCTCCTCAAGGAGAGCGATGTCCTGTCGCTCCACGCGCCGTCGGTGCCCGAGACCAAGGGCATCATCAACGCGGACGCGTTGCGACACATGAAACCGGGCGCCATTCTGATCAACACGGCGCGCGGGGACCTGGTTCGCGAGGAGGCGCTCGCGCAGGCGCTCGAAGAGGGCCGGCTCGGTGGGGCGGGGCTGGACGTCTATCTCGAGGAGCCGGCCGTCCACGCCCGCCTGCGTGCGGCGCCGCGCACGGTGTTGCTGCCGCACATCGGTAGCGCCACGCTCGAGACGCGCCGCCAGATGGCGACCATCGCAGTTGCGAACGTACAGGCGGTCCTGAAGGGCGATCCGCCGTTGACCCCCGTCTTCGGCTAGGTCCGGAAACCGCCTTGCGTGACAACGAGTTGCCCGCCGCGGGCCGAGGTGTTATTGGATAGGGGACCGCTCGACAGGCCTCGATGATGGCTCCGGAGACAACGTCCTACTGCGCTCGCTGCGGCACCTCCCTGGCGCCGGGGGCGTATTTCTGTCTCCGCTGCGGCACCAGCGTCCCGGTGGCCCCGAGCGGCGGCGGCGCAACCGTCGCGCCGCCGGTGCGCCACGCCCCCCCCGCGGAGCACAACGCCCAGCTCGATGCCCTGCGCCACGCCACGCTGGGCGAGTACGAGATCCTCGCCGAGCTGGGGCGCGGCGGCATGGCAACGGTGTACCTCGCCCACGACCTCGCCCTCGACCGCAAGGTGGCGATCAAGGTGCTGGCGCCCGCTCTCTTGCTCATGGGGGAGGGCATGGTGGAGCGGTTCAAGCGAGAGGCCCGCACCGCCGCGGCCCTGAGCCATCCCCATATCATTCCCATCTACGCCGTCAAGGAAAGGGAGCACGTCCTGTACTTCGTCATGAAGTACGTGCAGGGACGGGCCCTCGATTCGATCATTCGCGACGTCGGCACGCTGCCCATCCCCATGGTACAAACGATCCTTGCCCACGCGGGCGACGCGCTCGGCTATGCTCATCGTCACGGCGTCATTCATCGGGACATCAAGTCCGCGAACCTCATGCTGGACGAGGATGGATGGGCCGTGATCACGGACTTCGGGATTGC
>Ga0209377_1000980_pt1 | contig 19397 bp, 20 predicted proteins | sample GraSoiAngelo_141_FD_185898 | JGI IMG/M metagenome (GOLD analysis project Ga0209377, IMG submission 185898) | Grasslands soil microbial communities from the Angelo Coastal Reserve, California, USA - 14_0929_12_40cm (SPAdes) (version 2) | ecosystem: Environmental > Terrestrial > Soil > Grasslands ...
ATGCGTTTCACGCGCTGCCGCCGAGCACGCGTCTCGTGGCGGAGGCCGAGTACGGCAGCGCCCCCGGCAGCTATCGCGCGGCGCTCGCGGGCGAGTTCCGCCGGCCGCTCGCGCCGACCGTGCTCACCGTCGAGCTGCACTCATCCGGGCTCGAGCTGGTCAGGTTCTACGGCTTCGGCAACGAGAGCGACGCCTCGCAACCGGACAGCGTGTACCGGGTGAACGAGCAACAGGCCCTCTTCGCGCCCGCGGCCACGGTGCCGCTCGCCCCGCGGCTCCGGCTCACGCTGGGCCCGCTCCTGAAGTACGCCCACACCCATCCGGACACGACCACGCTCCTCGCGCGCACGGGGCCGTACTACGGCGCCGGCAATTTCGGTCAGATCGGGACGCGCGCACTCGTCGAGCTCGACACCCGCGACATGCCCGCCGCCCCAGCCGCGGGCGCGCACGTCCGCCTGACGGGCGAGTGGTTCCCTGGCGCGTGGGACGTGGTGAGCCCGTTCGGGAAGGTGTCGGCGGAAGCGTCGGCCTATGTGTCGGCGGGCGATCCCCCGTCCGCGACGCTCGCGCTGCGCGCCGGCGGCGCGCGCGTGAGCGGAACCGTTCCGTTCCACGAGATGGTCTACCTCGGGGGCGCGACGACGCTGCGCGGCTACGCCGAGCAGCGGTTCGCGGGGCGCTCGGGCACGTACGCCAACGCCGAGCTGCGGTTTGTCGCGGGCCGGCTCTCGCTGGGCGACGTGGGGATCTTCGGACTCACGGATGGCGGCAGGGTCTGGCTCCCGGGCGAGTCCTCGGACCGCTGGCACGCCGCGGCGGGCGGCGGGCTGTGGTTCGCCTGGCGCCACCGCCGGGCCGACACCATCTCGCTCGCCCTGGCAAAGAGCCCAGAGCGCACGGCCCTCTACGTGCGCGCCGGGTTCATGTTCTGACCGAGCGATCGTTACCGCACCACGATGGTGCCGCTCATCGCCGTGCCATGCACTGCGCAATCGTACTGATAGGTTCCGGGCGTGGTGAATGTGACGGCATAGCTACCGCTCGACTGCACGGCGCTGCTCGCGAAGGCGACCGATCCCAGGGACTGCACGCTGTGCCCGCCGTAAGCGGCCGAATTCGCGTCCCAGGTCCACGTCGCAGCCGCGCCCACCGCGATGGTATCCACGGCCGGATTCCGGCTCCCATTGTGACCACTCACGAATTGGATACCGGCGCCGACGGTGACCGATCCGACAGGTCCACCGCCCGCGCCGCCACCCCCGCCACCCCCGCCACCCCCGCCACCGCCAGTCCCGTAGCCGTTGCTGCCGCAGCCCGCGAGCGCCGCGAGCGCGAACATCCCGCTGCCCAGTGTGCGTAAACGCATTCGATCCTCCTCAGCTCGCCTTGCGGGAGCTGGACTTTTCCCAGTTGACAAACAGGAACCCGCCGGGCGCGTCGAACTTCGGCTCACCCGGTCCAGGCAGGATTTGTAGCTGCAGCTCTTCGATCTTGTTCTTCGAGCAGTCCCAGCAAGCGAGCGCGAAGTCGCCGGCGCGGCGGGTACGCGACAACAGCATCACGTGCACCATCGCGTTGTCGGTGACCAATTGATCGTTCTTGTACAGGTGCCCGAACGCCCACAGCGCCACGGCGCTGTTGATCGTAGGGACGAGCGGGGTGTGCACCGCCGTGTTGCCGTGGTAGTAGAGGCCGAGGATCACGCCGCCGAAGCGGGGGTGGTGCGGCACGTCCTTCGTCTGGACGCGGTCCAGCACGAGCTTCCAGCGGGCACCGTCCTGAGTCGTGAACTCGGCGAGCCCGTCCACGGAATCGCGCACCGCGCCTTTGTCCCACGCCGTGAAACTGAACGTGCCGGCGCTCGGCACGACGTTGTTCGAGTAGGGCCCGTCCTTGACCTGCGATTCGAGCCCCTCGCGCTCGTCCCCGAACTGCTTGAGGATGGGGGCTGCGCTATCCGGGAACGGAAACGGGCCGGGGAGGATCTGGATCGCGGGCCCGCCGCTCGTCACCCGAATCGCCTGCGCCTTCACTGTCGTCTCGTGCGCCTCACTCATCTCAGAGCCGCCGTACCCCGGAGCGCCCGAGCTCTGTGCGCCCGCGACCTTGAGATGAGTCTCCATACCGAGTTTCTTGTGCGAGTCTTCACCCACGGGGCAGTACACCTCGTAGGTCCCCGGCTTCAGCGTCAGCGTCAAGGTGTCACTCGCGCCCGGCTCAATCCTCTCGATCTCCTGCTCGATCCCCTTTCCTTCGACCTCGAAGCCGTGGGGAATGCTGCCGGCGTTCGTGATGCCGAACGTGACAGTCCCGGCCGCGACCGTCGCCTGGGACAGCTCGACCTTCCACTCAGACAACTTCACCGTGATCTGGACCGTGTCGGTCGCGTTCCTCTGGGGCGGCGTCCCGGCGAACGCCAGGGCCGCGAGCAGCAGCCCGGAAGCGTTGCGGCCCGGAACGGTGGGCAGCGGACTCATACGTGGTCTTCCTCCGGCAAGGGTTTGACATCAGAATCGTTCAGTGCTGGAGACCCTTCGCTGCCCGCGCTTATTCCCTCGGGAATAATCCCGCGGCGGGCAGAGTCTGTGACCGGTAGGTGGACCGCGCGACCCTGAGGACCATTGGAGCCGAGCGAGCTCGAGCGATTCGAAGCCGTCGTGTTGCCGCATCTCGACGCCGCGTACACGCTGGCGCGGTACCTCATGCGCGACGATCACGACGCGCAGGACGTCGTGCAGGATGCTTACCTGCGCGCGCTCAAGTACTTCGACGGGTTCCGGGGCGGGGGCGCCGCGGGGGACGACGGGCGCGCGTGGCTGCTCGCGATCGTGCGCAACACCGCCTACACGTGGCGCCGACGCCATCGCGCCGACACGCTCGCGACCGAATTCAACGAGGAGCTGCACAGCGGAGCGGCGGCGGACGCCCACCCGGAAGCGGCGTTGCTGCGGACGGCGGCGGGCGAATCGCTGCACGAGGCGCTCGACCGGCTTCCGCCCGAATTCCGCGAGGTCATCGTGCTGCGGGAGCTCGAGGGCTTGTCCTACAAGGAGATCAGCGACGTGGCGGGCGTGCCCGTCGGCACCGTGATGTCGCGGCTGTCGCGCGCGCGCAAGCGGCTCCAGGACGCGCTGTGCGCCGAGCATCAGGAGCGTTGACGTGACCCATCCCATCTTGGAAGGGGAGCTGGACGCCTACCTCGACGGCGAGCTCGCGGCGGTCGACGCCCGCGAGCTCGAAGCGCACCTCGCCCAGTGCGCCGACTGCGCGCGCTTCCGGGACGGCCGTGTCGCGCTGCGCGCGGCGATCGAGACGCGCCTTCCGGCGTTGCAGGCTCCGGGCGCGCTGCGCGAGCGCGTGCGGGCGGCGCTGCGCCAGTCGGAGCCGAGGGCGTCCCGCCCGCGCCCGCTCGCGTGGCGCGCGCTCGCCCTCGCCGCGTCATTCGCCGTGGTCGCGCTGGGGACGTGGCAGCTCGCCGTGCGGCGCGCGGCCGGCGACACCCTCAGCGACGAGGTGCTCGCGAGCCACGTCCGCTCGCTCATGCCCGGCCATCTCGCCGACGTGCTCTCGTCGGACCAGCATACCGTGAAGCCGTGGTTCAACGGCAGGCTCGACTTCTCGCCCCCCGTGTACGACTTCGCGGGACGGGGGTACCCGCTGCTCGGAGGCCGGCTCGATTACCTGAACGGGCGGACGGTCGCGGCCCTCGTGTACGGCCGGCGCCAGCACGTGATCAACGTGTTCCTCTGGCCGGCCGCGCGCGGTGCGACAGCCAGCCCCGCGGCCGAAACGCGCCAGGGATACCATCTGCTCCGTCGCACGACGCCCGACTACGCGTACTGGGTGGTCTCCGACCTCGGCATTCCCGAGCTCAGCGAGTTCGCCAGCCTCCTCGCGCAGGCGGACAGCGCGGCCGCCGGTCAGGGAAAATGAAAGCGGGCCCCGCCGACTTCGGAGCCCGCTTGCCGTTCGCCCGTCGCGCACCACCTCCTCCGTTTAAGGGTCGTGTGGGGGGGGTCCTCGCTGGAGCCGGTCGTTCATGCGCCGCATCATTTCCTGCCATCGAGTCCGCTGCGCCGGCGTCAATTGCGCCGCGATCTCGCTGTCGACCGTCGCCCGCAGTGAATCGAAGCGCGGGCGCGTAGCGCGCCACAGGGCTTCCATCTGCGGCCGGTGCCGCTCGAAGATCGCGCGCACCGAGTCCTCCTGCGCCGGCGTCAGGTCGAGCTCGCGCTTGAGGAACGAATGCACGCCCCGCGGCCCGAAGGGCGGTCCGCCCCCGAACTCGCCCGGGCCGCCGCGGCGCCAGCCGTGACCGACGCGCGTACTGACGCCCCACCCGACGAGTCCGCCTGCTACAAAGGCCGCGACCAGCGACGCGATCGCCCAGCCCGGAGACTGCTTCAACATGCCGGCTCCTTCCTCCTAATTGACGGCGACCGACGTGAACAGGATGCTCGCGTCGGGAGCTTGCTCCGCCGTGAACAGCGCGCCCGCGCCGGCGTTGCCGGTGGTCGCCGTGACCCACGCGTCGTCGAACGGTTGCGAAGCCCGCACCGCCGTGCCAGCGAGGACCCCGCCCACGAGTGCCGCGAGCACCGCCGCCACGACGGCCATGCGAGTCCAGGCGGGCCGCCCCAGCACCGCGCGCGACGACCCCACACCGGCCGACCGCGCGCGCTCCAGTACCGTGGCGAGGAACTCCGCGTTGCCGGGCCGGTCGAGCGCCGCCTGCAACGCGGCCCCGAGCGCCCGATCACGCTCTGACGAGAACTCCGAAGTCTCAGGTCTCACGCCCTTCTCCCTCCCTCCAGTCTGCGAGCAGCCCCCGCAACCGGCGACGGGCATGGAACACGGCCGACCGCACCGTCCCCGGCGCCACGCCCAGTAGCTCGGCGATCTCGGCGTGCGAATAGCCTTCGACGTCGAACAGCACCACCGCCGTCCGATACCGCTCCGGCAACTGTGCCAGCGCCGCCTCCAGCCGCTCGCCCAGGACCACCCGCTCCGCCTCGGCGTCGGGGAGGGGATCGTCCCCCGCGACGTCATCGTCCAGGCCGCCCGCCACCCGCACCCGGCGCCGGCGCCGGCGGTCGATCGCCGCGTTCGTCACGATGCGCATCAGCCATGGCCCGAACCGGCGGGCGCGGTCGAACTGGTCCAGCTTCACCAGGGCCAACAGCAGCGCATCCTGCGCCGCGTCGTCCGCCTCGTCCACGTCGCCGAGGATGGCACGCGTCACGCGGCGCAGCGATCCCACGTACGGAGCCACGAGCGGTCCCAGCGCCTCGTGATCACCAGCCAGAACGCGCGCCACGAGGGCCGCCTCGTCCTCCGCCGGCCGCGCCCCACCCGGTCCCGCCGTGCCGCCGGGTTCCCCCGGGGCGCCATCCCAGTCGGGGGCGGGCACGGCTCTCATGTTGGGAAGTACGGACGCGCGGGTCGCGGTGCTGACGGGAGGGTGAACTCCCAGCAGCGGCGGGAGTATACGAAGGGCACCCTGACCGACAAGGAGCACCGGATGCGTCTCGCCTTTGCGGGCAGCATCGCCGCCGCCCTGCTGACCGCATGCGCCGCGCCGCCGAGCGGCGGATTCCGGCAGCCGCCCGGCGGCTTCGACCCCGCCGCCACCCGCTACATCAACCCGGGGACGCTCGCAGCGATCCCGGGCTTCACCCACGCGGTGCGCGTGGGATCGACCGTGTATGTGTCGGGTGAAGTCGCGCTCGACAGCACGGGCCGGCTCGTCGGGCCGGGTGACTTGAAGGCCCAGGCCGCCCAGGCGTTCGCGAACCTGGCCACGGTGCTGCGGATCGCGGGCGTCGGGCCCAGCGACGTCGCGAAGCTCACGATCTATGTCGTGAGCGCCAAGCCCGGCGACCTCGACCTGATTCGCGCCGCCGCACCGGACTTCTTTCCGGAGCGGAACCCGCCCGCGGGAACCTTGATCGGTGTCGTCACGCTGCCGCGCGACGGGCTGCTCATCGCCGTGGATGCGACGGCCGTGGTGCGGGCGCTGTTCCGCCCCCTGGACGAGCGGGACCGCCGCGCGCGACCCTAGCCGACCCGGCTGACGCTCCCTAAGTTGCTGCGTGAGCCTCGACCTGACGGAGCGTCTGCTCCCGCTCACGGTCGCGGCGCTCGCAGCGCTGGGGGGGGGCATCGCGCCCCGGCCGAGTGCGCGGCCGTTACAGCCGTTCCGCTTGCAGCTCCCGGCGGACACGGCAGAGCCTGCGCGCCACCGGCTGTTCGACTCCGACGACCCGATCGAATTCACGCTGACCGCTGATTGGCGCGCGGTCGCCAAGGACCGCGGGACAGGGAAGCGCCTCCACCCCGGCGTGCTGTCCTACCGGTCGGCGACGGGCGACACCGTGTCGGTGAACATCCAACTGCACACGCGTGGTCACTACCGGCTGCGCATCTGCGAATTCCCGCCGCTCAAGCTCGATTTCGACCGGACCGACGCCACCCAAACGGTGTTCGCGCACCAGGGAAGCCTCAAGCTGGTGGTGCAATGCCGTGGCAGCCACGCCTATGCCAATTATCTGCTCGAGGAATACCTCATCTACCGCACCTATACGCTGCTGACGCCGCAAAGCTTCCGGGTTCGTCTCGCGCGCGCCACGTACATCGACACGAGGGCCAAGGGCGCGCCTGCGACGCGGTACGCCTTCTTCCTCGAGGACGACGACCGAATGGCGCGGCGCAACCACATGCAGGTGTTCGCACAGCAGGGGATCCACCAGGAGGAGACGAACTTCCAGCAGATGGGCCTGGTCACACTGTTCCAGTACCTGATCGGCAACACCGACTGGTCGGTCGCCGCGGAGCACAACATCGTGTTGATCCGCGACAGCGCAGGCACCGTGTTTCCCGTCCCGTACGACTTCGACTGGTCCGGTGTGATCTTCACGCCGTACGCCCAGCCCGACCCGCGCCTCGGCATTCGCACCGTGCGGGAACGGATTTACCGCGGTACCTGTCGCACCCCCGACGACTTCGCGCCGCTGTTCGCCCAGTTCAACGCGGTGAAGGACTCGATCTACGCGCTGTACCGCGGTCAGCCGGACCTGGAGCCGAAGCGGGTCGAGCAGGCGCTCGGCTATTACGACGACTTCTACCGCACCATCAACGAGCCCCGTCGGGCGAAGCACCAGCTGAGCGACGGCTGCCCCGCGGCCCGGCCGTGACGCTCGATCCCCTCACCCGATCGCTGCTCCGGCTGCTGCTCTACTATGCAGTCCTCGTGGGCGGCACGCTGTTGCTGGAGCGCCGGTCGCCCGTGGTGCGCGATGCCGTCTCCTTCGAGGTACCGTCGGGCGTCTCGGCGCGCCAACTGCGCCGGGCCCTGGAGGGCGGCGGCGAGCCGACGGAAGAAGGCGGCGCGCCGGCAGGGGAACGCCCGCCCGCCGCGCTGCGGACCGCCCTCGCCATGGCGGGCGCGCTGGCGCTCGTGATTCCCGTCGCCTGGATCTACATGCTGAGCAAGCAACGGCAGCGGTGGGATCCGTCCGTCGTGCAGACAGTGATCCTGTTGCCGCTCGCGATCGCCGGCATCGTGGCGGTCGTCCGGAACAGCCTCGCCCTGGCGTTCAGCCTCGCGGGGCTCGCGGCGGCGGTTCGCTTCCGCAACACGCTCAAGGACACGAAGGACGCGGTATACATCTTCCTCGCCATGGCGGTGGGACTCGCCGCCGGCGTGCAGGCGCTGGCGCTGGGCTTCGTCGTGTCCGTGATCTTCAACATCGCCGTGCTCGGGTTGTGGTCGCTCAACGTCGGCGACATCTACGCGGGCGAGCCGCGGCCCTCGTTCACCCGCGAGTTCCGCGTGCGGGACCCCGAGCGGCTCGACGGTATGCTGCTCGTCCACGCGAACGCGGGCAGTCCGGTGCAGGAGATCGTGGAGGCGACCCTGCACGAGCTGACCCGAACGTGGAAGCTCACCAAGCGCGTTCCGGAGGACGGTGGTCGTGCGCTCCTCACGTACCTCGTCCGTCTGAGAAAGAAAACGTCGCCTGCCGCGTTCGTCGCCACGGTCACCGAGCGCGTCGCACCGCACGGGGCGACCGCCGAATTCCAATCGATCCCGTCTTGAGCGAGCTCCGCTGGCAGGTTCCGAGCGCCGGACGACTGGAGGAGTTGCTGCAGGCATCGCTGCCGCTCGGGCTCCGCAGCGGACCCGCCCGGCTGACCTTCCATCGCGAGCTCTATTTCGACACCCCGCAGGGCGACCTGCGTCGGCGCGACATTCGCTGCCGCGTCCGGTTCGACGTGGAGGACCACCGCTGGCTCACGCTCGACGCGCGCGACCGTGTCGTGCGCTGCGAGGCGCGCGTCGGGGAGCTCGAGCCGCGGGACATCGTGCTGGGTGCATCGGAGCCGGCACGCCGGCTCCGGGCTGTGGTGGATCCGTCGCGACTCGAGCCGCAGCTCGAGCTCGACGTGGAGCGGCGCCTGCGTATCGCCCGCTTTCCGGCGCTGCCCTTGCCTCAGTTCGTGTTCGCGTACGACCGCGTCGCGGTGCGCGGCGTCGCCGCGACGCCGGTGTTCCACGAGCTGGCGCTGTGGCGGCGCCCCTGGGCGCTGCTGCCGCTCGCGCCGGTCGCAGGGGCTGTGGCACGGCGGTACGGCCTCGCGGCGGCGGCGCTCGAGCGCGCCGAGCGGGCGGCGCAGCTGCGGAATGCGCCGGAGCCAGCAGGTGAAGGCGCCGCCGGCCCCCGGCGACAGGTGGCGGTGCTGGCGCTCGCGCACGGACGCATGGCGCTGTGCCGGGTCGGCACCGAGCTGCGGCTCCCGACGGATGAAGGAGGTGGCGAGGATGGCTGCCGCCGGGTGTTGCGCCGCTCGTTCGGGCACGCCGAGGGAGAAGTCCGGCTGCTGGGTGTCGTGCCCGCGGCGGAGGCCCGGCCGGCAATCGAGGTCTGGCTGGCACGACGCCTGCGCCGTGATCTGGCGGCGACGCCCCCGGGCGCCATCCAGTGGTTCCCGCCCGCCGAGATCGTGGGGCGCGTCGGGTCTCCGGTGCTGCGGGAGCCCGTGACCCTCGCCGCCCTCGCGGTGGCGGCGCGCTCTGAGCTGGTACCGGAGTGGTCCGCGGCGCCACCACAGTCCGCCGAGCTCCCGAGCGACGACGGTAGCCGGATGACGCTGAGTGAGCTCCGCGTGCCCCTGCTGCGGGCGCGCGCCCTGGAGGCCACCGCTCCGGCGCCCGAGCAGTTCATCAACGCGCACCTGAGCTCGCTCGAATTCACCGCGCGGGTGCTCGCGCTCGCGGAGGACCCGAGCACCCCGCTGTTCGAGCGACTCCGCTTTCTCGCGATCGTCAGCACCAACCTCGACCATTTCTTCATGGTCGAGGTGGGCGCCCTGAAACACGCGGTCGCGGCGGGCATCTGCGACCGGTCTCCGGACGGGCTCACACCCGTCGAGGAGCTCGATGCGATCGCCATCCGACTCCACCCGCTCGTCGCGCGGCAATACCGGGCGTTCCGCAATCTCGCCCAGGCCGACCTTGTGACGCACGGGATTCGGCTCCGCGACTGGAGCGAGCTCGAGGCCGACGAGCGGACGCTGCTGGACCGCCACTTCGCCGACGAGATCGCCCCCCTGCTCACGCCCAAGGCGCTCACCCGCGCCCCGGGCCACCCGTTCCCGCGCGGTGGCGACCGGCGACTGAGCCTCGCGGTGACGCTGCGGGACGAGCCGGGCGGGCCCGTACACTTCGCGGCCGTCGAGCTTCCGCCGGCCCCGCCCCGCTTCCTCACGCTGGGGGGCGGAGGCGCCATCCTGCTCGAGACCGTGGTGCGCGCCCGGCTCGCGACGCTGTTCCCCGGCCGGGAGGTCGTGGAGGCGCACGCTTTCCGGGTCACCCGCGCCGGGGACATCCAGCTCGACGAGCTCGCGACGACGAGCTTCCTGCAAGCGGTGGCGGAGGAGGTGCGGCGGCGACCGTGGGGTCCGGTAGTGCGCCTCGAGGTGGAGCACACGATGCCGCCGGCACTGCGCGACCTGTTGCAGCGGGAGCTGCGATTCGAGGAGAGCGGTCTGCAAAGCGCGCTCGGACCGTCCGACGTGTACGAAGCCCACGGCCCGCTCGATCTCGGCGCGCTCGGCGAGCTCGCCACGGGCGAGGGGGGCAGCGGGTCCTGCTATCCCGACTTCGCCGCGTCCGACCCGTTCGCGGGAGAGCGGTCCCTGCTCGACGCACTCGACCACGGCGACGTCCTGGTCCACCATCCTTACGACTCGTTCGCCGCCAGCTTCGAGCGTTTCATCGCTGAGGCAGCGGACGACCCCGCGGTGGCGGCGATCAAGCTCACGCTGTACCGCCCAGGAGGACCGTCGGCGATCGGTGAGGCCCTGCGCCGGGCGGCCGGCGCCGGAAAAGATGTGTCGGTGTTCGTCGAACTGAAGGCACGCTTCGACGAGCAGCTCAACATCGGCTGGGCCCAAAGCCTCGAGGCGGCCGGCATCCATGTCGTCACGGGACTCGCGACCCTGAAGACGCACGCCAAGATCGCCTTGGTGGTGCGGCGGACCGACGGAGGGCGCCGTACCCGCTGCTACGCGCACATCGGCAGCGGCAATTACAATCCCGACACGGCCCGGAGCTACACCGACCTGGGGTTGTTCACCGCGGACGCCGCCATCGCGGAAGACCTGCACCGACTGTTCAACGAGCTCACGGGCTCCGGGCGGCCGCCCCAGGCCGAGTTCCGGCGCCTCCTCGTGGCCCCGACCAACATGCTGGACCGGTTCGTAGCCTTGATCGCCCGGGAGGCCGACCACGCGCGGGCCGGCCGCGGCGGGCGCATCCGCGCGAAGCTCAACGGGCTCGCCGACGCGACCGTCATCCGGGCCCTGTACCGCGCCTCACAAGCCGGGGTGGCCGCCGACCTCGTGGTACGCGGCACCTGCATGCTGCGGCCGGGGGTGCCAGGGCTCTCCGAGCGGATTCGCGTGGTGAGCCTGCTGGGCCGATTTCTCGAGCACGGGCGGATCTATCACTTCGCGAACGCGGGCGCGCCCGAGTACTACATCGGCTCGGCCGACTGGCGCCCGCGCAACCTGCGGCGGCGCGTCGAGGTGATCACCCCGGTGCACGACCCAGCCGCGCGCGCGCGCCTCGACCGCATCCTCGAGCGGGAGCTCACGGATCCCACGGTGTGGACCCTCCAGTCGGATGGATCGTATGCGCGGCTATCCGACCCGCGGGCCCCGGGAGCCGGGGAGCGCCTGATCCTCGAGCGCGCCTCCGCGCCCCACGGCTGACGCAGCAGTCAAACAGGACGCGTCGACCACGGCCTACGGCGACTGCTCCCGGGCGACCGTCGGCGTCGCGAAGGTGGGGCGTGGCACCGCCGGGAGCCCGAGGTGCTCCCGCGCGCGATTCAGGGCGTCGTCGATGTTGCCGTGGATGTTCTCCTCGCCCAGCGCCTCGTACATCCCCGAGCGCTCGAGCGCGACCACGGGCTGCGCATGCACATCGGACAGGATCACGAGCGAGCCGGCGCGGCGGCTCCCTTCCACGAGCTTCCGCAGGGCGTGCAGACCCGTGGAGTCGATGGCGAGGACGTGCCGCATCCGCAGGATCAGCACCTTGGGACGGGTCGCGATCCGGCCCAGACGGTCGCGCAGCGTCTCGGCCGCGCCGAAGAAGAACGGACCCGTGATTTCGTACACCTCGACGCCCGGCGGGACGGCACGCCGCCGCACCGCGTTGGGATCGCGCTCGAAATCGTCCACCGGGTCCCGCAACTCGTGGGTGATGGCGCTGATGTTCGTGACCTCAGCCATGCGGCGCATGAACAGGAACGCCGCGAGCACCATCCCCACCTCGATCGCGGTGGTGAGGTCCACGAGCACCGTGAGGAGAAACGTCGCGAGCAGCACCGCAATGTCGCTTTTCGGCGCCCGGAATTCCGCCCTGAAGGTGCGCCACTCGCTCATGCCGTAGGCCACGACGACGAGGATCGCCGCCAGCGTGGCCATCGGAATGAGGCCCGCCCAGCGCCCGAAGAACAGCGTGATGAGGAGCAGCGTCACCGCGTGAACCATGCCGGCGACCGGCGTGCGGCCGCCGTTCCGGACGTTCGTCGCCGTGCGGGCGATCGCCCCGGTCGCGGGGATGCCGCCGAATAGTGGAGACGCGATGTTCGCGACTCCCTGCGCCACGAGCTCCATATTGGAGCGGTGCCGGCCGCCGATCATGCCGTCCGCCACGACGGCGGAAAGCAGCGACTCGATCGCTCCGAGCAGCGCGATGGTGAACGCGGGGCCGATGAGAGCCGGGAGCTGGTGGAGCGTCAGGGGCGGCAGGCGGGGCGCCGGGAGCGCCGCATTGATCGCCCCGAAGCGGCTGCCGATCGTCTCCACCGGCAAGTGCAGCAGCTGGACGAGCGCCGTGGTGACGATCAGCGCCACGAAGGGGCTCGGAATGCGCAGCTCGAGACGCGGCCAGGCGACGATGATGGCGAGCGCGATGACCGAGATCACCGTGGCCCAGGGGTTGATCGAGTCGAAGTGCGCCCCGAACGCCTGCCACTTCTCGACGAACCCCGCCGGCACCGTGCCCATGCGGAGCCCGAGAAAGTCCTTGACCTGGCTCGAGAAGATGATGAGCGCGATTCCGCTCGTGAACCCGATCGTGACCGGGTAGGGGATGAACTTGATGGCACCGCCCAGCCGGGCGAGGCCGAAGCCCACCAGCATGACGCCCGCGAGCAGCGTCGCCGCGGCGAGCCCGTCCACCCCGAGCCGCTGCACGACCGCGTACACGATCACCACGAAGGCGCCCGTGGGGCCACCGATCTGCACCCGCGAGCCACCGAGCGCGGAGATCAGGAACCCGGCGACGATCGCGGTGAAGAGGCCGCGCTCGGGGCTGACGCCGCTCGCGATCGCGAACGCGATGGCGAGCGGCAGCGCCACGATGCCGACGATCACGCCCGCGACGACGTCCGAGAAGAACTGCTCGCGAGTGTAGCCCGTGAGCGTAGTGACGAGTTTCGGGACGAGCGATTCCAAGCTTCCCTGCCTCGCGCAACGGAGCAGGGTAATCTACGAGGACTCAGGGGCAAGGCGTGCCTTGCCCCTGCCAGCTACCGACTTAGGCCCAACACGTGGTCCAGCGAGAACGCCCCCGGCCCAACCAGCGCCACAGCAAGCGCCGCGATGATCAGCACCAGGTTGTACTCGTATCCGCCGTTCTGCACGAAGAACCCCTTTGGGCCGTGTACCTTGGCGATCGCGACCGCCATCGTCCCGAGCACCAACAGTCCAGCCACCGGCGTGAGGAGCCCGAGCAGGAACAACAGCCCCGCGAGCAGCTCGCCACCCACCGCCAGGACGGTCCAGAACCGCGCCGGCCGCAACCCCAGGCTCCCGATGAATCCGCTGGCCGCGGCGAAGCCCGGCCCACCGAACGCCCCGAACGCCTTCTGGGCCCCGTGGCCCAGGAATACCGCCCCCAGCGTCAGCCGCAACGCCAGCAGCGCAACGTTTGCGAACATGTTAGCCTACCCTCCGATATTGTCTCGAAATCGAGATATTAGATTCCTAACGACCTGGGAACAATGCGCGGCCCGGGAAGGTTCCATTGGGTGAGAAATGAAACGATCAGCCGCAGATGTACCGCTCAAGCTTTGGGTGGTGCTGGCGCGCGCGTTCGATGCCGTGGAGCACCACTCGCGCGCCAGCATCGCGCGCTTCCCCCTGGGGACGACCGAGTTCGGCGTGCTGGAGGTGCTGTATCACAAGGGCGAGCTGCCGGTGTGTGAAGTACAGCGGCGCATCCTGGTGGAGTCGAGCAGCACCACCTACGTCGTCGACAAGCTCGTGCAGCGCGGCCTGGTGCGCCGGCGCCCCAGCGGCAGCGACCGCCGGGTGACGCTGCTGGCACTCACGCCGGCCGGACGGCGCTTGATCGCCCGCATCTTCCCGGCGCATGCCGCGGCAATCCGGCACGCCGTGAGCGCGCTGCCTGCCCGTCAGCAGGCCGCCGCCGTCCGGTTGCTGCGCTCGTTGGGCACGGGGGCGGCCGAGCGGCTCGCCGCCAAGGAGGCACACCATGATCACCATTAGACGAGCCGGGAAGCGTGGCCACGCGAACCACGGGTGGCTCGATACCTGGCACAGCTTCTCGTTCGACAGCTACTACGATCCGGACCACGTCCAGTTCGGCCCGCTCCGTGTGCTGAACGAGGACTTCGTCGCCCCGGGCGCGGGCTTCCCGCCCCACCCACACCGCGACATGGAGATCATCACGATCGTGCTGGAGGGCGCCGTGGCGCACCGCGACTCGACCGGCGGTGAGGGAGTGACCCGGGCGGGCGACGTCCAGGTGATGACCGCCGGGACGGGCGTCGTCCACTCGGAATACAACCCCTCCGCCGGCGAGCGCCTGCACCTGCTGCAGATTTGGATCCTCCCCGATGCGCGCGGCCGCACGCCCCGGTACGACCAGAAGACGTTCCCCGGCGCGGCGCGCCGCAACGCACTCCTACCCGTCGTTTCGGGTAGCGACGCCAACGGCGCCCTCCGGATCCACCAGGATGCCACGCTGTACGCTGCTTCGCTCGACGCGGGGAAGACCGTCACCCACACCCTTGCTCCCGGCCGGCGCGCGTACCTGTTCGTGTCCCGGGGCGGCGGCATGGTGAACGGCCAGCCACTCGGTCAGAGCGACGCCGCGGCGATCGAAGGTGAACCAACGCTCGAGATCCGGGGTGCCGTGCCTAGCGAGGTTCTGCTGATCGATCTACCCTGAGGTCGAACCTGAGCGGCCGCCTGAGTATTTTCCGGCGTGAACCTGACGCGGAGCCGCGAGATGCCCGACCGCCCGCACTACTATCACCGTCATGACTTGCCCCGCTTCGGCGAGATCGAGCGCGGGGCACCCGACCTGGCCCGCAAGTTCTTCGCCTGGTACAACGCCGTCTTCGCCGAGGGCACGCTCAGCGCGCGCGAGAAGGCGCTCATCGCGCTCGCCGTCGCGCACGCCGTGCAGTGCCCCTATTGCATCGACGCCTATTCCAAGGACGCGCTCGAGAAGGGCTCGAATCTGGACCAGATGACCGAGGCGGTGCACGTCGCCGCGGCGATCCGCGGCGGCGCGTCGCTGGTCCACGGAGTGCAGATGCTGAATCACGTCGACGACCTGGGTATGTAGCGTTTCCCATGGCCCGCGTGCTGCCGACGTTGCGAAAGCAAGGCGCTCCGCTCGCTGACGGAGCGGCGCAGCGCGCCCGCCTCGACGCCGTCCCCCTGCCCCGGAGCTTCGCGGAAGCGCTGCGCTCGGCGAATCTCTACCCGCTCCGTCCGACCGCGATCGAGATCCTCCAGATCAATGTCGGGAAACGCTGCAACCAGACCTGCCGCCACTGTCACGTCGACGCCGGCCCCGATCGCGCCGAGGTGATGCCGCGCGCCGTGATCGAGGCGTGCCTCGGCTTCCTCGAGCGGGCCCGCATCCCTGCGCTCGACATCACAGGCGGGGCGCCCGAGCTGCATCCCGACTTCCGCGAGATCGTCACGCGCGGTACGGCGCTCGGCACGCACGTGATGCACCGCTGCAACCTCACCGCGATTCTGCTCCCCAACTACGCCGACATCCCGGAGCTGCTGGCGGCCCAGCGCGTCGAGATCATCGCGTCCCTGCCGTACTACCAGGCGCGCGAGACCGACGCGCAACGGGGGGAGGGGGTGTTCGCGGAGTCGCTCGTGGGACTGCGGCGCCTCAACGCCCTGGGCTACGGCCGGGCGGCCGGCCTCGCGCTCAACCTGGTGACGAACCCCGTGGGGACGTTTTTGCCCGGGGACCAGACGGCCCTGGAGCGCGACTGGAAGCGCGAGCTGAAGCGCCGTTACGACGTCGACTTCGACCACCTGTATACGATCACCAACATGCCGATCAGCCGCTTCCTCGCGTTTCTCGAGCAGCGGGGCCGCACGGCGGATTACCTGACCATGCTCGCGAACGCTTTCAACCCGGCGGCGGCCGCCGGGGTGATGTGCCGCACCACGCTGTCGGTGGGATGGGACGGAACGCTGTACGACTGCGACTTCAACCAGATGCTCGAGCTCCCGGTGGCTGGCGACGTGGCGCGCACCATCTTCGAGGCTGACCTCGCGGCGCTCGCGGGCCGCGAGATCGCGACCGGGCCCCATTGCTTCGGCTGCACCGCGGGGGCGGGAAGCTCGTGCGGCGGGGCCGTGGCCTAAAGTCCCATCCGGAACCGGAGCCCCAGCGTCCGGTAGCGGAAGCTCTCGCCCGGCACGCCGATGGTCGTGGTCGCGGCCGCGCTATTGGTGATCGAGCCGACGAGCGCGAGCTCATTGTTGGCGCTCCAACCCCGCGACAGGGAGAGTCCAAAGTGCCACTCGGTCTCGTTCTCGGGCGCGGCGCCCCCGAACACGATCTGCTGCGAGCCAACGCCCCCGTCGGCCCGCGCGCCCCAGCGGCCGTGCTGCCACTGATACACTGCGCGCCCCTCGACCGTGCTGAAGCGGGTCGGTGCGAAGTAGATCCCCACCCGGTTCTCGCGGTACCCCAGGATCCGGGCGAATGGGCCGATCTGGAGCCCCCGCGCCACGCGACCGAGCACCGCACTCACTGCGGAGTAGCGGCTGTTCCCGTCCGAGAACCAGGCGCCGCCACCACCGCCCGAGACGGACCAGCCCGGGCCCGGCGATACGTCAAAGCCGAGGTCGAGCGCGTCTATCGTCAGGTCCAGGCGCATCAGCCCGGCCGTCTCGTCGAACGGCGTGCGGCCGTAGGCAACGTTCACGGCAGCGTAGCGCCCCGGCCGCAGCCCGAATCCGAGCTGCACCGTGAGCGGCGTGCTGGGCCGGAGCCCTAGGTCGGGCTCCACCCGCCGCACGCCCGCCCCCGCCCGCACGACGGCGCCGTGCGCCAGCGCCGCGATCACGTAACCCCCGGCACCGTAGCTCGTGCCGTCGCCCTTCGGATCGGTCGCGTGCCGCCACCCGGCGTGCAGCGTGCCGCGCAGGGCCGTGCCGAGCGACGTGGTGAACGTCCCCTCCTGCGCCACGAAGTCGTTGTGGTCCGAATCGCCCGCCCCATCCGTCTTCGTGCCTATTTCGGGCCGGAGGGCGGCCCGCACTGCCCGCTCGAGGTCGCGGGCCGTGCGGTCGTCGGGCGCGAGCGCACGGGCGCGGGCGGCGTAGGCCTCTGCCAGTCCAGGCTGTCCCTTCCAGTAGAGCGTCTGCGCGAGCCCGATCAGCAGCTCCGAAGCGTCGGGATGGCGCGAGAGCGCCGCGCGCCACAGCTGCTCCGCGCGGTCCAGATCGCCGCCCCAGGCCACCACCCGCGCGCGGCCCGCGAGCGCGTCCACGCGATCCGGGGATCGGGCCAGGGCCGTGTCGTACAGGGTCTCGGACGCGCGCGTCTGCCCCGCCCACGCGAGCACCTGCGCCTGCGCCACCATGAAGTCCCCGTCGTTCGGGTCGATCCGGCGCAGCCGACCGAACCGCGCGAGTGAGCGCGCCAGCTTGCCATCCCAACTGTCCAGGATGGCGAGCCGATACAGCGCGCGCGCGTTCAGCGAGTCCGTGGTGAGCACGCGCTCGTAGGCGGCCCGCGCGGCGGCGTACTCGCCCTTCCGGAAGGCCTCCTCGGCGGCGGGCAGCTGGGCGCCGAGCGCGGCTAGGAGAATCAGCATGGGGGCGGGGCGGACTCCCGCGTTCGGGACCCCCCAACCTGAGAAATGCGGACGGAAAACGCAAAGGCCCGGCGGAGGGCACCGGGCCTTTGTGGTGAGTCGTTGCTACCGCCGTCAATGGAACGTGACGCCCAACCCGAAATCAATCACGCTCTGCTTCCAACCGGTCAAGCCGAACGGGCTCATCCCCCCGCCGTATGTGAAGTCCACCACCGGCGTCAGGGAGATCATCCGTCCGACGCGGATGTCATAGCCGGTGCCGACACCGAAGCCCCAGCCTGAGCTGGTCTCGGATCCCCCGTCGCTGGCGCGATAGTCGGCCAATCCCACGCCACCCGTGAGGAAGAAGCCTGACTCGGGCGCCGGGTAGAAGTACAGGTTCGCGGTAACGTTGCCGAGCGTTTCGGTCACGCCGCCTTGCGACTTGGTCCATGCGTTGACGGAGCCACCCAGCAGCACGCTCTTGCTCAGGGTACCGCCCAACTTCAAGAAGCCGGTGGCACCTCCCTCGGAGTTGCCCGAGCACGCGTCGCACGAAGCATGCGCCGATCCGTACCCGAACCCGAATCCGATCCAGAAACCTTCCCGCGTCTGCGGATGCTGCGCCGCCGCCGCGCCTGCGCCAGCGATCGTGAGGATGCCGAGTGCCGTGAGAAGTCGCACTGCCGCACGCATAGGGCCTCCAGGGCCTTGAGAGTGCTTCCAAAGTGAAGGCCGTGTCCCAAAACGCAACCCCGGTTTCCCCTAGGGGGTACGCCTGGTGATGAAGTGACGGTGCAATCGTGCATGAGGGGCAAATCTCGGTATACACCAATCGGCCAATCCTCCATTTCTCCTCCGCTACGTTCGTATGGATGTGCAATGGACGCACGATTCGTTTGACACCTCGTTTCAAGGCGGTTAGCTTCGACACATGAAACTCATCACCACGATCGTGCGCCCGGAGCGCCTGCCGGAGGTCAAGGCGGCGCTGTTCCGGGCCGGCGTCACCGGCATCACGCTGAGCCGCGTCTCGGGACACGGCGGCGAGCAGGAGATCATCGGGCAGTATCGCGGCACCACCGTCGTCATGGAGTTCCATGAAAAGGTGAAGATCGAGATGGTCTGCTCCGAGCCGTTCGTGGAGCCGTGCATCAAGGCCATCCTGTCGGCGGCCCGCACTGGTGAAGTCGGCGACGGCAAGATCTTCGTCCAGCCGATCGAGCGGGTGATCCGCATCCGCACGGGCGAGCTCGACAACGCGGCGCTCACCGCCGTCAACGCCGATAAGGTGCAACGCGCTGCGCTCGAGAGCGCGCAGCACGCGGGAGCCACCGCCGGCGAGGAGGGTGCATGACGGCCGCCGTCTCGGCGGGCGACACCGCCTGGGTCCTCGCCTCCAGCGCGCTAGTGATGGTGATGACCGTGGGTCTGGCGTTGTTCTACGGCGGTCTGGTGCGACCGAAGAACGCGCTCAACACGATGATGATGAGCGTGGTGGCGCTGGGCGCGATCAGCGTGCAGTGGGTGCTCGTGGGCTATTCGATTGCCTTCGCGCACGGCTCGCCCTGGTGGGGCGGGCTGTCGTGGCTCGGCTTCAACGGCGTGGGCGCCGATCCCGATCCCGCCTACGCGGCCACGATCCCGCTGCAGGCGCACGCCATGTTCCAGGCGATGTTCGCGATCATCACGCCTGCCCTGATCTCGGGCGCGATCGTGGAGCGCATGCGG
>Ga0209377_1000981_pt1 | contig 19385 bp, 19 predicted proteins | sample GraSoiAngelo_141_FD_185898 | JGI IMG/M metagenome (GOLD analysis project Ga0209377, IMG submission 185898) | Grasslands soil microbial communities from the Angelo Coastal Reserve, California, USA - 14_0929_12_40cm (SPAdes) (version 2) | ecosystem: Environmental > Terrestrial > Soil > Grasslands ...
GTACATCGCCCCCGTGGCCGCGTTCCTGGCAAGCGACCTTGCCGGGGACATCACGGGCACCATCGTGGGCGTGCAGGGTCCGAAGATCTTCCTCTACAGGATGGCAGAGACCTCCGGGGTGGCTCGCGAGGGCGGGCCGTGGAGCGCCGCCGAGATCAAGGAGAGATGGGCGGAGATCGCGCGGTAGTCGCGGCCCCCCGAAGTGCAACGAGGGCCCCCTGCACGGGAGCCCTCGTTCATGTGCCCGGTCCAGAATCGGCCGGGCGGCCCCGCCACCGCGGGGAAACCCTACGCTGGCACCGAGTAGTCGATGATGATCACGCCGCGCTGCGGCTCGTCATCCTCCTCGTTGCGGTCGTTCTGGCGCTGCGGGGTCGGCTCCGGCAGGGGCAACTCGATACGCGGCCGCTGGTTCTCCTGCTCCCGCTCGCGCTTCTTGATCTCTTCAATGATGAAGGCGTCGAGCATTGGAGAACCTCCGGGTCACCTACAGGATAGATGCAATCCTGGCACCATCGTTTCACGACCCCCGCGTTTTCCGCCGCCCGTCCCCTGGCCTCCAGAGGGCATGTCCGCCCCCTTCAGAACTTGTAACAATCCACCCACTCGGGGTCAACATACCCACTGTGGGCAACGTACGCCTCAACGCATTGTTTCACGGAGACTCTCCGCGCGGGTCTTGAAATTGGCGAGCATGTTGGGAAGGCCCCGCTCCGCCAGCGCCTTCTCGAGCGTACCCGGAACCATGGGCCCGAGGTCGATCTCGATCGCGTAGGTCGCCCGCGTTCCGCCGGCTCGGGTGGCCTCGATGGTCCAGGCGCCCTCGTTCGCGCGCATGAATTCGCCGCCGCGGACGAGCGTCCACTCGATGCGCTCGAGCGAGCGGGTGATGTGGCGGAGCGTGAAGTCGAACAGCTTCAGCTTCACGTCGAGCCAATACGTGACGTCCACGGAATCGCCCTGCCGCTGGCCTACCCTGACCGCCTTCACCTCCGGCACGAACTCCGGGTAGCGCGCGTAGTCCTGCACCACGCGGTGGAACGCCTCGGGCGTCACATCGATCTCGATCGACCGGCTCACACGGACCAGATGCCCTTGGGATCGCACGATCGTCGGAAGCCTCCAAGGCGCAGTCTGACGCACTGCGCACACTTGTGCTAGCGATTCGCACGCTGGAGAAGCCCCGGCCACGTCGCCGTCGCCGTCAACGCTCACGTGACGTTGGGCGTTGACGTGGACGTGAACGGCGACGGCGACGTGGCCGTGATCGGCCTACCCGTACGCGGGCTTGTGCTCGAAAGTATGCCGCGACTGGATGTACCGGATGGTGCGGCTCTTCGAGCGCATCACCACGGAGTGGGTCTCCGCCCCACCCTTGAAGAAGCGCACCCCGCGCAGGAAATCCCCTGAGGTGACGCCGGTAGCCGCGAAGACCACGTTCCCCCGCGCCATCTCGTCCACCTCGAAGATCTTCTTCACGTCCTTGATCCCCATCTTCTGCGCGCGCTCGATCTCCTTCTCGTTGCGAGGCGCGAGCCGGCCCTGCATGTCGCCGCCCATGCAGCGGATGGCAGCGGCCGCGATCACGCCTTCCGGCGCCCCGCCGATGCCCATCAGGACGTCGACACCGGTCTCCGGAAAGCAGGTGGCGATGGCGGCGCTGACGTCTCCGTCGCCGATCAGCTTGATGCGAGCGCCGGTCCCGCGGACTTCGTCGATCAGCTTCTCGTGCCGGGACCGGTTGAGGATGATCACCGTCAGGTCGTCGACGTAGACCCCCTTGCGGTCGGCGATCGCGCGCAGGTTCTGCGACGGGCTCTTGTTCAGGTCGATCGCGCCCCTGGCGGAGGACCCCACCGCGATCTTGTCCATGTACGTGTCCGGCGCGGCGAGCAGGTTGCCCTTGTCCGCCATGGCGATCACGCTGAGCGCGTTCGGTCCGCCAGTGGCGGTGATCGTCGTCCCCTCCAGCGGATCGAGGGCGATGTCGACCTCGGGATCCGCGGCGTCGCCCTTCCCCACCTTCTCGCCGATGTAGAGCATGGGCGCCTCGTCGCGCTCGCCTTCCCCGATCACCACCGTCCCGCGGATGTTCAGCTGGTTGAACGCCTTGCGCATCGCGTCCACCGCGACCTGATCGGCCAGCTTCTCGTCGCCGCGGCCCATCACCCGCGCCGAGGCCATCGCCGCCGCCTCCGTCAGCCGCACCGCCTCCAGCCCGATGTTCCTATCCATTCCGCTTGCCCTCCTGACCAGCAGTCGCGCCGCTGCGCAGCTCCAGCCGGCCGCCCTGCAGCTTCTGCAGCAGCCAGTCCGGAGCGCGGGTCGGCCTCAGCTCCGGACCCACGCAGACGTGGACCGTATGGCCCAGGGCGATCACCGCGCCGTCCTGCTCGCGGTGCACCTTGTACTCGAATCGGATCTTCACCCGGGTATGCGTCTCGGAGAGATGCACTTCGAGCACGTCGTCGTACTTCGCGGACTTGACGTACTGCACCGATGCCTCGAGGACCGGCAGAAGGATGCCTCGGCTCTCGGAGGTAGTTGGCGTAGTAGACGACGCCCATCTGGTCGGTGTCGCCGTAGATGACGCGGACGCGGTAGGGCTCCACTCGGCGTCGTCTATCACTGCCCGACGCGATAGGCGACCAGCTGCAGACGCGTTTGTTCCTGCTGCCGACCCTTGGCGTCGACGGTGCTGGTCACCAGCTGCACCAGTCCAACCTTCGGAGCGTACGTCCACTCCGTGACGAACTTGCCCCCTTTGGCGAGGACCTGCTCGTTGCGCACCACGGCGCAGCGGGTGAAGGTCCCTGCTTGGGTCACGGCGCTGCCATCCATGCTGACGACTTCGAAACGCTGCACGATCAAGTTCTCGACCGCGCTCCAGGTGGCTCCCGCGGAGAGAGGCGTGCGCAGCAGATACCGGTCGGCGTCGCGCACCCCGTCCGGCTCGTAGCGAAGGCGGCCGCGGTGGTCGTCGATGAACCAGGGACCGTCTCGTCCGACGATCTGGATGGTCTCGCGCCGGTCGGAACCGCGGAACGAATACGTCCAGGAGTTGCCGACGGCGAGCGGGTAGTACCTGGTGGCATCCTCGCCGGATCCGGCCGCGGGCGAAGAGCAGCAGTCCGAGAGCGGCGGCCCTTCTCACGGGCGGACCCGCCTGCGCTGCGAGACGCGGGCGGCGTCCTCCTTCTTCCGGCGGATGAGGTCCTCGTACGCACCCTTCGCCGCGCGGCGCGTCTCCTCGTCGGGCGCGCCGCTCTCGAGCGTGAACAAGAACGCCTCCGCCTCGGCGCCGCCCAGGCTGGCGATGGCGTAGAGGATGGGCCCGACGTCGTCAGGATGCCGGTGACGGGTCATCTCGATCAGCGGGGCCACGGCCCGGCGGTCGCCGATGGCGATCAGCGCTCCCGTCGCCCGGCGCGCCACTTCCGCATTCGGATCCTCCAGGCGCGCGATCAGCTGCGGCACCGCCGCGGGGCTGCGCCGATCGGCGAGCACCCGGATGGCGTAATCGCGGACCCGGGCATCGTCCGCGGTGAGGTCCTTGAGCAGCGCGTCGTCCGTCTTTCCCCGTGCATCGATCTGCGCGTCGAGCGCGGCGACCGCCTCGCGGAGCGCGGCTTCCGCCGCGGCGCTGAAGGCGGCGTGGCGGGCGGCTGGATCCAGGCTGTCGTCGGCGTTGGTGGGCCTGCGCGCGCCTCCCTCGGCCACCAGGCGCTCCACGTCGCCTTGCGCGCCCGTGGAAGTCATCTCGAGGGTGACCGCGACGTCCGCGACCTCCTGCTCGAGGAGCGGCTTCGAGGGGTCGAACACGCCCGCCGGAGCGAGCGTCCTCTGGGCCCGGTCGATGTCGAGCTGGATGCGCAGCGGACCCCCTTCGCGCACCGCGAATCGGCCGCTCGCCTCGAGAGCGGCGCGCACTTGCTCGCGCAGGGCCTCGGAGGACTCGCCGATCTCCGGCTTGCCCGCCAGTCCCGCCTCGCTGACGCTGATGCTGCCGACCACCAGCGCGCGGTTGGAAGCCGACGGCTTGCACGCCGTTGCGGCGATCGCGAGCGCGGCCAGGCTTTTCGCTGGATGCATCGGCGCTGTCCTGGGCCCGATGCTAAGGGCGCGCGCCCCCGCGGTCAAAAAGGGTCCGGCTTCTGCGTTTCCGGCGCCTCGGCCGGCTCCTCGCTGCTTCCGGCCGGCTCCGCGCTGCTTTCGGCCGGCTCCGTGCCCGACGAGTCCTCGCGTCCGGTTGTGGTCGCGGAGACCACAGTCGGCCCAGGGGGCGGCGCGAATCGCATGGTCCCCGCAGGCTGACCCCACGCCTGTTCGGCGGCGCTGGTTGCGCGAGGCCGCTCCTCGCGACCGCGCCGGCGGCGCGCTTCGCGTGGCTCCTCGCCCTCGGCGCCCGGGGCCGCGGTTTCCGCCCCAGGCTGGGCCTCGGAAGGGACCTCCTCGGGTGCCGCCTCGGGTTCGCCCGTGCCGCTCGCGCCAGCGGAAGCGATGGCCGTGGACTCGGCGACCGGCGGCGGGGGAGCCGCCTCCTCTTGCGGCGCGGCCGGGCGCTCTTCCCTTTCGCGCTTGCGCTCGCGGATTTCGCCGCGGTCCTCCCGGTGCCGCAGAAGGCCGGCGAAGAATGCCTCGTCCAGATCGGGCACCTCCACCGTCTGCACGGTGACGCCGACGCGGCAGGCGATCATCTCCTCCGGCAACGCCTCGCCGGTGTACAGCGCGACCGGGGCCTGGCCGGCAGCGCTGGCCTCGCTGCGCGCGTCGCGCCCCGCTTCTCCGGGGGCGAGCACGAGGCCCATCTGCGCCGAGTAGTGGGCCAGGTCCTTGCGCAGCTCCTGCACGTCCGCGCGTCCGATTTCCCTGCCCCCGCGCACCAGCTTCACCGCCACGCGCAGATCGGATACGCCGCGCCGCTGACGCGCCAGGTAGAGCGGGCCTTCCTTGCTGCGCTTCGCCACCCGCACGTCGCGCATCCCCATCCTGTCGAGGAGCGCCGCGCACAGGTTCTCGAAGGCGCTGGTATCCAGCTCCGTCACCCGGCGGCGCAGCGCGCGGATCACCGCCCGCCGCACCTCCGTGCCCAGCTGGATGGCGCCGAGCGGCCGCGCGCCCACCACCTGCGGTGCACGCGCCTCTTCCAGGAGCGCGGTGGGCGGAGGAAACTCGACCAGCGTCACCCGGTCTCCGTCGACGATGAAGGCCGGCTTGCGGCCGGCCTCGGTCCGCCGCCGGTTGTCCTCGAGAAGCGCGGCGACCAGGGACGGCAGGTCGCGCACCAGCGCGTCGGAGAGGAGCTGCCGGTGGAGCAGATCCGCCGCGAGCTCGGCCAGCACCGCGCCGGTCTGACGCTGCGCGAGCGCCTCGAAGACCACCTCCGCCGGCGGGGGGAAGCGCCGCTGCCCCTTGCGGCCCTGGTCCTGGCGGCGCCGCTCCGCCTCCACCTCTTCGGAGCCTTCCTCGTGCTCGGCCTGCAGCTCCGCCAGCCTTCGCCTGGCCTGGGCATGGATCGCGCGGGGCTCGCGCTCGCGCGGCCGATAGAGCGGCTCGCCGGTCTCCGCCGGCTGCATGGGCGGCACCACCGCCTCCACTTGCAGCTCCTGCGGGACTGCCCATTCGAGCAGCGCGAAGGTCCCCTCCGGCATCACCGCAACGACTTTGCGGTCGTCCTCGCGCCTGGCCATGGCGGCGAGGCGCTGGCCCATGGTGATCTCCGGATCCTGCCCCACGTGTGAGAGAAGGTTCTCCCGAAGGGCGGCATCCGCGATTTCCTTGTAGTGCAGGGGCTTGCCAGCGCGCCGCAGGACCTCCACGGCCGCTTCGGTGAACGTCATGTGACACTCCGCGGGAGTGCGGTCGGGACCAGGTGGAGGCTACCCTTCCGCCGCTCCGAAAATTCCAGTCAGCCTATTGAGTTGCCTTGGCGGTGTCAACGAACTTAGCCTCTTTGCAGTGATCCGCATCCGACCCGGCCGATCGTGGCGCCTCAACCCCGCGTATGTGGGCGAGCTTCGCGCGCTGCGCGGCGCTCGCGCCAAGGGCTTCACGGGCTCGGACATCCTCGACGTGCTGGGCATCGAGGTCGACGGAGTCGACATCGCGGCCGGCGTCGGCGAAGCGCGCGTGTTGCAAGCGGTCGACGAGCTGGCGCAGGCGTTGATCCGCATCGGCGAGGGCCAGCCGGCGGCGCAGGCCACCATCGGCCCGGGACCGACGGAGCTCGTGCTGGAAGCGCGCGGGCACGATCTGCTGCTCACGCTGGTGACGCTGGCCCCGCCGGCGCGGGTGATCGCTTCCGGCCTGCTGGTCGACGGGCAGAAGATGAGGGCGGCGACGCTGCACGCCGCGCGTGGCTTGCTCCTCGACCTGCTCGCGATCAGCCCGGCGCTGTCCGGAGCGCGGCTCGCGCGCCGGCTGGGAGCGGAATGCGCCATGCTCGCTCGAGGCCGGCATCGGCCGGCAAGGCCGCTGCCGCCGCGCGATGCGGAGCCGCAGACGTTGCTCAGCCACGTGCATCGCAAGCCGGAGAAGCTGTCGATCCAGCTCCCGCCCGAGACGATGGCGCGCCTGCGGAGCGTAGCCGAGATCCCCTTCGCGCCGCTCGCCGCGCACGTCGGACGAGGTTCCGTCACGCTGCTGCGCAGCGGCGCGCCGGGCCTCACCTGGGAAGGGCCGGTGTTTCTCTTCCTGCGAAATCTGCTGGCGGACGCCGGCCGGCTCATCGAGGCATGGGAGAGCGGCGAACCGGCGTTGACCCTGATGTTCGGCACGCACGAGCTGCGCTGGGACCTGACCGCGGACGAGGTGCGCGCGCAGGGTTGGAAGCGGCCGCTGAAGCTTCCGCCGCTGCGTCTGGCGAAGATCGCCGCGGGCGCGTCCGAGCTGTACGCCGACGAGACCCTGCGGCACGGCAGCGACGAGCTGGCGGCAGACCTGCGCGAGCGGGCGCGCGCGCTGCTCACGCACTGCACCGATCTGGAGACCGGAGATCTGCGCCGCACGCCGGCTGCCGTCGCCGCTCCGCCGCCGCAGGAGGCGCGCGAGAAGCGAGCTTCCCTCGCGCACGGACGGATCCGTCGCCTCGTCTATCGCGAGATCTGGCGCAACCCTGCTGCCGGCGCCGTGCGCGCCGTTCCGATCGAGCAGGGCCGGCTGGTGGTCGAATCCAGCGAGCACCTCGCCGCCCTGGACCTGCTCACCGGCGAGGAAATCTGGCGCGTGCCCGCGGCGCCCGGAGCGGTGAACCGCGGCTCCGAGCTCTTCTATGCGGAGCACGGAGACGCCCTGGTGCGGCTCGATGCGCTGTGCGGTGAAGTGCGCTGGAAGCGCCGCCTGCGCGGGGCGAGGCAGCCGGCCCGGCTATGGCCGCTCTCCGCGGGCGTGCTACGGGCCTTGCCGGGCGAAGGGCTCGCGCTGGTCGGCGACTCGGGTGCGCTGGAGTTCCGCGCGAAGCTCCCCGGCGGCGCGCCGCACGACGTGCTCCCCGTGTCCGGCGTGCTCGTGGTCGCGCTCTCCTCCGGGTCGCTGGCCGGACTCGACCCGGCAGACGGCCGCATTCTCTGGAAGCGCCGGTTTCGCGCCCGGACCTTGCTCGCCTGCGGGGCCCGCGCGCTGGCGGTCTCGAGCGAGACGCTGTCCTGCATCGACCCGCAGACGGGCAAGACGGACTGGGAAAGGGAAGTCCCGCCGGATGCCGGCGACGCGGCGGTGCACGACGGCGCGGTGGCGGTCCTGGCAGGGGGCGCAGTCTCGACGTTCTCGCTGGGGGGCGGCGAGCGCCGCAGCCGCTTCGAGCTCGGTTGGGCGCGGCACCTGCTTTCGGACGAGGATGGCGCGCTGATCGCGGTGGGGCCGGGCGGCGCGGCGATGCGCCTCGACGGCCGCAAGCGATGGTCGATCGACGGCGCCGGCGACGCGTCCGCGGCGGGAGTCCTGCGGCGGGGAGTGCTTCTGCTGCAGCGCGGCCCGACCGAGCTGTACGACGCCGCCGACGGCCTTCTCGTCGCCCAGCTTCCGGCGGCGCGGGCGGCGGCGCTGGGCGCCGACCTCTGCTGTGCGCTGCTCCACGAGGACGCCGTCAGCCTGCACAAGCTGGCCACGCACCTGAGCGTGGTCTAGAGACCGAAGGCGGCTTAGCGATTACGCTTGAGCGCTAACCGTGCCAGCACGGGTCGTGAAATGTGTTCTAAGTCACCACTTCACGGGCGAGAGGTCCTGTTCGGCGTACTCGTTGAAGGTGACGCGGCGTTGCTGGTGCAGCAGCGGGACCTGCACGTCGCGCGAGTAGGTCAACCAGATGTGCATGAAGGCGGGGACCTGCGTGCGCTCGATGCGCAGATCGCCGTCGTCGACGTCGATCCGCATCTCGGTGATCACGCGGCCGTGATCCTCGACCTTCTGATCGAAGAGGTGGTGCAGCTCCTTGAACACGTACTCGTGGATGCGGCGATCGTCGGCCTCCCGGTACGACAGATTGGCCGCTTCCTTGAGCACGCGCTTGACCTCCAGGTTCTCCCAGTAGGCCCCGCCGTAGGTCACGGCCCAGAGCACGCCTGCGAACACCGCCGCGAACAGCAGCACGGTGATGAAGGTGATCCCGAGGTCGCTCCGCCGGTGCACCCGTCCAGTTTACACAGGGGCAGAGTTGCTCCCAGAATTCGTCTACCTGACCCCGCGGAACATCCGTTCGAGGCGGATGCCCACCTTTCCCCCGAACGAGATCCAGATCACGCTGGCGCGGCCTTTGATGTAGCTGAAGGGGATCTGGCCGATTCCACCCTCCACGCGGCTGTCGGCGGAGTTGTCGCGGTTGTCGCCCATCATGAAGACCCGGCCCTCTTCCACCACGAACGAGCCGGCGCGCTGGAAGACCGGGTCCTTGCGGACAAGGATGGGGTGCTGGTGACCGTCGAGGTTCTCGATGTACATGCGAGCGACAACGTCGATGTCGGTATCCGTGTACTCGGAGTGGTCCTTGTAGGTGTAGTCGCCGTCCTCGACGCGCTTCTGCTCGACGCCGTTGATGTAGAGGACGTTCTCGCGGATGTCGATGTGGTCGCCCGGCAGACCGACCACCCGCTTCACGTAATCGACGTCCGGATGCTGCGGATTGATGAAGACGACCACATCGCCGCGCTTCGGCGGCCGCTCCCAGAGCTTGTGCACCCGGCCCGGGTCGGTGAAGGGGATGCGCAGCCCGTAGCTCATCTTGTTGACGAAGATGAAGTCGCCCACCAGCAGCGTCGGGATCATCGAGCCGGAGGGGATGTGGAACGGCTCGAACACGAACGCGCGCAAGAGCAGCGCGACCAGGATGGCGCCGCCGATCGACTCCGTGTACTCGCGCACCGCGCCCTTGCGGGCGAAGGCGAGGTGCTGGTCGAGCGCCGCGTCGAGCGCGTGGCGCGCCTGCACCGCAGGCATGCCCTGCGGGCTCACCAGGGCCTCTTCAACGGTCAGGATCGCCTTCTCCACCTCCGCGGCGGCGCTCTCGGGGATCTTGCCGCGGTTGCGGCGCAGCAGGCGGCTCGCGCTGCGGCGCAGCGACCTCGCCTCGTTGCGCGCCCGGTTGCGCACCCCCCAGGGGGTCGCGGAACCGATGGTCGAGAGCAGGAAGATCGCCAGGAACACGCAGAGCGATCCGAGGAGGAATTCCTGCCGCCGCAAGAGGTGCTGGGCGACCAGCGCGATCGCGAACGTGCCGCCGAGGATGCCGGCGAGCTTACCGTAGCCGGCGGCCCCATAGAACGCGCGCGGCCCGCGGTCGGCCGCGGAGACCAACTCCGCCTCCCGCTTCGCCTGCGCCGCGCTGCGCGTCTCCGCCGCCGCCGTCATTCCTCCACCCGGAGCACGGCGAGGAACGCTTCCTGAGGGATCTCGATCTGGCCTACTGCCTTCATCCGCTTCTTGCCTTCCTTCTGCTTCTCGAGAAGCTTGCGCTTGCGCGAGATGTCGCCGCCGTAGCACTTGGCGAGGACGTTCTTGCGCAGCGCCTTCTGGGTCTCGCGGGCGATCACCCGCGAGCCGATGGCCGCCTGGATGGCCACCTCGTACATCTGCTTGGGGATCTCTTCCTTCAGCTTCTCGCAGATGGCGCGCCCGCGCTGGTAGGCGCGCTCGCGGTGCACGATGGTCGAGAGCGCGTCCACCAGCTCGCCGTTGATCAGGATGTCGAGCTTCACCAGGTCGGCTTCCTGGTATCCGAGGGGCTCGTAGTCGAGTGAGGCGTACCCGCGCGAGATGCTCTTCAGCTTGTCGAAGAAGTCGAACACCACCTCGGCGAGGGGAATCTCGTACGTGATCTGCACGCGCTTGGTACCGATGTACTTGATGTCCTTCTGCACGCCCCTGCGATCCTGGCAAAGCTGGAGCACGGACCCGACGTACTCGTTGGGCACGTAGATGTGCGCGAGCAGCATCGGTTCCATCAACTTCTCGATCTCGCCTTCCCCCGGCAGCTTCGCCGGATTGTCCACCGTGAGCTCGCTTCCGTCCTTCTTCACCACCTTGTAAACCACGGACGGCGCGGTGGTGATCAGATTCAGGTTGTATTCGCGCTCCAGCCTCTCCTGGACGATCTCCATGTGCAGCAGGCCCAGGTATCCACAGCGGAACCCGAAACCGAGGGCCTGGGAAGTTTCCGGCTCGTAGGTGAAGGCCGAGTCGTTCAGCCGCAGCTTCTCGAGCGCGTCGCGGGTGTTCTCGTAATCGGCCGAATCGACGGGGAAAATCCCCGAGAACACCATCGGCTTGATCTCCTTGAAGCCTGGGAGCGGCTTGTCCGTCGGGCGCTGGGGTTCGGTCAGCGTGTCGCCCACCTTGGCGTCCTGGATGACCTTCACGTTCGCGACGACGAATCCCACCTCGCCGGCGATGAGCTCGCCCTTTTCCCGCGCCTTGGGAGCGAATACGCCCACTTCGCTCACCTCGTACTCCCGGCGGTTGGACATGAACATGATCTTCTGCCGCGGGCGCACCGTGCCCTCGACGATGCGCACCAGCGTGATCACGCCGCGGTAGGTGTCGTACCAGCTGTCGAAGATCAGGGCCTTGAGCGGCGCCGCCGGGTCCCCCTTCGGGGGCGGCACGGTGTGGATGATCTCCTCCAGCAGCTCCTCGATCCCGACGCCCTCCTTCGCGCTGGTCGGCACGGCCTTGCTCGCGTCGAGGCCGATGACCTCTTCGATCTCGCGGCGCGTTCCCTCCACGTCGGCGCTGGGGAGATCGATCTTGTTGATCACCGGGACGACGGCCAGGTCGTGCTCGAGGGCCAGGTAGACGTTGGCGAGAGTCTGCGCCTCGACGCCCTGCGACGCGTCGACCACCAGCACCGCTCCCTCGCACGCGGAGAGGCTTCGCGAGACCTCGTAGGCGAAGTCGACGTGGCCGGGAGTGTCGATCAGGTTCAGCACGTAGTCCTTGCCGTCGCGCCCGCTGCGCCAGTTCATGCGCACCGACTGGGCCTTGATGGTGATCCCCCGCTCCCGCTCCAGCTCCATGTTGTCGAGGAACTGGTCGTGCGCTTCGCGCTCGCTCACCGTGCCCGTCTTCTCCAGAAGCCGGTCGGACAGCGTCGATTTGCCGTGGTCGATGTGCGCGATGATCGAGAAGTTGCGCAGGTGCTGGTTCTGCTCAGGCATCGTCCCTTTCCGGGAGGCGGGGGATAACATGCGATGCCGCGACGCACAATGCCGGGATCCGCGCTCTTAGAGATTGAGCTCGCTGCGGAAGTACGCCGCCGTGGGCTTCAGCCCATCTTCCAGCTCTACCTCCGGCTCCCATCCGAGCAGAGTGCGCGCGCGCGTGATGTCGGGCCGGCGCTGCTTCGGGTCGTTCTCCGGCAGCGGGCGCACGGACCGGACGCGGCCGCCGCTGCCCACCACCTTCCGGGTCGTCTCGGCGAGCTCGATCAACGTCATCTCGCGGGGATTGCCCAGGTTCACCGGCCGTGAATCGCCTTTCGCGAGCAGGGCGAGGAGCCCGGCGACCAGATCGTCGACGTAGCAGAAGCTGCGGGTCTGCGTGCCGTCGCCGAAGACGGTGAAGTCCTCGCCGCGCAGGGCCTGGGCGACGAAGGTCGGGACGGCCCGTCCGTCGTCGGCGCGCATGCGCGGTCCGTAGGTGTTGAAGATCCGGGCCAGCCGCACCGGCAGCCCGTGCACGCGCGCGTACGAGGTGGTGAGCGCCTCGGCGAAACGCTTGGCTTCGTCATAGCAGGCGCGCGGCCCGACCGGGTTGACGTTTCCGAAGTAGTCCTCGCGCTGCGGATGCTCGAGCGGATCGCCGTAGACCTCCGAAGTGCTGGCGTGCACGAACGTCGCGCCGAGGCGGCGCGCGAGATCGAGCGCGTTGCGCGTGCCGAGCGAGCCGACGTCCAGCGTCTCCAGCGGCAGCTTCGCGTAGTCGATCGGCGATGCCGGCGAGGCGAGGTTGAACACTGCGCCCGCCCCTCCCTGCAGGGGGATCGGCCGGCAGATGTCGTGCTCCACGAATGCGTACCGCGGATTGCCGCGGTGGCGCTCGGCGTTGTCACGGCGTCCCGTGAGCAGGCTGTCGACCGACACCACCTCGTCGCCGCGCTCGAGCAGCCGATCGACGAGGTGGCTGCCGATGAAGCCGGCCCCGCCCAGCACGATCGAGCGCATCACTTCGCCCTTCCGTACCGGTCCTCGAGGCGGACGACGTCGTCCAGCTCCGGCGTCGACGCTTCCAGCACGTCGCAGTCGGTCTGCGCGATCATCCGGTGCCGCAGGAGCGGCGTGACGTGGAACGACTCGCCAGCCCCGAGCGCGCGTTCCTCGAGCGCCGCGCCCTCTTCACCGGTCTGGAGCCGGATCGTGCCGGCGAGGACGTGCAGCGTCTCATCCTTGCGCAGGTGGTACTGCAAGCTCAGGGCGTGGCCCTTGTTGATGTGCAGGATCTTTCCCACGTAGCGATCGGTCCGCGCCCAGATGAGCTCGTATCCCCAGGGCTTTTCGATGCGGACGGGCTTGATCGAGGGCATCGTCAGTGGGTCGGCATCACGGCTGCGGCCGTGCGCAGCTCGCGCTCGACGTCCTTGCGGAAGCGGTTGGCGGAATCCTTGTCCCGGAAGGCGCCGACGCGCACCCGGTACCAGGTGCCCTTCGGCCCCAGGTTCGCCTCGACGACGTACGGCTTCAGCCCGGCGCCGCGCGCCTTCCCTTCCAGGCGAGCGGCATCACCGCGCTCCCGCGAGGCCCCCACCTGCACGGTGTAGTCGCCGACGTCGCGCGGCGGCGGCGTAAGCGAGACCATGGCGGGGATCTGGAGGACGCGCGGCGGCTCTGGAACCACGGTCGGTGTGCGCGGAGCGGATGCGACGGTGGTGCGGACGGGTTCGACCTTCTGCGTCGCCTGGGCTCGATCGGTTGCGGCTGCCCCAGCGGGCTTCGCGGCGGTTTCGGGAGCGGGAGGAGGCGCCTTCGCCGCGACGTCGGCATTGCGTGCCCGGGCGTCCAGCGCGGCGAGGTCATCTACCGGGCCGGCGGACCCCTGCATCGACGCGGCCCTGCGGCCGATCCTCACGCCGAGCGCGAAAACGGTCCCGAACAGGAGCAGCGCGCAGACCGCCAGCGCGATCGCCCGCCGTCCGTCGAGGGAAAACTCCACCTTCTCGCGCAGCCGCTGCACCTCGCGCATCCTGCGCGGGTGTACCAGACGGGAGCAGGTCGCCGCCACTTCTTCAGTCTTCCTCCGCCGCCGGAGCATCCATCCGCTCGGGCGCGGATACGCCGAGCACCGCCAGGGCGTTGGCCAGCGTCTGCTTCACCGCCCAGACGAGATAGAGGCGCGCGGTGGTCTTGCGCTCGTCGCCGGAAATGACCCGCTCGGTCTTCTTGTACTTCGTGTAGTAGCCGTGGAACTGCGCGATCGTTTCCTGGAGATAGAAGACCACCTTGTGCGGCTCGAGCGCCGAGGCGGCGTGCGCGACCAGCTCGGGAAACTGCAGGACGCGCTTGATCAGGTCGATCTCTTCGGGAAGCTGCAGCGCGCCCATGGCGTCCGGATCCCAGCGCGGCTCGACGCCCTTCTCCTCCCGCGCCCGGCGCAGGATCGCCGCGCAGCGGGCATGGCCATACTGGACGTAGAAGACGGGATTGCTGTTGTCGCGCTTCTGCGCCAGGCAGACGTCGAAGTCCAGCGCCATGTCTCCGCGGCGCAGCAGGAAGAACACGCGTGTGGCATCCGGGCCTGCGGTCTCGAGCAGCTCGCGCAGGGTGACGAAGTTCGCCGCGCGCTTGCTCATGCGGTAGGGCTGGCCGTCCTTCACCAGATTCACGAGCTGGAAGAGGATCACCTCCAGCTCGCCCCCCATCGCGGCCACCACGGCCTTCATCCGCGAGACGTAGCCTCCGTGATCCGCGCCCCAGACGTCGATCAGGCGCCGGTAACCGCGGGAGAGCTTGTCGAAGTGATAAGCGACGTCGGCCGCGAAGTAGGTGGGCTCGCCGCTGGTCTTGAGCAGCGGGCGATCGCGATCGTCCCCGAAGCGGGTCGTCTTCACCACCTTGAGCGGCTGCGGGACGTACTCCTCCTCGTCGATGTCGACTCCCTTGGGCGGCGGCAGCACCTCCATCGCCGTCATGCCCTTCTCGTCGAGCATGCGGATGGCCGCTGAGAGCCGGTCCTGGTCGTGGAGGAGCTTTTCGCTGAAGAAGCTGTCGAATCGGATCCCGAAGAGCCGCAGGTCCTCCTCGATCAGGTTCTTCAGGATCCAGTTGGTTGCGAATCCCCGGAGCGACTCGCGGATCTCCGGGAACGGCCGCGAGGGGTCTCCGCCGGCATCGAGCCACGCGCGCGCCACGTCCTTGACGTACTCGCCTTGATAGTCCTCCGGATCGAGCGGCACGCGCGGCACGCCGGGGCGCAGCTCGGTGGCGCGGGCCAGCACCGCGTGCGCGAGCCGCCAGACCTGCCCGCCCGCGTCGTTGATGTAGAACTCGCGGAAGACCTGGTAGCCCGCCCGCTCGAGCAGGTTCGCGACCACGTCTCCGATGACCGCCCCGCGTCCGTGGCCGACGTGCATCGGACCGGTGGGGTTCGCGCTGACGAACTCCACCATCGTGCGAAGGCCATGGCCGGCATCGCTGCGCCCGAAGCGCTCCCGCTGCTCCCAGACGGCGCGCAGCGCCTTGTGCCACACGTCCTGCGCCAGTCGGATGTTGAGGAACCCGGGCCCGGCGATCTCCGGCCTCGCGGCGAGCAACCCTTCCCGGTCCTCGATCCGGTCGACGATCGCCTGCGCCAGCGCCCGGGGGTTGGGCTTCGGCGCCCCGGTCGCCGCGGCATGCTGCTTCGCGAACGCCATCGCCGCGTTGGCCGCGAAATCGCCGTGCGCGGCCTGCTTCGGCGAGTCGAGCTGGACGGGGTACTCGCCCGGCGGCAACAGGCCATCCTGCACGCACCTCTGCAGCGCACTGCGCAGCAGCGCGGCGACCTGCTCCTTCACCATTTCGTTCCCTTGGAGTACTCCCGATCGAACGAGGGGCGCAGCCTGTCCCAGCTCGCGTGCAAGTGCTCGATCATCACCTTGGTGTCGCCCAGCACCGGCATGAAGTTGGTGTCCCCGTTCCAGCGCGGCACGACGTGCCAGTGCAGGTGGTCGGCGATGCCGGCGCCGGCCGTGCGGCCGAGGTTCATCCCGATGTTGTAACCCTGCGCCCCGTAGGCTTCACCGACCAGGCGAACCGCGACGCGCAGCATCTCCGAGAGCTCGTCGTGCTCCTCGCGCGGCAGCGCCGTCAGCTCGGCGATGTGCGCGCGGGGCACCACCATCAGGTGCCCGTTGTTGTACGGAAAGCGGTTGAGGATCGCGAAGGTGTGCGCGCTGCGGCCCAGGATCAGGTTCTCGCGGTCGTCGCCGGCCCGCGGCAGCTCGCAGAAGATGCATCCGGTCTGCCGCTCTCCCTTCGAGATCAGCTCCATCCGCCAGGGGGCCCAGAGCTGCTCCATCACCTCACCAGATTCGGCGCCAGGAACATGAGCCCGCCCTCGTGCGGCGCCGACCGCACGCCTTCGGTCGCGCCCTGGAACGCGCCCTGGAAGGCCCCGCGGACCAGATCCCGCAGCGACAGCTCGCGCTCGCGCGGCGGATATTGCACCTTCGGCTCTCCGCTCTGTCCGGCGAGCCCCCAGGCCGCCGCGACGGCGTCGTCGAAGCCGCCCAGCTCGTCGACCAGCTTGAGCTCCTTCGCCCGCTTGCCGGTGTAGATGCGCCCTTCGGCGATCTCGCGCACCCGCGCCTCGGGCATGCCGCGCCCTTGCGCCACCGCCTGCACGAACTGCGAATAGACGTCGTCCGAAATGCTCTGGATCTCCTCCCGATCCGTCTCCTGGATGGGACGGAACGGCGAGAGCGTGTCCTTGTACTTGCCGCTCTTGAGCGTCGTCTCTTCGACCTTCGCCCACTCCAGCAGGCCGCGCACGTTGAAGTGCAAGAAGATCACGCCGATGGAACCGGTGAGCGTCCCGGGCTCCGCGAAGATCCGGTCCGCCGGCGCCGAGATGTAGTAGCCGCCCGATGCCGCCATCCCGCCCATCGAGACCACCACCTTCTTGCGCGCCTTGATGCGCTTGATCGCGTCGTGGATCTCCTGCGAGGGAGCGACGGCGCCCCCCGGCGAGTCGACGCGCAGCACGATGGCCTTGATGTCGTCGTCCCTTTCGTACTTCTTCAGCAGCTTGACGATCTTGTCGGCGTCGATTCCGGCGGGCGCCGCCTCGCCGATGGTCCCCTTCGCATCGACGATGCCGATGCGGGCGCCGACGGTGGTCTCCGTCTCCAGGCTGACGCCCGTGCTGGTGCTCTTCAGCGCCGAGTACGCGAGCAGCATGAAGCCGAACAGGACCAGGAACAGGCCACCGAAGATGACGCCGAGCACGATCGCCGCGCGCTTGTCCAACGTGACGCTCCTTCTCGAACAGAGGCCGCTTGCTACCACTCGGACCGTGTGGGTACAAGCGCGGCCGTGTCGTTCCGGAGCATGCTGACGAGCCTGGTCGAGCGCGTTTCCGGGGCCCGCGGCGCGGTGTTCTGCGATCACGAAGGCGAAGCGGTCGAGGTGGTGATCCGCGACGCCGCGCTCTCCGAATACGAGATGAAGGTGGTGGGCGCGCAGCTCGCGGCGGTGTGGCTGGATCTGACGGCCAGCGCGCAGGAGCACGGGGCGGGAGCCTTGATCGAGCTGCGATTGGGATGCAGCGCGGGCACCTTGCTCTGCCGATCGTTGCCGGAGGGATATTACGTCGTGCTGCTGGTCGGGATCGGCATCCCTGGCTCGCCGGCGGCCTTCGCGCTGCGCTCGGCGGCGGCGGACATCGCCACGGAGCTTTGACCGCTTTACCAGTCGCGGCCGCCGAAGGCGGCTCAGTCGCGGCCGCCGAAGGCGGCTTAGCGACTGTGTTTTTAGACTGTACAGGTCATGAGACGTGTTCTAGTTGGTGGCCCCGTGCCGGGCATAGCGCACGAGCGCCCGCAGATCGGGACGATCCGGATCGAGCTCCAGTCCGGAGCGGCGGTGGCCCGGACCGGTGACGATGCCACCCCACCTCGAGGGGTCTTCCACCTCCAGTCCGTCGGGATCGAGCAGGAGCGGGTCGCGGGGATCGAGGTCCTGCGCCGATCGCAAGTACGCGAGCGCTGCCTTCTGCGCGCCCGGACCGTTCACCGCCAGCACGGCCAGCCCGGCGAAGTTCAACGCGGCGATCCGCTCGTCGAACACGGGGCGGGTAGGCACCGCCGCGATGAGGACGGCCACCCGTGGTTTCGTTCCCTGGGGCGGCCGCCACAGCCATGCAGGTCCGTCGCCCGCGTGCACCAGCGACGGCCGTGGGATCTCGTCGCGGCGAAGGCCGGGGCGCGGGCTGCGCGTCAGCCGCAACGGCGTACCCCGCCCCGTGCGCAGCTGCCAGACGTCCGTCATATCGTCGGACAGGCGCCAGCCGAAGAACAGCCGCTCGCCGGTCCGGTCCCAGATCAGGCCACCGTCCGCCAGGGCCCCCGATGGAGGAACAGCGAGCGGCTGGACCCGCAGCGAAGGAATATCGAGGAGGGAGAAGACGTCCTGTCCGTTCGATTCCACGGCCACTGCCAGGCGATGGCCGTCGTCGGTGACCGCGAAGGCTTCCACGTTGCCCGCCGGGGCGTGGACGGTCTTGCGCGAGCGGTCCTGGACGGTGACGGCGTCGACGCCCATCGTCGAGCGGCCGGCATCGGTCAGCACGTAGACGGTGCGTCCGTCGGGCGAGAAGCGCGGCTGGCGGAATCGCGCCGGCTTCTCGGAGGAGATCAGCACGTTGCCGCGAGCGGAGGCGAGGTCGGCGAGGACGACCGCCTCCGATCCGGATCGGCGGACCAGCGCGAGGATGCTCCGCCCGTCCGGCGAAGGCGGTCCGAGCGCGAACAAGCCGGAGAGGGCATCCGCGAGAGGAAGCGAATCGGAAGCGGTCTGGGTGCCGGCCGCCGGCGGAGGCGGCACGATCTCCGACGTCGTTTTCACGTCCATTGCGAACGAGCGCAGGGAAACCGCCGCTCCGTTCAGGACGGCGTAGAACAGTTTCTTCCCATCGCGCGAGAAGCCGCCCAGGATCTGATCTCCGGCTGCGGGATCGACCGGGGTGGGTCCGCCCCCCTCCTCGTCCACCCGCAGGATCCGGCGCCGGCCATCGCGCAAGCCGACGGCGACGAGCTGTCCCGGCTCGAACGGAACGTATCGGATCTCGACGACGCCGCCCGGCTCGTCGGTGAGCTGCGTCGGATAGCTCCCGTCCACCGCCACGGACGCCGCCTGCCGGGTCTTGAAGAGAGTGGTGAGGAAGGCGATGCGAGTGCCGTCCGAGGAAGGCGCGGGCGCCCAGGCCGCCGCGGCGGATTCGAGGTGTCGCAGCCGGGCCGGCAGGTCCTCGTCCGCAGCGGCCAGCAGCAGCGCGAGAGCGAGCATTTGAATTCAGGCCTCCCTCGGCCGTTCTATCCAAGGGCGTGGCCGAACGCGACCGCCGCGCGTCGCAGGTGCTGCTCCCTTGACGCGCCAGGGGCGCGCCCGCAGAAGGAGTGTGCATGCGCCGATTCCCTTTCGCCGTCCTGCTCGCCGCCGCTGGGTGCATCCACGGCTCGCCCGCGCTCCAGCGCGACTCGAATGCGCTGCGGGCCATCGCCCAGCAGGAGCGCTGGGCGCAGGACGCCCTCTCCCGGCGTCCGGACCGCACCGAGCTGCAGGCGATCCGCTCGAGTGACTTCACCGCCGTGGGCCGCGGCCGCGGCGAGCTCAAGCGGCTGCTGCAGGCGATCGACCGCGCAACCTGGATGCGCAACACGGCGGCGGAGCTGATGCTCGACGACGCCGACCCGCAGCTGGCGGCCA
>Ga0209377_1000983_pt1 | contig 19378 bp, 14 predicted proteins | sample GraSoiAngelo_141_FD_185898 | JGI IMG/M metagenome (GOLD analysis project Ga0209377, IMG submission 185898) | Grasslands soil microbial communities from the Angelo Coastal Reserve, California, USA - 14_0929_12_40cm (SPAdes) (version 2) | ecosystem: Environmental > Terrestrial > Soil > Grasslands ...
GCGGCGCGCTGCAGCGTGTGTTCGCGGTCGCCGAGGCATACCCGGAGCTGCGCGCAGCGGCGAGCTTTGCCGGCCTCCAGCAGACGTTGACCGATGTCGAGGACCACCTCCAGAATGCGCGCCGCTATTACAACGCCGTGGTGCGCGACTTCAACACGGCGATCGCGCAGTTCCCCTCCAGCATCATCGGCGGGATGATGCGGCTCCGTCCGCGAGAGTTTTTCGGTCTGGACGATCCTTCGGAGCGCGCGGTGCCGCAGGTACCGTTGACGGTGGTGCTGCTGTGCTGCGTTGGAGTCGCGTCGGTCACCGCGCAACAGCGCTCGTATTCCATCGAGCGCTTCGCTGCGCGGATCCACGTCAACCGCGACGCGTCGATCGATGTGACCGAGACCATCACGGCCCGATTCGTCGGTTCATGGAACGGTCTGTACCGCACCGTTCCAGTCGACTACCACACGCTGCAAGGCCTGAACTGGCGCCTCGGCGTTTCATTGCAGAGCGCCCGCGACGACGCGGGCCATGATTTGCGCACCGAGACGAGCCGCGTGCGCCAGTACATCAAGTACAAGATCTGGATCCCCGGCGCCCAGAATGCTGTGCGGACGATCGTGCTGCGCTATCACGCGACCAACGGCCTGCGCTTCTTCGACGAGCACGATGAGCTCTACTGGAATGTGACCGGTGACGAATGGGATGTGCCCATCGAAACGGCCGCGGCGACCATCGAGCTGCCCCAGAGCACGCCCGGCATACGAGCGGTAGCATTCAACGGTGTCTACGGGTCCCGCGCGCAGGACGCGACCGTGACCATTGGTGGCGACACGGTGCGCGTCGTCATGTCACACGCCCTCGGCTATCACGAAGGATTGACCGCCGTTGTCGGCTGGAATAAAGGCATGGTCCTGGCGCCGACCGCCACGGCCCGGGCGCTCGCGACCCTGCGCACCAATTGGCCGTTGTTCATTCCCGTTCCGGTGCTGCTGCTCGGCTTCGTCGCCTGGCGCCGCTCGGGAGTCGATCCGCGCGGCCGGCCGATTGCCGTGCAGTACGAGCCGCCGCGCGCGATGACGGCCGCCGAAGCCGGGACGCTGCTCGACAACAGCGCGGATATGCGGGATATCACCGCCACGCTCGTGGACCTCGCGGTGAAAGGCTACCTGCGCATTGAGGAGCATCAGGTCCCGAAGCTGTTCGGTCTTCTCGGCGGGGGCACGACGTACAACTTCCACCGCCTCAAGACGAGTGAAGGGCTCGCACTACACGAAGAGGCGGTCTTCAGCGGAATCTTCTCCGAGCGCGGCGACGTCGTCTCGCTCGATGAGCTGAAAGACCAGTTCTACAAGCTGCTCCCCGTCATTCGCGACGCGGTTTTCGATGGCCTGACCGCTACCGGGTACTACAAGAGCCGGCCGGACAAGGTGCGGCAGAATTGGATGGGCCTGGGTGTAACCGTCGGGTTCGTTGTCGGAGTCGGAGGAGTCTTTCTCTCCAAAGTCCTGCTCTTCACACCGGTCCCTTTCATTGTCGCCGGGGTCGTCAGCGCACTCATCCTCATCGTCTTCGCCCAAATCATGCCGGCGCGCACTGAGCCGGGAGCGCGCGCCCTCGAGCAGGTGCTCGGGTTCGAGGAATTCCTGCGGCGCGTCGAGTCGGAGAACCTGAAGCGCGTCATCATCGGCCACCCGGAGCTATTCGATAAGTTCTTGCCGTTCGCGATGGCGTTTGGGGTGGAGCAGCAGTTCGCGCGGGCGTTCCAAGGGATCTACACCGAGCCCCCGCGCTGGTACGTTGGTCCCAGCGTCACGAACTTCAACGTGACGCATTTCTCGAGCAGCATGTCGCATCTCACGACCGTGGCGGGCACGACCATGTCGTCGTCGCCCCGCAGCTCGGGTGGGTCGGGGTTTGGCGGCGGTGGAGGCTCCGGTGGCGGCGGAGGTGGCGGCGGCGGCGGGGCGTTCTAGACGTATTTGAGCCACCAGTCGTTGCGACGCGCCTTCAGGTCCGCATACCACCGGCTTGGGAAGTAGAGCATCACGAGCGCGAGCGCCCACACGAGGTAGAGCAATCCGAGACTCCAGGTGTACCCGTCGGGCGGCGGCGGATTGCCCATCGGATGATTCGTGAAGAGCCACGGACTCACACTGCCCAGGCGAACCTTCGAGACTACGAGCGCGAGCGCGTGGATGAGCGCGATATGCAGCACATAATAGAAGAACGGGACGCGCCCAAACACCGTGAGCCATTGCGTGACGGGCCCGCGCGCCCGATCGAGCAACGGTATCAGCGCGATCGTCGGACCGAGCGTCATCAGCAAGAAGCTGAGCGATGCGGGATACTTGGTGGTGTTGAGGAACGACAGCAGCGCGGGCATCTGTCCGCCTGCACTCCACGGCCGGGGATCGCCGTAGACGTTGAAACCGCGCAGGAGCAGGAACAGCGCGGTTGCCCCGAGTCCGATTTGTAGACAGAGCCGGTTGCGGCGCGCCGGCTCCAGTGTGAGGATGGTGCCGAAGCCATAGCCCGCCGCCATCACGCCAATCCATGGAATGATCGAATAGAGGATGATCAGCGGGGTTCCATTCACTGGACCGTTGGAGAACCCGATATAGAGGATCTTCCATGCCTCGCCCAATGCCGGAGTCGCCTGGATGATCGGGCCCATCACGAGATTGTGCAGGGCGATGATCGACACGCCCACGATACCGACCGTGCGCGGCCGCATTCGCACGAGCCAGCTCATGATGAACATGCACCAGCCGATTACCCAGATCACCCCGCCGAGGAGGTAGTTCGCGAAGTCGACGTTGAACGTCCAGGCGACGCGAATGACGGTGAGCTCGAGGACGATCAGCCAGATGCCGCGTATGCGGAGAAATCGGGACAGATCGGAGTGTTTGCGGCCGTAGAACAACCCGCTCGTTCCGGCCAGAAAGATGAACGCCGGAGCGACAAAGTGCGTGATCCAGCGGGTAAGGAAGATCCCCGCCGTGGGACCTCCGGCCGGGAGTCCGGAATAGACACGGACGTGATCGATCGCCATCAGCACCATGACGGCGCCGCGAATCAGATCGATAGACGCAACGCGCGAGTGGACGGCTGCCGCCGCCGCGGGCAGAGACACCGGCGCGCTCATGAAAGCGAACATGAGACGTACGCGCGGAACCAGCAAGTCCGGAAGCCGTTAAATTGGGCCGGCCCATGTGGCACCGATCGGGCGGTTTCGGACTGTTCGTCGCGCTGGCCGTTCCGTTCAACGGCCACGCCCAGAGCCTTCACGTGGCCACCGCAACGGGAACCGTGCGTCTCGATGGGCGGCTGGATGAGGCCGACTGGTCGCGCGCCGACTCAATCGGCGATTTGCGCCAGCGCGAGCCTGCCGTCGGGGAGCCCGCAACTGAGCGCACCGTCGTGAAAGTGTTGCGAGACGCCGGCGCGCTGTACATCGGCGTGCAGGCCTACGACGGCGCACCCACGCGAATCCGCGCCACGCAGCTCCGCCGGGACGCTGACCTGTCCAGCGATGATCATGTGCTGCTTCTGATCGACAGCTTTCACGACCGGCGCGGGGCATTCGTCTTCGGGACCAACCCCAACGGCGCTCGCTGGGACGCGCAGCTCAGCGACCTCGACAATCTCAATCAGGATTGGAACGGCATCTGGGACGTCGCGGCTCGCCGGGATGGGAACGGGTGGACCGCGGAGTTCCGCATCCCGTTTCAGACGCTTCGCTTTGGCGCCGGCCACGACGTGCGGTTGGGCTTCAACATCGAACGCTTCATCCGACGCAAGAACGAGAAGGATCTCTGGCGCTCCTGGGGCCGGGCGGAGGGGCTGTATCAGCTCTTGAACGCGGGCGAGCTGAACGAGATCGGGACTGTGCGGCGCGGCCGCGACGTGGAGCTCTACCCCTACGTGCTGAGTCGCGTGATCGAGCCCGAACACGACAGCGCCGGTACGCGTGTCGCCGACGGCTTCGTCGGCGCGAAAGCGGGTGTAGACGCGAAGCTGGGTGTCACGCCGACGCTGACGGCCGACCTGACCGTCGGTACCGACTTCGCGCAGGTGGAATCCGATCAGCAGGTCATCAACCTGACACGCTTTCCATTCTTCTTCCCGGAGAAACGCCAGTTTTTCCTCGAGTCGAGCGGGCTGTTCGACTTCGGGACGCCGGAACGAGTCCAGGCGTTCTATTCACGACGCATCGGACTGGACACCGCCGGCAGGCCGGTTGCGATCGCCGCAGGCGCCCGTTTGTACGGGCGGGTTGGCCCATGGCGCCTCGGCCTGCTCGACGCGCAATCGGGCAGGAGCGGCCGAGAGGTCAACGACGCCGTGGTGAGATTCCAGCGCGACCTCTTCGCGAGATCGTACGTCGGGATGATCGGCGCGCTGCAGACGAACCCGGACGGGCCATCGGCGGCGACTGCGGGATTCGACCTGGACCTCCCGCTCATCGTGGACGGCCAAAACCTCGAGCCCAAGGTCTGGATCATGGGGACGCGAACGCCCGGCATCAGCGCGCTTCCGCTCGCCTGGCGACTGTCGGCGGATTATCCCAATGACCTGTTCGACAACTTCGTCTCGCTCTATCGCATCGACGACGGATTCAATCCAGTGCTCGGATTCGTGCGGCGCACGGGCATCTGGGAGACGACAGGGCACACCGATTTCATGCCGCGGCCGCACGCACTCGGAATCCGCCAGCTGGATTTCACGCTGCCGCTGCCGAGCTGGGACATCATTGCCAATGAGTCGGGCTCATTGACGAACACAGGGGATTGGCAGACTGCGTGGTTCGAGCTGCGGGTCTTCGGCGGCGACCGCGACAATGGAGACCACTTCGAAGTCAATCTTCAACGCCAGCTCGATGCTCCAACCGATACCTTCGAGATCTTTCACGGCGTCGACGTGGCACCCGGACGATACTGGTGGTCGCGCTACGAGCTCCAGTACCAGATGTCGCCGGCGCATGCGCTTGGTGTCGCCGCGTTCGTCAACTGGGGCGGCTTTTACGGTGGCCGCAGCACGGACGTGGAGCTCGAAGGCACGTTGCGCGCCGGCGGTCACGCGATCGTGGGCGTGAGCGCGACTCGAACCGCCGCCGCCCTGCCGGACGGCAACTTCACCGCACTACAGACCGCGACGCGCATCGAATACGATTTTAACCCGCGCACCAGTCTGCTGGGCTTCGGTCAGTTCACCAACGAGGATCAGCGCGTCGACTTCAACATCCGATTCCACTGGATTCCCGTGATCGGAGACGACGTCTATCTCGTCTGGAATTCCGGCTACAGCACCAGTGCAGCGACGCGGTACAGGTTCCCGGCTGCTGCCTCCCTGACGAAGCCACTGAACGGCGCGTTCATCGTGAAAGTCGTGCACCGCCTCACCCCATGACGGCCGTCATCGCGGCACTGCCCCGAGACGGGCGACTGTTATTCCTGACGCGGTTTACGCGGCTCGTCGCATACGGTGCGCTCTCCGTCGTGCTGGTCCTGTACCTGACCACTCTGGGGCTCGGACCATCGCAGATCGGCCTACTGCTCACACTCACGCTCGTCGGCGACACGCTGGTCTCGCTCTGGCTCACGACCCGGGCCGACCGGTTCGGACGCCGCCGCACGCTGATCATCGGCGCTGCGCTCATGGCGGCGGCGGGCCTCACGTTCGCGCTCACGACGAATTTCGTTTTTCTGGTGATCGCGGGGATGGTCGGCGTCATCAGCCCAAGTGGCAACGAGGTCGGTCCGTTTCTTCCAATCGAGCAGGCGGCTCTCGCTCAGGTCGTTCCGACTGACCTTCGGACCGAGCTGTTTGCGTGGTACACGTTGGCAGGTGCATTGGCAACGGCGATCGGGTCCTTGTCCGCCGGGGTTGTATCGCAGACACGGCCGTATCGAGCCGTGCTGCTGCTGTATGCCGTGCTCGGCATTGTCCTCGCCATTGGGTTCACGGCTCTCTCCCCGACCGTCGAACAGGCTGCGCCTGAGAGGAGCGCGTTCCTGGGCCTCGGTCCCTCGCGGCGTATCGTGCTGCGACTGGCGGGCCTCTTCGCCCTCGACTCCTTCGCGGGCGGATTCGTTGTCCAGAGCTTCGCGGCGTACTGGTTTTACCTGCGCTTCGGCGCGAATCCCGCTACGCTGGGCGCCATTTTCTTCGGCGCCAACCTGCTCGCGGGGCTCTCCGCGCTGCTGGCGGCCCGCTTGGCCGCGCGCTTCGGGCTCGTTCGGACCATGGTCTTCACACATTTGCCGTCGAACGTGCTGCTGATTCTCGTTCCATTGATGCCAACGCTGGCGCTCGCCACACTCGTCTTATTCATGCGTTTCAGCATCAGCCAGATGGACGTGCCGACACGCCAGTCGTATCTCATGGCCGTCGTCCGGCCGGAGGAGCGGTCGGCTGCGGGTGGGGTAACGGGCGTGGCGCGGACCATCGGCGCCGCCGTGGCGCCGGTCTTCGCGGGACTCCTGTTCGCTCAGCCGGCGCTCATCAACGTCCCGTTCTTTGTTGCGGGCACGCTGAAAATCGTCTACGACGTGCTGCTGTACCGCGGGTTCGCTCGCCTTAGCTCCTCTTGAGGCTCACGTGATCGACTGCCGCCCGCAGCCTGCGCGCCAGCGCGAGCGCATCGCCTTCACCCCAGAAATGCATGAACAAGAGCCGCGGAGACTCGGCAAGCATGTGACTGTGCAGGGCGGTCACCTCGATTCCATTGGATCCCAGCGCCCGCAGCACCGGCGTCACTTCATTCGCCGTCAGGACGAAGTCTCCAGTCACGGCGGCCCGGCCCGCTCCGGTAGCCTGGAAGTTGATTGCCGTCGCCACCCCCATGGCGGGCGGGACTTCGATACTGTCCAGCATGACCGGACCGTCGCGCGGCAGGCTCAGCTGGTATACACCGCCGTTCACGCGTCCATGTGCCCCGATGATTTGTGAGATCTGAACAGTGTCCAGACCGAGGGCGGCGGGCGGACCCTGAGCTGCCGGCGCCGCCGGCGTGCCCGTCCGGGCAAGTGCCGTATGTAAGGTTGTTGCGAGGGCGACTGCGCCTCCCCGCCCCATGATGTGGAGATACACCACATGCGGCGATTCATGCAGCAGGTGATTATGAAGAGCGGTTTGCTCGATTCCGCCGGTCTGGAGTGCGTTTATGACCGGGCCGACTTCCGCCGTCTGTTTCAGGGCGATCCATGACCCTAAAGCGAGCGACGGCTTGACGCTGACCGACCCGACACGAATCTGGAGATCGGCGCGGGGAAACCCTACGCGGTAGACATCGCTTTGTAATGCACCGGACCGGCCCAGCACGCGGTCCACTTGTTTCCAATCGATCGGGCCTGATCCCTGCTGCAGGCTGAGCAAGACGATCGACAACGTGAAAAGGGGCGGCATAAGGTATCCTTAGGGACGATGGAATGGTCTCTTGGAAGAGCCTAGGCTCAGCCAGTGGTTACGGGGGTAATCGTAGGACATGAACACCACCATTCGCGTCACACTGCTGCTCGGCGCTGCACTCTGCTTCGCAGCGCCCGCGCAGGCTCAATACTTCGGACGCAACTCGGTCCAATACTCGACATTCAAGTTCAAGGTGCTGAAGACGCAGCACTTCGACGTCTACTTCTATGACAAGGAAGCCGACGCCGCGACACAGGCCGCACGCATGGCGGAGCGGTGGTACACCAGACTGTCGACTGTGCTTCGCCACCAGCTGAGCAGCCGGCAACCCCTGATTCTTTACTCCGACCATCCCGACTTCGAGCAAACGAACGTCCTCGGTGAGAGCCCGGGCGAGGGGACGGGTGGTGTCACCGAAAGCTTAAAGCGCCGCATCATCCTGCCAATGGGCTCGTCGCTCTGGGAAACAGATCACGTCATCGGTCACGAATTGACGCACGCGTTCCAATACGACATCACCGGCGTCGGCCGCAGCAATATGGGCGCGGGGTTGAACCGGGTGCCGCTGTGGTTCATCGAGGGCATGGCGGAATACATGTCGCTCGGCCCCGTGGACCCGAACACGACGATGTGGATGCGCGACGCGGTGCGCCGCGGCGAGCTGCCCAAGTTCCGCGATCTGGACAGCCCACGCTATTTCCCGTACCGCTGGGGCCAGTCGTTCTGGGCCTATCTGGGCGGGACCTATGGCGACGACATCGTCGGCGCGCTGCTGCGTTCCGCCGGCAGGACCGGCAACGTGATCGGCGCGCTGGAAGTCATGACGCACCGCCCCGCGGACAGCATTGTCGCCGAGTGGCATCGCGCGCTCACCGAGGCGACCGAGCCGGTCGCGGTGGCGACGGGCATCCAGCTGCCGACTGATCGGGCGCATGTGCAACAGGCGCGGCAGCAGCCGGTGACGACCGCGGGCGCCCGGCTGGTCGTGAGCCCCGGCCCACAGTCGCATTACAACATCGCGCCCGCGGTGAGCCCCGACGGCAAGCGGATGGTGTACATGTCCGACGCGGGACTGTTCTCCATCGACATGTATCTCGCGGACGCCGAGACGGGCCACACCATACGCACGCTGGTGTCGTCCACGCGGGATCCGCACCTCGAGAGCATGCAGTTCATCAACTCCGCGGGCGCGTGGGATGCGACGGGAACTCGATTCGTATTCGGCGCCGTGGTAACGGGTCACCCGGCGCTTCGGATCGTCAAAGGCACCAACGGCGATCTGGTGAAGGAGATCAAGTTCTCGGCGCTCGGCGAAATCTTCAATCCGACGTGGTCACCCGACGGTAAGCAGATCGCATTCAGCTCCCAAGTAGGAGGCGTGACCGATCTCTTTACGTACGACCTCGAGAATGGAAAGCTGACGCGCCTGACCGATGACCTGTTCGCGGACCTCGAGCCCGCCTGGTCGCCGGATGGCAAATCCATCGCCTTCTCCACCGATCGGTTCGAGACCTCGATCGACAGCCTGACCTATGGCCAGTACCAGTTGGCGCTCATCGATGTGAGTGGCGGAGCGCCGGGGCAGATCACCCGGCTCCCCTACTTCAAAGGCGCCAAGCACATCAATCCGCAGTGGAGTCCCGACGGCAAGAGCGTGTACTTCATCGGCGACCCGGGCGGAATCAGCAACGTGTTCCGGATCTCGCTGACCGACGGCGCGATCACGCAGATCACGAACGTCTTCAGCGGCGTGAGCGGCATTACGTCGCTCAGCCCGGCGCTCAGCGTGGCGCAGAAGGCCCCGCGCGCGGTATTCAGCGTGTACACGGGCGGGGGCTACTCGATTCAGAGCATCGACAACCTCGACGCGACGGTGGGCACGCAGGTCACGCAGCTGCCGCCGTCAGCCAAGGAATTGCCGCCGCTCGAGCGCGAGGAAGGGATCGTCGCGGTTATTGATGATCCGACAACGGGGCTGGTGGATCAGAATACGCTCCCCGTCGAGAGCTCGATCAGGAAGTACCGTCCCGCACTATCGCTCGACTTCATCGCGCAGCCCAACCTCGCGGTGGCCGCGGACCGGTTCGGCACCTACGTCGGCGGCGGTATCACGCTCTACTGGAGCGACATGCTGGGCGACCACAACCTGGTCACGATGGCACAGGTCAACGGTCGCATTGGCGACTTCGCGGCGCTGGTCGGCTATCAAAACCGCAGACGGCGCCTGAACTGGAGTGTCGGCGCGCAACAGATCCCATACATCAACGGCTACTACGCCAACGGCTTCGATGCGAGTGGCAACTACGTCGAGGTGATCGAGCGCTTCAAGCAGACGAGTCGCGAGGTCGTCGGCGTCATGGCGTACCCCTTCAACCGGTCATTCCGGCTCGAAGCGTCAGCCAGCGCGCAACAGATCTCGTACAGCGACGAAATTCAGAAGATCGGCTACGACATCAACAGAGGCGGCGCGGTCATCTACGACTCGACCATCCACAACCCCGTCCCTGCCGCGCTGGGTCTCGGGGGGGCGACCCTCGCATTTGTCCGCGACAATTCCTTCTTCGGTGCCACCGGGCCGATCGTGGGCGACCGGTGGCGCGTCGAGGCGGATCCCACCTTCGGGACGCTGAACTTTGTGACCGGGTTGCTCGACTACCGGAAGTACGTGATGCCGATGCGTCCATTCACGCTCGCCGGCCGCTTCCTGGGCATCGGACGCTTTGGCAAGGACGGGGACGACCCGCGCATGTATCCGATGTACATCGGATACCCGAGCCTGATCCGAGGCTATGACATGGGAAGCTTCAGCCCGAACGAGTGCCCCTCGAACACGCCCACGTGCCCCGTATTCGACGATCTGTTCGGCAGCCGCATCGCGGTCGCCAGCCTGGAGCTGCGATTCCCGCCCTTCGGCATCTTGCATGCCGGTGGTGGCTACTACGGCATCCTGCCGGTCGACGCGGCCATCTTTTACGACGCCGGCGTTGCCTGGACCTCGACAGAGGGGGCCCAGGTCTTCGGGACCCGGGGCGGGCGTCCACTCTACCGGAGCGCAGGCGTTTCGTTCCGCATGAACCTGCTCGGCTTCGCGATCGGCCAGATGGACGTCGTGCATCCGTTCAACCGGCCGCAGAAGGACTGGATGGTGCGGTTTAGTCTGACGCAGGCTTACTAGTCCCCAAACGGTGGTGGTGAACGCTGCCCAACACGCAGCGTTCACCTCACGCCGCCGACCCTCCACTCCCCCCCTCCCAAACCAGCGATGTGGTTCCCCACCAGGCGAACCGGTGTCTCACTGGATGGGTAATCCGCTCGGCACCGAGGCGGGGGCGATGCCCGTCAGGTCGCGAGCGGCCGGATCCGTCAGCGATTTCAGGAAGGCCACCAGCTCGCGCTGCTGTGCCTCGGTGAGCAGCAACGGGTCTCGCAGCCTGAAGTCCAGCGTGCTCATGAGGGAGTCGATCGTCACCAGGTCGCCGTGATAGCTGCTGCGCACCGCCTCGGGCAGCGTCGCGGGATCGAAGCTGCGGAGCGACTTCGGCACGTCGTTGTAGTGCGCCACGACCGATTCCAGCGTCGCAAACGAGCCATTGTGGAAATACGGCGCCGTCAACTCGACGTTGCGCAGCGGTGGCACGCGGAAGGCGAACTTGTAGAAATCGTTATTGGGCAACTCGCCCCGGCCGAGATCGAGTGGCGCACCCTTCCCCACGCCAGGCCCCAGCTGTGGAACACCGCTGTTCGAGAATGATTGTCCCCCCAGGAATGGACCACTGTGACAGCTCGCGCAGCGCGCCTGACCGAAGAACAGCACGCCGCCGCGTTTTTCGTCGACGCTGAGCGCATTGTTGTCGTGCCGGAGATAGCGGTCGAACGGCGTAGCCGTCCGCATCAAGGCATCCATCTGGAATGTCGCGATGGCGACAGCGGCGTCGCGGAAGCGCAGGCTCGACGCCGGGACTCCGGGGTACGCCGCGTTGAACAGCCTGACGTATTCCGGAATCGCCACGAGCCGCTGCATCACGGCCCGCCAGATCGCGTCGGGCTGACTGTCGGAGAATTGGGCGAGCTCATTGGCATTCCCGAATACATCGACGTCGCCCACCTCCCCCCGCATCTCGCGTCGATTCAAGACTGGCATCATCGCCTGCGCGGCCAGCACGTTCGGGAGATCCAGCGGCAAGCCGAGGTCAGGCGGCGGCGGCCCGAAGCGGGTGAGCCGGCCGTCCCAGAAGATGTAGAACAAGCCGATCCCGCTGTTCAGCAGCGACGGTGCGTTGCGGGGCACGAAGCTGCGTCCGGGGCCGAGGGTGCGGGCCGCGCCGACTCCCGTGCCCCCCGTGCCGATGGCGAGCGGCAGGCCGTCGGTGGCATGCAGCGCCGGCTCGTGGCAGGTCGCGCACGAGATGTCGCGGTTGCCGCTCAGGATCTTGTCGAACATCAGGGCCTGTCCCAGCGCGACGAGCGCGGGGTCTTGCGGTGCCATCGGACCGATCGGCGCAACGCCCCATTGGCCGATGTTGCGCCGCAGCTCGGCGTCGAGCGATGGGGGGAACCCCTCCGTCGGTGGTGTCTCGTCGCATGCCGCGGCCGCCACCACGAGTGCCGCAAGGCACAGCGGTCGAACGTGAATCGTCATGGTGTACCTCCTCCTCCGCTCAGCGGAGCGGCAGCGACAGCGAGATTTGATGTGTGGTGGTATTCACGTCGACGAGACTCAGCGGGCCACTCGGCGCCGCGAGGATCGTCCCGCTCGACAGCGCCATATCCGCGATTCCCACCGGCACGAAATTGCCGCCGCCCGGACGGCCGGCGCCCTTCGTGACGCGGCCCTGATAACGGATTTCCACGTCCGGGAAGCGCAGGCTCAAGCCCCAGGTCGGCGTCCACTCGAGCCAGCCCGTGTGCAAGGCCCGCTGGGTGAGCTCGACGTGATCGGTCTGTTGCAGATGGTACGAGATGGAGCGGAGCACCAACCCCAGCTGCAGACCCAATGCCCGCTTCGCGTTCTCCAGGTCGATGTCACGCCCTACGCCGATGCGCAGGAGGGCGTTCGAAAACGAGAAGCGGTTTTCGATCGTCTTGCCGCCCGGGGCGATGGTGTCGCCGCTGAACGTGAGGGTCGGAACAGATGCATCCGCCCACGTGTAACTGCGAATCGGCTCGTAGATCGCGTCCACACCGAATCGCGCCGGGCCCAACACCTTGGCGAGTCCAATCCCGAGGTTGTACGCGTACGAGGTGCCGGGATCGCGAGGGATCACGGCGACATTCGCAAGCTCGTAATTCGGGATCTTGGGATGGGTTGCACGATTGGCGGTCGCCAGCCAACCGATCCGCCAGCCGGGCGTCGCGAGAGGAATCTCGTATTGCAGCTGCGCGCCCCACGTGTTGGTGTGATCGTAATTCGTGTCGGTACGCGCTTGCTGGATGAACTGCTGTTGACCGGGGTCCCAGACCTGGTCCGCATACAGGACGTCGTGCGTCGTTGCGAAGCTGTTGTGGAACACGATCGCTTCGACTGAGCGCGCGCCGCGCTCACCGGGCCATTCCTTCAGGGCTCCGGCGCGCAGATCGACCGCGTCGCCCGTCTGGGTGATGCGTCGACTGCCGCTGTAGAGCAAGTCCACGCCGTCGAGCGCATGCAGCCCGGTCCACATCACGCTCGCTCCAACGGAGAGATTGCGTCCCGGCCACGTGTGCCCGATCGTTCCGAACGCGTACTCGTTCCCGTGCGCTCGGGAGTCGGGGCCAGGGACAGGTGGCACGACGTTTCCCACGCCGCCTCCCGGGGGAGGCGGCGTGCTCGCGAATACACCGCCCTGCTGGTTCGGGGTACGGCTCGGTTCGACCTGCTGTAACGCGATGGCGAGGCCACCGAACCAGTTGCCCCGGCGGGCGAGCAACGCGAACGGCAGCGAACGGCCGCCGCCGGCATCGTCTGATACGGTGTAGACGGTTGGGGAGCTGAAGAATCGCGACGCGCGCAACCGCACGGTCGTCGCCGGATTCACGTACGGATCGCCGATAGAATCGGGCAGCGCGATCGTGACGCCTCCCATGCCGAGATTGTCCGATGGGAAGAGTTGAAATTGATCGCCCTGAGCGATTGGAATGGTTTTGATCGGGATCAGCTGCGCACCGGCGGGACTGATGAAACAGAAAAGCGGAACGACGAGACAGACGGCCCGGAGGCCGGACTGGTTCATTAGACACCTCGACGGTAAAGGGTCCTCCACAACGATACCAAGCGAGACCCCCGTCGCGTCACGGGGACCGCACGAAACGTCATGTGGCAGCAATGCAACAGTCAGGGAACTCGGACGCGCCCGGGAGGGTTGATGCAGCCTATGAAAACGCGTGAACTCGGCAGCCAGGGGCTCAGCGTATCCGCGCTGGGATTGGGTTGTATGGGGATGTCTGACTTCTACGGCGCCCGAGATGACGCCGAATCAATCGCGACGCTCCATCGGGCCCTCGACCTGGGCATCAACGTCCTCGACACGGCCGACGTCTATGGCCCGTTCACGAACGAGGTCCTGGTCGGGAAGGCAATCAAGGGCAGGCGCAGCGGGATCATTGTAGCCACCAAGTTCGGCAATGTGCGGACGCCGGACGGGAGGTTCGTCGGCCAGAACGGGCGTCCGGAGTACGTGAAGGCCGCCTGCGACGCGTCGCTGCAACGGCTCGGCGTCGACCACATCGACCTCTACTACCAGCATCGCGTGGATCGCGCGGTGCCGATCGAAGACACCGTCGGCGCCATGGCCGATTTGGTGCGCCAGGGAAAGGTGCGCTACCTCGGACTCTCCGAGGCGTCCGCGCAAACAATCCGTCGAGCACATGTCATACACCCGATCACCGCGCTACAAACGGAATACTCGCTGTGGAGTCGCGACGTCGAGGACGAGATTCTCCCCGCGATTCGTGAGCTGGGGGTCGGATTCGTCGCGTACAGCCCGCTCGGCCGCGGGTTCCTCACCGGCCAGATCAAGCGGCCCGAGGACATTCAGGAGGGTGACTGGCGCAAGAACCATCCGCGGTTTCAGGGCGAGAACTTCCAGAAAAACCTCGATCTCGTCACGCGCGTCGCGGCACTCGCCCGCAACAAGCGCTGCACGCCCGGCCAGCTCGCCCTGGCGTGGTTGCTCGCCCAGGGCGACGACATCGTCCCGATCCCCGGCACCAAGCATCGCAGGTACATCGAAGAAAACGTCGGCGCCCTCAACGTGACGTTGTCGGGCGCCGAGCTCGAGGAGCTGGACGACGTGGGCAGCGCCGCCGGGGCGCGCTATCCGGAGGGAGGGATGCGGACCGTCAACGGCTAGCCCATCGCGGCCGCTTTTAGCCTGGCGATGTCGAGCTTCTTCATCTGAAGCAGTGCCTGCATCACGCGCGTTGCTGTCTTGGGATCCTTGTGGCCCATCAGCTTCCCGAGCTCCGTGGGCACAATCTGCCAGGAGAAGCCGAACTTGTCCTTGAGCCAGCCGCACATGCTCTCTTCCCCGCCGCCGGATGTGAGCTTGCCCCAATATTCGTCGATCTCCTGCTGCGTGTCGCAGTTCACGACGAACGAGAACGCCTCGCTGAACTTGAAGCGCGGCCCGCCGTTCAGCGCGGTGACGCGCTGGCCCGCGAGCTGAAAGTTCACGACCATGACCGACCCTTTCGGTCCCGGTCCTGCGTCACCGTAGCGGCTGACCTGGAGGATCTTGGAGTTCTTGAAGATCGAGATGTAGAACTGCGCCGCCTCTTCCGCCTGGTTATCGAACCAGAGGAACGGGGTGATTTTCTGGTCAGGCATGGGTCGTCTCCTGTAGCAAATCGTCCAGCCGTTCGTACCCCGCTTCCATTCCCTGTGCCATTCCCGTTTGCAGCGCTGCGTCCCGGGCTTCACGCGACGCGTAGCGGACCGTCGTCGTGATCGTCGACTTGCCGTCCTTCTCGACGATCTCGGTGCTGACGATCGTTTCGCCGCCCGTCCAGTCCTCGTCGAATAGCTGAGTCGCGACAATGCGGGAGGGCCGCACGATCTCCGTGAACGTTCCGCCCGTCCCCATCTTGTGCCCGTCTGCGCTCTCCCAGACGTAGCGATATCTCCCGCCCACGCGCAGATCGATCTCGCACACCGGCATCGTCCAGCCGGGTGGCCCCAGCAGCCAGCGCTGGATAAGGTCGGGCTTCGTGTGGGCATCGAACACCATCCCGCGTGGCGCAGCGACCACGCGCGTGATCACCACCTCGCGGTCCGTCGGCGTCGCAATCTGCAGGGCTGCGGTCTTGGTCATTTGAGTTTCCTCTTCCTCGGCTTGGGTCTTACGTCCTCGAGCAGTCCGTCCACGGTCTTTTTCTGTTTGAGCTTCAGCTCCTGCAGCAAGGCATCGAGCCGCTTGTAATTCGCCTCCCAGATCCGCCGGTAGCGCTCGATCCAGTCGGTCGCTTCGGCGAGCGGGCGAGGCTCGAGCTTGCGGGGCCGGCGCTGCGCCTCGCGGCCGCGGCTGACCAGGCCCGCGCGCTCCAGCACTTTCAGATGTTTGGAAATCGCGGGCTGGCTCATGTCGAACGGCGCCGCGAGCTCGTTCACCGTGGCCTCCCCCGTCGCCAGCCGGGCCAGGATCGCCCGGCGCGTGGGATCCGCCAGCGCGGCGAAGGTGGCGTCGAGATTATAACCAGATGGTTTCATAACTTGTTGGTAATGTACACTCGGCCCGCCGGCCGTCAAGGGCTTATCATTCGGGCGTGAAGATCGCGACCTGGAACGTCAACGGGATCAGGGCCCGCGCGGCACAGGTGTGCGAGTGGCTGCAGCGCGATCGGCCGGACATCGTCTGCCTGCAGGAGCTGAAAGCGACCACCGCGCAGATCCCGGCCGAGTGCCGCGTGGCGGACTACCACGCCTACTGGCATACGCTCAAGGGCTATTCCGGTGTGTCGCTCCACGTCCGCAAGGACCTCTTCGCCGTCGATCCGGTGTTCAGTCACCCGCCCTTCGACAGGGAATCCCGCATCGTCCAAGTCGAGCACGGCGACCTGGTGATCGCCTCGGTCTACGTTCCCAACGGCGGCAAGGACTACCCCGCGAAGCTGACGTTCGTCACCAGCCTCATCGACTGGTCCGCGCGACTCGAGGCCGAAGGGCGCGCGCTGATTCTCTGCGGCGACTTGAACATTGCGCGCACGGAGATGGATGTGCATCCCAAGGAGCGCAAGCCAAATGCGGTGGGCCAGCGGCCCGAGGAGCGCGCCCTGTTCGAAGCGCTGCTCGGCACGCGGCTCGTGGACATGAGCCGGCAATTCGATCCCGACAATCCAAACCTGTTTACCTGGTGGGCGCCGTGGCGGAATCTCAGGGCCCGCAACATCGGTTGGCGACTCGATTACGTGCTGGCGTCTCGTGCACTCGCGGCGCGGGCCTCCGGCTGCATCGTCCAGGCCGATGTCGGCACCAGCGATCATGCGCCGGTGATGATGACACTGGGTTGAATGCTGGCTATTGTACGGTCATGCATGTTTTCCTGCTTTCGCCCGCGAGTTGCGCCGGTACTCGAGCACAACAACTGATCAACAGCCGCACCTCTCCGCTGACGGCGCAGCTGGCCAACGGCGGCGCGCCGCTGGGTGAAGTGTTTACGTTCATGAGCAGTCTCTACTTTCGCGGCAAGCTGGCGTACGCCACGCGGTTCGGCCGAGCCTACGTCATCACACCGGGCCGGGGGCTGCTTCCGGCCGACGTGCTGATTCGCGTGGACGATCTGCGAAAGATGGCGGGCGTGCCGGTGGACGAAGCGGTGCCGGCGTTTCGCGAGCCGCTTGTGCGGGACGCCGTCGCTCTCGCGCGGGGGATCGGTTCGGATGACCGCGTGGTGCTGCTCGGCAGCGTCGCGACGGACAAGTACGTGGGACCGTTGCTCGACGTGTTCGGCGATCGGCTCTACTTCCCCGCGACGTTTGCGGGCCGCGGGGACATGAGCCGCGGCGGCCTGCTCCTGCGATGCGCGCGCAGCGGGGCGCCGCTCGACTATGTACCCGTGCGCGGCGCCGTCCGGCACGGGCCCAAACCGCCGAAGCTCCCGCGACTGCGCTAGCCGTCTTAGCAACGCGACGGAACTGTCGTCTCAGGCATCAGACGTCAATACACACAAGGACAAGACTCATGAAATCCTCGCTGCCATACGTGTTCCTCACCGCAACACTGTCTCTCCTGCCGGCCACAGTCGTCGCGCAGTACGGTCAGTCGGGCGGCATGGCGCCGATGCGGCGCTACGAGCCGGACGCGCCCAAACTGCCGGGCATCGAACTCGAGGGGCCGCTGGATTCCGGCACTGCGCGCGTCATCCTCGCGCTCAATGACGATCAAGGGCGCCGCTACGCGCAGGTCTACGACTCGTTCATGGTGGCCACCCAGCCGCAGCGTGACAGCGCCGAGGCCGCCACGACCAAGATGAACGAGCGGCTGGAAGCGGGCGACCGCCCCGCCGCGATGTACTACGTCGAGCGACTGCAGGACCTCGGCAAGTACCTGAAGGATCGACAGGACAAGTTCGAAGACAATCTCCGCAAGTTTCTGACGGGCGATCAGGTCAAGGCCTACAAGAAATGGCGCGACGGGCAGCAACAGGCGATCGAGCGGAAACAGCGGGAGAATGCGTTGCGCTGGCAGGAGGCGGCATTCGGAGGATTCGCGGGCGCTCGGGTGGGCGAGGGCGGAGCGCCGGAGTTCAAGACCCCGGTCCCGCCTGCGCCTGGTGTCGTGGCCCCCGCATTGGGCGCGCAAGCCGTGTCCGTCGGCAGAGGACTGTACATCGGCGGCCAGTTCGGCGCCGACAGCACCGGAACCCTGGTCGGGACGGATCTCCGCAGCCAGGCCGCGCAGGCGTTCGCGAATCTGGGAGCGGTCTTGAAGGCCGGGGGCAGCGCGCCGCGCGACGTCGTGACGCTGACGATCTACGTGGTCAACTACCGGCCGGCCGATACGGCGACGATTCGCGACGCCGGCACGGCCTACTTCGGCTCAAACCCACCGATCGTGACGATCATAGGCGTCCAATCGTTGGCACGCGAAGGCGCGCTGATCTCCGTCGCTGCGACGGCGGCCACGCGGGGCACGCCGTACCGGCCTGGCCCTCCCTCGCAGCGGTAACCAGCCGGAACCTCACCACTCGTTCATGGGTTTCAACACCGCACCCATGAATCGAATCAAATACCTCATCGTCGGCGGCGGCATGACGGGCGATGCCGCCGCGCAAGGCATCCGCGAGCTGGATCCCGCCGGCTCGATCCTGCTCGTGAGCAACGAGCCCCACGCGCCGTATAACCGGCCGCCCCTCTCCAAGGGACTGTGGAAAGGGGAATCCGAAGACAAGATCTGGCGGCCCGTCCCGAAGGGTACGGAACTGTTGCTCGAGCGGCGGATCGTCTCACTCGACGTGAAGCAGAAACAGGTCACCGACGATAAGGGGACGACCTACGGCTATGAGAAGGTGCTGCTCGCGACCGGCGGGTCGCCGCGACGCCTGTCGCTGCAATCCGACCGCATCATCTACTACCGCACCTACGACGACTATCGCCGGCTCCATGAGAGCGTCGCCCGTCCAGTCCGCGTCGCGGTGATCGGCGGCGGATTCATCGGCTCCGAAGTCGCCGCCGCCGTGCGCATGCAAGACCGCGACGTCGTGATGATCGTCCCCGAGCAAGGACTCGGCGCGCGGGTCTTCCCCGCCGATCTGTCTGCGTTTCTGGTCGACTACTACAAAAAGAAGGGCGTCGAAACGCGCATCGGCGAGGGTATGAGCGGCCTGGAGAGTCGCGGGACGCAGCTCGCCATCACCACAACCACCGGCACGGAAGTCACCGCCGACCTGGCCGTCGCCGGGCTCGGCATCGTGCCGAACACGGACCTCGGGCAACAGGCCGGTGTGAAGATCGACAACGGCATCGTCGTGGACGAGCACCTGCGCACCACCGTCGCCGACAT
>Ga0209377_1000984_pt1 | contig 19367 bp, 20 predicted proteins | sample GraSoiAngelo_141_FD_185898 | JGI IMG/M metagenome (GOLD analysis project Ga0209377, IMG submission 185898) | Grasslands soil microbial communities from the Angelo Coastal Reserve, California, USA - 14_0929_12_40cm (SPAdes) (version 2) | ecosystem: Environmental > Terrestrial > Soil > Grasslands ...
GTTTCTTTGTCTGGCTCGGAATTGGTCTGCTGATTTATTTTCTCTACAGCGTTCGACACAGCAAACTGCGCCGCGGCATCGACACCGGTATAACGGAAGATATTCCACCGCCGCTAATCAAGACGTAGATCGCGGATCGTTGTAACCAGGGCGCTCTGTCGCCGTGAATCGATTGGACGGAGACGCCTCGACAGAGCGAGGCGGCTACAGCGATCAACGTTCCGTAGCCACGGCTCCGTGGTCCGTTCCTTCGCAACGCTCCACAGGAGCGTGGCTACAGTTCTGCAATTTTTCGGTGCGAAGGGCAACTCACGCCGCTTGCTTCGCGTGAGAGACTCTATCATCGACTTCGAGCCAATCGAATGTTGTCGTTTTAGACGGATCGAGTCCGAGTTTGTTGCATTCTTCGACAAAGAAATCCCATTTCTCCAGATTGTCGTAGAGACTGCTGGCCTCCATCTTTTCGCTCCAGCGCATGATTTGCGCCGGCGTTTTCTTCTCGCCGCTTTGATTGAGCCATTCGACCATCTCCTGGTCGCTTGCGCCCTGCTCGATTTGAGCTTTGAAATCGTCGCCCTCCACAACTTTGAAACCGAAGAGCATGTTATCGAGCGGACAATCGAAATGATATTCGCCGATGTTCCCCGCCACGAGCGCGCGGCATTTGTCGATGGTGCGCCCAAGAATGGCGTAGCCGCCGACTCGAATGCGCGGACTGCGCGGCGCTTCTTTCCTTAAATCTTTTCCCGTCACTTTCTTTTTCATACCTCAGGTGTTTCGAATCAGCCCGGTGATCCGGCCGCAATATGCGGACAAAACATGACAACTCGCGTAATGCGTCGCACAATTAGACATGGTCAAAGTTGACGTTACTTACACTGGCGATTTGCATTGCGATGCGACACACGGGCCGTCGCACTCGAAAATTTCCACCGATGCGCCGACTGATAACAAAGGCAAAGGCGCAGCGTTTTCACCCACCGACCTCGTTGCCACGGCTCTCGCCACATGCATGACAACAACCCTGGGAATCAAGGCGGAGGAACTCGGAGTCGATTTGCGCGGGATGACCGTCTCGGTGCAGAAGGAAATGTCGAAGGACGCGCCGCGCCGGATCATCGCGCTGCCATCAGAGGTTCACATTCCTCTCCCGCCCGATTCGCCGCACCGCGAAGTGCTGGAGCAAACCGCGCTCAATTGTCCGGTGCATAAAAGTCTGCCACCGGAAATCCGTCGCCCTACGAAATTTTTCTGGGAAGGGTGATGCTGTAGCCGCTTGGCTGTGCGAAGCGCGGAAGGTGGAACGCGTTGTCCTCAACGCGTTGGCAAATCAATGCGACTTTACCGGCAAATTTCCTGAGTTTGGGCATCGTCGCCCAGCATCAGTTTGGCCTTCGGCGACTATTTGCCATTGCCTTCGGAGAAGCCGATCCACCGTCGCGGCAAACGCGAGACGCGGCGCGCTACCGCGGATACAGCCACTGCATGTAATCGCGCACGCCTTCTTCCAAAGGGAATTGCGGCTCGTAACCCAGCGCGTTGCGCGCATTCGTCAGATCGGCCTGCGTGAAGTTTTGGTAATGCGCGTGTGGATTATCGATGTAATCCGGCTGAAAATTTGTGCCCAAGCATTTATTGAGAACATCGACCAGTTCGTTGAACGAGCGCGCCTGGCCCGAGCCGAGGTTATAAATCCCGCTCGTTTGCGTATCGAGCGCGCGGATGCTCCCCCCGACCGCGTCGTTCACGTAAACAAAGTCGCGCTTCTGCTCGCCATGCTTGAAAATGCGCGGCCGCTGGCCGGCCTTCATCTGTTGCGCCAGATGATACACCATGCTCGCAGGCACGCCTTTGTGCGCTTCGCGCGGCCCGTAAACGTTGAAGTAACGCAAGCCGATGATGATCCAATCAGGTGAGTCGCTAGCAGCGCGCCTTGCGAGGTTATCCATGATCACTTTGGAAAAGGCGTAAACATTTGCGGGCGCCGCGCCGTTTGATTCCACACTGGCCTCTGTTGCGGGACCGTAAGTTGCGGCGGAGGAAGCGTAGATGATCCGGGTCTTAGTCGGGCGTGCAAAATTCAATAGACGACGAAAGCTTTCGACGTTGTCGTGAACCTGAACGAATTGATTGTGCAACGTCGTGTCGGTGATCGATGCGAGATGAAAAATGGCGTCGAATTTTTCGTCACCGAACTGGTTGTGCCAGTTGAGCGTCGCCAGATTTTGCGCCACGAAATCGCCGCGGTAACCCGCGAGATTCTTGAAATTACCAGAACGAAAATCATCTATTACGGTGAGACGCGCGTCCGGGAATTTTTCCTGCAGCGCAAGCGTGAGATTGGACCCGATGAAACCGGCGCCGCCAGTAACGACGAAGTTGGGACTGGATGAAACCATATCAGATAAAGCTCACAGCAAGGGTTGGCAGCTGATTAAATAATCTTGACGCTCGAAGCGCAAGCCGCTAGTCCTCGATCCAGTTCTTTGCGAGCTTGGAAAAGTGGATCGGCGCAAGAAATCCCGTGAGAATCGGGAGCAGTTGCGCTGCTGTAACTGGATACGACTTCCCATTGGGCCAATCCCTGAAAACTTTCGGGGGTGAAGGCGGGAAGAAGGCGAAGGCTGTTGAGAGACGAAGACTCTCAGCTGCTTCGAAAGCCAGGAGCCAGAATATTTGTCCGGTCCACCTCATTCGTGTGTAGGGGCGGCTGTGTCAGCCGCCCGGCGTTTGACACAAACGCCGCTATAAAAGCCACGCCCGAAAAAACTTCTTCGCAAAAAGAAGAATGAGAGCTGGGCGATGCGCCCAGCTACTTCCGTCGATCGGTCAGTTGCTGCGAATTGTTTTGATTGGAAAGCGAGGCGCAGTTCGACAGCGGGCCGAGATCTTTTGAAGTAGCTGGGCATACAAGTCCGACTCTCTGAGTTGGAGGAAACTTGTTATGCAAAATCGTCCAGTTTGGTTCGTTCCGGGGAGCGCACGCGTCCCGCGTGTTGGTTTCGGCGTCGCGCCGAAACGATCTTTTCTTAAAGCGAGAATCTCGGGAGGTGGCGTCGCGCAAAAAAAGTCCGCGATGGCGAGACACCATCGCCAGCACGCGAGACGCGTGCGCGATTCAATCCGATTCGCTGCCCTGCTCCTCTTCGCGCCGAGCATTTGCTTCGGGCAGCAAACCTCGCCGACTCCTTCACCCGGCGAAGCAGAAACTGAGCAAGTGGTGGTCTCGGCAACGCGTTTTGATATTCCGCTGGACCAATCGCCCGCGAGTGTGAGCGTGATCACGTCGGAAGATATCGAGGCGAGACAGATTCAACGCGTGAGCGACGCGCTCCGCGAACCGCCCGGATTATCGGTTGTGCAAACCGGGACGGCTGGCCAATTGACCTCCGTCTTCATCCGTGGATTGCGCAGCGAGCACACACAGGTTTTGCTCGATGGAATTCCGATCAATCAAGGTTTGCAGGGCGCATTTAATTTCGCCGATCTAACGACAGACGACATCGACCGAATCGAGGTGGTGCGCGGACCGCAGAGCACTTTGTACGGGCCGCGCGCGCTGGCCGGCGTGATCCAAATTTTTACGAAACAAGGCACGGGGACACCGGGTGTTATGATCGCGGCCCAGGGCGGCTCGTACGATACGTTTCGTGAATGGAGCCAGAGCGATGGCAAAATCGACGGCTTCGATTATTCAGTGGGCGCGAGTCGCCTCGACACTGACAACGCGCGCCCGAACAATAACTACCGCAACACGGCTGCGATTACAGACGTTGGCTGGTCGCCGAACGATCAGCTACGGATCGGCAGTTTGTTTACCTACTCAGTTAGTGACACGGGAAATCCAAACACGATTTTCGATCCGCGTCCCATTGATCACTTTCTCACGGAACGCTGGCTGATTGGTCCTCACATCGATTGGAAAGCAAGCGATTGGTGGGAGCATAAGTTCATTTTCAGTTACGATCACGAGCGGCAAATAAACGATCCCAACGAGGATGGATTTGTCGGCCCGACGCGAGCTCTATTCGAGCGTTCGCAAATTGATTACCAAAACGATTTGCGACCCACCTCTTGGCTGACACTGACATCAGGATTTTTCTATAGTCGCCTCAACGCGGGACAAGAACGCCCGTTCGTGCTTCAAATTTTTGGACCGCAACCAACCTTTGTGAGCGATCACACCGAGGAGGTTGCGGGATTTTTGCAGGCGACGCTCACGCCAGTCAAAAACTTGATCTTCGTCGCTGGCGGGCGCTTCGATCACTTCAATCAGTTCGGTGGAGTCTGGACTTATCGCTTTGCCAGCAGCTATAAAGTCGACAAGACAAACACGACGCTGCATTCGAGCGTGGCGACAGGATTCAGTCCACCAAGCAGTCAGGACAAAATTTTTGGCAACAACTTCGGACTCAAACCAGAACGAGACCTGGGCTGGGACATCGGCGTTGAGCAGCGGCTCTGGGAAAATCGTGTCACGGTCGGCCTGACTTATTTTCACAACGACCTCTCGAACGTAATCGGATTTAACGGGCTTTTCCAGACACTCAACCTCGGCGCGGCCGAAACGCAGGGGCTAGAAGCCGAATTACGCGCGCAACCGGTCGCTAATGTTGTGTTTACCGCAAGCTATACGTATTTGGACGCGGAGAAGACTTCCTCGAAAGACATTTCGCAACTCCAAGGCGCGCGTCTGCCGCGCCGTCCGCGCAACGAAGTTTATGTTTCCGCTTCATATCTTTGGTGGAAACGCTTTCGTGTAACGATCGAAGCAAAGTTCGTGAATGCGCGCGAGGAACTTAATTTCCGCGGCCCAAATTTCGACATCGAAGATTACTCGTTCGTAAACATCGCAACCGAGTACGAAATCACCCCGCACGTGTCGATCTTCGGTCGGCTCGACAATTTAACGAACGAACAGTACTCGGAAGTTTTCGGCTTTCCCGCGCTTGGACGCGCGGCGTACGGCGGCGTGAAAGTTCGCTTTTAGTCACGCTTGTCATTCCGAGCGAAGTCGAGGAATCTCTCAAAATCGAAGTAAGATATGTCTCGACTCCGCCTCGACATGACAAAACAATGAGTCCGCTGCTTTATCTCGTGATCGGGTTGATCGGCGGCGGATTGATCGTTGGGGTGATCGTTCTCGTGGCACGGCGTGGAACCGGCGGTGGTGTGGACGCGGAACTCGTGAAGCGATTGGAAATGATCGATCGCGGATTGCGCGACGAATTCTCCCGCAACCGTGAGGAAGCAGGTGCAGCGGCGAAGAATCAGCGCGAAGAATTGACCAAGTCACTCGAAAACGTGCGGTCGATTGTCGATCTTCGCCTTAACCAATTGCAAGAGGACAATGCGAAGCAAATCGACAAGATGCGCGCAACAGTCGATGAAAAATTGCAAGGCACCCTGGAGAAGCGCCTTGGGGAATCGTTTAAGCTGGTGAGCGATCGACTTGAGCAGGTGCACCAAGGGCTGGGCGCGATGCAGCAACTGGCGAGTGACGTCGGCGGGTTGCAACGCGTGCTTACAAACGTGAAAACCCGCGGCGGCTGGAGTGAATGGCAGCTTGGCGTTCTTTTGGAAGAAATGCTGACGCCGGACCAGTTCTCCAAAAACATGAAGACGCGCGATGACAGCGATGAGCGTGTCGAGTTTGCGATCAAATTGCCCGGTGACGAAAACGGCGCGCCCGTGTGGTTGCCGATTGACGCGAAATTTCCAATGGAACACTACGAGCGGCTGGCCGCGGCACAGGAAAAAGGCGACCCCACTGCAGTCGACGCCGCGACGAAGACTTTGGAGACGCAGTTGAAGCGGTGCGCGAAAGATATTTGCGAGAAATACATCAACCCGCCAAAGACAACCGATTTTGCGCTGATGTTTCTGCCAAGCGAAGGACTTTACGCGGAAGCGATTCGTCGCGTCGGCTTGGTGCAGAACGTGCAGCGCGATTGCCGCGTCACCTTTGTTGGGCCGACCACGCTCGCCGCGTTGCTGAATAGCTTGCAGATGGGTTTTCGCACGCTCGCGATCCAGAAACGATCAAGCGAAGTTTGGAACTTACTGGCAACGGTGAAGACCGAATTCGGGAAATTTGGTGAAGCATTATCGGCGGTGAAGGAAAAGATCGATCAGGCCTCGCGGAAGATGGAAGATGTCGATGTTCGCTCGCGCGCGATCACAAAAAAGCTGCGCGATGTGGAGGAATTGCCATCAAATCCGCAGCCGTTGCTGAGAGACCTGTTGCCGAACGAAGACGACGAAGATCTTCGTGAGTGAGCCTCGTCAAAGCGGCCATGAAGACTGCGTTGGTCACTGGAGCAAATAAGGGAATCGGTCACGAAGTGGCGCGTCAGCTCGCAGTGAAAGGATTTTACGTGTTCGTAGGTGCGCGGAACCGCGATGCAGGCCGTAAAGCAGCAAATGAGATCGCGAAGGAGGGCGGAAAGGCGAGCTTTCTGGAGATCGACGTTTCTGACAGCGCTAGTGCGACTGCTGCCGCGCGTGAGTTCTCGAAAAGCGCAGATCATCTGGATGTGCTCGTGAACAACGCCGGAATCATTGTTGATGGGGATGATGCGATTCTCGAAATTAGCGACGAGCAATTACGAAACACGCTCGAGACGAATACGCTCGGCGCGGTGCGCCTGACGCGCGCGTTCGCGCCGTTGCTCGCCAAAAGCAAAGCGCCGCGCGTGATCAATGTCTCCAGCGGCGGCGGACAGTTGACTGGCGGCGCGGACGGCTGGGCGCCGGCTTACTGCATTTCGAAGACGGCGCTCAACGGCGTCACGGCCCAGCTTGCAACCGCTCTTCCGAAATTTGCGGTGAATTCAGTTTGCCCGGGCTGGGTACGCACGGACATGGGCGGGCGCAATGCGACGCGCTCGGTGGAAGAAGGCGCCGATACGATTGTGTGGCTCGCCAGCGAGGCGCCGCAAAAGCTGACGGGGAAATTCTTGCATGATCGCAAAGAGATTCCGTGGTGATTGCGTTTCTGTAGCCGCTTCGCTGTGCGAAGCCGCGAGCCGAGCGAGCAAACAAGATAATGCTACGTCGCCCATAGGGCGACGGTTACAGCGGCGGGGCGCGAATGATCACGATCGAGAGCAGGAGCAAGAGTAAGAAGGGGAAGAATTTTTACAGCACTTCATCCCATTTGGTCTGGTCTTTGAGCATGATCTCGCGAAGGAGACGAATGGGTGGCATGCCGTGATTGAGCAGCTCGTTGTGGAACTTTTGTATTGAGAAGTCGTCGCCTTCTTGCGTCTTGTAATCGTCGCGCAATTTCAGGATCTGCAATTTGCCAAGCGTGTAGTTAAGGTAACCGGGATCGAAAGTACCGCGCATCGCTTCCTGGCGCGCAGGTTTTTCCTCGTAATAACAATTGTCTTGGCAAAATTTGGTGGCCTCGTCGAGCGACATGTTTTGCGTGTGCATTTTGATCGACACGCATAATCGGCATAAACGAAGCAGCGCTTCATCGGCTTGTGCCATGCGATATTTGGCCGCGCGTTTCACGTCCTCTTCGCTGGGAGGCGAACTGGTGGGGCTGCCGAAACCTTCGTGGAGCATCATTTTCTCGCAGTAATGCGCCCAGCCTTCGATGAACGCGTAGCTGCCGAAGATTTTCTCGACCTTGCTGGCCGGCGAAGCGTTCAAGTGCAGGAATTGCACGTAATGGCCGGGATACGCTTCATGAATCGAAACGACGTCGGAGGTGTAATAATTGAAGGCGGTGAGCCATTCCTGTTTTTGTTTCTCCGGCCAATCGTGCTCCGTGGGCGTGACGTAATAATATGCCTCGGTCGCGCGCTTCTCGAATGGACCCGGCGTATCCATCGACGCAAAGGACGTGGCACGCAGATATTGCGGCGTCTCTTTGACCTTTGCGCGAACGTCCGAGGGGATGTTGACCAAGTGATGGCTCAAAACGTATTTGCGGATTTTGTCCAGGTCTTTGGCAACATCCGGGATGAGCTTGTCCGGCGTCGGATGTTCGCTCTGGATTTGCTTGAAGACTTCAATCGGCGACTTGTTCGGATCGATCTTTTTCGCAGCCTCGGCGAACGCGTCCTGTTCGGCTTTTAATTGCGCCAAACCGATCTCAAGAATTTTTTGTGGGGGAAGATCGACCAGTTCGGTTTGAGTCAGGAAGCGTCCGAATTTTTCTTCGCCCAGCGCGAAATCGAGTGAGGCTTTCGGAAGTTTCTCCCGCTCCAACCACGCTGCGTAATCGTTCAGGGCATTGGCCGCCTTTCGATTGGCTTCCTGAAACGCAGCTCGGAGCTGTTCGTCCTTAACGCTGCCTACGGCGGCTACGAGATCTTTTTTCAGAAAATCGGCAGAGCCTCTGGCGATCTGAATCGCAAGCTCTACGAATGGTTTGGGAAGCTTTTCATTAAGGTTTGTCCTCGCCGCGATGAGGATGTTTGGAATTTGAGATTCAATTGCGACCAGGCTGCGCACACGATCCTCAAGCGGCGCAAAATTTCTTTTGATATAAACGTTCACATCGGCTGCGCGCGCATAGACCATGGGATTTCGCTCGAATATCGACATCTCCTGCATTTCAAAGAGGTCCCTCTTTACCGCTGCCTGAAGAATTCGTAGATCGATGGATTGCCGGGCACTCAGTTTGGTTGGATCGAACTTGGCCAGGCGATCATCGAAGCGTCGCAGCCGGGAAAGTTCCGCGTCGAGCGCGAGGCGGCTGTAGTCCGTGATTTTGCCGTCGTATTCGTGGAGGCCGAGAGCAGTTCCCTGAAGCGGATGAGCCGCGAGATAGGTTTTGATGTATTCCTCGGCTACCGATTCGTACTCCGCATCCTCTGCCTGGGCAGCAAAGACTGCGGCTGGGAGATACAGCGCCAGCAGGATGAAGCCAAAGGAGAGGCGTTTTGCGGCAAGCTGCCGCAAACTGCAGACTAGCAGCCGGCGGTCCCCGGATGGATGGAGAAAACGGTTACTCATTTTGCGACTCTCAACTAAGACAGCACTTCGCGTTGGCCGTTGCCAAAAATTCTTCATGAGCGATGATTGGGCTTATTCTTGAATTTTGGGTTGAAGGTTGAAATATGAGGCGCCTGGTGATCATCCCTCTGCTGGCTTGTCTCGTGCTCGCCGCTTTACCGGGCGTATTTGCGCAAGAAGCGCAGCCAGGAAAGAACGAAGAGGATAACGGCTACGCGCAGATCTCCATTTTCGCAAAGGCACTCGAATTGATTCGGCAGGATTACGTGGATGACAACAAGACGAGCTATCACAATCTCATCACCGCGGCAATGAAGGGCATGCTTTCTTCGCTGGACCCGCATAGCCAGTTTATGGACCCCAGTGACTTTCGAGACATGCAGGATGATACGCGCAGCCGCTTCAATGGTCTCGGGATCGAGGTTTCTATGAAAAACGGCCTGCCTACGGTCATCACAGCGATGGAGGACACGCCTGCCGCCAAGGCAGGCATTCTGTCAGGCGACCAGATCTTGCGAATCAACGGCATTTCCACAGAAAGAATGGACCTCCAGGATGCGATCAATATTTTGCGTGGGCCTGCGGGAGCAAAAGTGACTCTTACGCTGCTGCGACCTGCAACGAAGGAGATCAAGGAATACGCGTTGCAACGGGCAGAGATCAAAATCCAAAGTGTGAAGGGCGCAAGGTTGCTCGACGGAGAGCTGACGGGGCCATTCAAGATCGGTTATATCCGGCTGATTCAGTTCAACGAACCCACAGCCGAGGAACTATTAAAGGCGCTCGACGACTTGCAAAAGCAAGGCATGCAAGCGCTCATTCTCGATCTTCGGAATAATCCGGGCGGTCTGTTGAATAGCGCGGTGGACGTATGCGCTCAATTTTTGCCGCCTAACACAAAAGTCGTCTCGACGCAGGGACGGGTCGCCTCTCAGCAGCATGATTACTCGACGTCTGGCGCGAAAAAAGAGCGTCCGAACTTTCCTATGGTGTTGCTGATCAACGAAGGTAGCGCAAGCGGCGCTGAGATTGTCGCCGGAGCGCTCAAGGATCTGCACCGAGCCGTGCTTGTCGGCGAAACCACTTTTGGGAAAGGTTCGGTACAGAACGTGATGCAGTTGCCGGACGGCTCTGCGGTGCGCTTGACGACTGCAAAATACTATACGCCAAGCAAACAGGTTATTCAGGGCAATGGCGTGACTCCGAATATCCGGGTTGCCATGACTGCCGAACAGGAGCGCTCTCTCTTTGCATTGCGCAATGCGGGAAATATCAAGCCCGAGGACGAGAAAAACATTATTAAGACGAAAGATGCCCAGATGTTGCGGGCAATCGACGCGCTGAAGGGCGTCATGATTTATGCGCAACAGAGCGCGCCGAAAGCAGAAGCCGTAAAAAAATAGGCGCGCCACCTTCGTTTGTTTGTCATTCCGAGCGCCTTTGATTTCGTTTCGGTGGTTGACACAATCGCTGCTACACCGATGAAAACGATCCTGGCTCTCGAAACGTCGTGCGATGAGACCGCCGTGGCGATCTTGCGCGGGAGCTACGATCACTCCGGTCCGGACTTGCTCGCGAGCGAAGTGGCATCGCAAATCGCCGCGCACGAGAAATACGGTGGGATCGTGCCGGAGATCGCATCGCGCAATCATCTGATCTACACGCCGCGGTTGCTCGATCGCGCTGCGAGCGCGGCTAAGATCGATTTGGCAGACGTCGATGCGTTTGCGGCGACGAGCGGACCTGGACTGGCGAGTTCACTCATGATAGGCGCGTCGATCGCCAAGGGATTGGCGATCGGCTTCGGTAAACCTTATCTCGCGATCAACCATCTTGAAGGCCATTTGCTGTCCCCCTTTTTCGGTGGCGCAGATCGCGACGATGAAATCAGGGCGAACGTTTCGCTTATTGTGAGCGGCGGACACACCATGCTGGTTCGAGTGCATGCGCTTTGTGATTACCAGGTGGTCGGCCGCACTGTGGATGATGCCGCTGGCGAGGCGTTCGATAAAGTCGCCAAGATGCTTGGGCTCGGTTATCCGGGCGGTCCGGAAATTGAAAAGCTCGCCCGCGAGGGTGATCCAAACCGTTTTGATCTGCCGCGCAGCATGCTCGGCTCGGAGAATTTCAGTTTCAGCGGGTTAAAAACCGCGGTGCGATATTTGCTGCCGAAAATTGGAGTCATCCCGAACGCAAGTCAGGAATCTCGGACTCGGAGCCTGGATCCCCGCGGGTCAAGGCGTGATCAATCACCCGATGAGAAGTCCTTCGCACCTGCTCAGGATGACAAACTGTTAAGTGATCTCTGCGCCTCCTTCCAAGAAGCCATTATTGACGTCCTAGTGACAAAGACGATTACAGCAGCGCAGAAGTACGACGTCGATTTCGTGACAGTCAGCGGCGGGGTCAGTTGCAACCAGGAATTGCGTCGGCAGTTGCAGGAGGCTTGCATTCGCAACGGATTTCAATTCAAAAACGCTAAGCCGTCGTTGTGCACCGATAATGCGGCCATGATCGCATTTGCTGCGATATTGCGATTGCGGGCGGGATTTGAATCACAAGTGACCGAAGAGATCGACCCGAATCTCGCGCTGGTGTAGAAAATTGTACGGCGTTTGATTCGCTCGCGCCAGCTAGCTCACCCTCTCGGGCTTCCCGTCGATGTCGCTCGGCGCCCACCGGCTCCATTCTATGAAACGCCTGCTTTGGTGGCGTCTGGCACAGACGTCGTACGATCTCAGTACTCGCGCTCGAGCAGATAATTCGCCAGCGCATGTAACGGTTCGGCATCGCTGCTGCTGAACACCGACAGGGCATTATGCGCTTGTCTGGTGAGCCGTTTGGCTTCGGCGCGGGATCTCTCCAAGCCGATCACTGCGGGGTAAGTCGCCTTTTTTGCCGCCACATCTTTGCCGGCGCTCTTGCCCAATATCTCTGAGGTCTGCGTTACATCGAGAATGTCGTCGATGATTTGGAAAGCGAGACCCAGTCGTTGCCCGAAGCGTGCGATCGCAGAAAGTTTTCTGGCGTCTGCGTTGGCGCTCATCGCACCGAGCCGCACCGAGCTTTTCAAGATGGCTGCGGTTTTGTTCTCATGAATAAATTGCAACTGGCCGCGTTTTACGTTCTTGCCTTCAGCTTCGAGATCGGCCACTTGACCAGCGATCAGTTTTTGGCTTCCCGCCGCAACTGCAATCTCGCGCAACAAAGTCGACATGTGATAGCGCGGCGCCGGTTTCGCTCTGGACACAATTTCGAACGCGATGGTTAGCAGAGCATCTCCAGCCAGTACGGCAGTACCGTCGCCGAACACTTTGTGGCAGGTGAGGCGACCGCGCCGGAAATCGTCGTTATCCATGCTGGGAAGGTCATCATGCACAAGCGAGTAGGTGTGGATGCATTCCAATGCACAGGCGAGAGGAAGCGCGTCATCGATGTTGCCACGACAAGCTTCAGCCGCGGCGAGGCAAAGAATCGGTCGCAATCGTTTTCCACCCGCAAAAAGACTGTAACGCATGGCTCTATGCAGCGTTGCAGGTTTGGTATTCGCCTTCGGCAGATAACGGTCCAGCGCGCGGTCGATCAGCTTTTGGCGGGTCCGGAGATATGCTTTCAGTTCCATTGCGGTACTGGATCTCGATTGTAGCGGCGCTGCGTGAACCTCGCAGTATTTTTTGATCTAAAAGTTCTCAACCCTTCTTCAAGGTGCGCATTGATCGGCCGAATAGCCTGCCGTGTAACACAGTTCAGATATTCTCCGCCGCTTCACTCGTGGCGACGGGTTTTACCCGCATGGCCAAGAATGCGCCAACGAGTAGAACAGCCGCGCTCCAAAGTTGAGCGTAAGTGAGCCGTTCGTGGAAGATCCAAGCGGAGAGCGCCATTGCAGTGGCGGGACAAAGAAGCTGGAGGGCCTGCGCGAGCGCGACTCCGATCTCGTGGATTGCTACGTAATACAAAACATGGGCGAGCGTGATACAGGTCACAGCGGAAATGATAAGAACCAAGTTTGCCTGTGCGCCGGCGTGGATCGGCGCGTCGATCCTGCCGAACGTCATTGTGAGAGGAAAAAGTAACGCCGAGGTGATGAAGCTGATCAATCCAAAGCTGCGGATTGACCCGAGCTCAGCCGACGGGCGTTTAATCAGAACACCGTAAAGCGCCCAGCAAAACGTTGCGGTAAAAGCGATGAACAATCCAGGCAACGCGATATGTCGTTCGTTCGATTGCGCGTTGGCCTGAAACCAGATCACGCCGAATGACGAAGCGTTCCTCTGGGAAAAATGCCAGCGCCAACAACGCAGTGAAAATGACGGAAGCCCGAGTGAAAATCGCATACACACCAGGCCCCATATAGAAAAGAGCCATCACTTGAGTGACTTGATGGATGACATTCGGCAGGCATGGCAGAAAGCAAAGCCTAATCGCACGCATGTCGATCCTCGGCCCGCCACCGCGCATCCGATAAAGCACCAGAGGCGCGATCGCGATGCAGGCCACTGAATATCGATAGAAATTTTGCGCCCATGGATCGTAAAAGCGATTCAAATAGTACATGAAAAGCGACGGCAGCGACCAGATGACGACTGTAGCGAAGACTGCGGCGTAACCTTTCGAGAGATCGGCACCTCGGCGCACATCCGCAGATTCTCTGCGGGAATTTAGTTGTTTCATCAGTTTGCTGTTTCGGCGTATTTAATTTGCTCGCCTACGAACGATAAATCGCTCAAAAAGTAGGCCGGAAGGAGAAATGAATATGTTGAACAAGCAAACACTCACCATTGCGACAGCGTTATTTCTATGGGTTGCGGCTGTTCATATCGCGCTCGCGAAGAAGCCAGCGCCGGGCGGCGCGAACCACATACAGCGCGGGATCGAACTCGCCCAACAAAAGCATTTCGATGCCGCGGTTGCCGAATTTACCAAGGCGATTGAAGCAAACCCAAAAGATCCTCGTGGCTATGCAAACCGCGGGACCGCGTATCGCCAGGCGGCACGGACTGCTGTGGCGGCAGGCGATCAGGAAGGGGCCTCAACCAGATATCAGTCTGCGTTGGCGGATTTTTCAAAATCCATTGACCTCGCGCCGAAAGATGCGTCCGCTTATCTGGAACGGGGAGAGACCGAGATCGAACTCAAACAATACGACGCGGCCCTGGCTGACCTGAACAAAGCGCTCGAACTGAAGCCAGACGACATCAACGCGAACAAGTTCAGGGGCTTCGCCGAGCTCGGACTCAGCCAGTGGGATAAGGCGGTCGCTGATTTTACGGCCGTCATCCAAAAAAAACCGGACGATCTGCAGAGTTATGATCGGCGCGCGTTAGCATATCGAGGTTTGAAAAACTACGACGCAGCCATCGCCGATTACACATTTCTGCTCAGCAAAAATCCAAACGATGTGGAGGCGTTGACGAAGCGAGGCTACACCTACAGTCTGGCGCTGCAGTACGAAAACGCCATTCCCGATTACGAGGCCGCGCTAAAGATAAACCCGCAAGACAATGATACCTTCCAGCGCTTGCAATATGCACAGTCGATGCTAGCGAAAAAGAATGCATCTCCTCCACCGGCTGCTTCGCCCACCCCCAGTCCGACACCGGAAAAGCCCGGTCTGATTACTCCTCTTAACATCGGAATCGCGGTGGCGGTGTTGCTCATCATCGCGGTCATCGTTCGCTTACTCACACGAGGAAAACCCGAAGAGACAAGCAGCATTATCCGGTAGTCGAAGCGCGGCTGTAGCGTCCGCTGTCCTCAGCGGACTGGTTTCGCGTGGCCCTTTCATCTAATGGGCCGAGCACAGCACACTCCACACGCCGTTGCTTTCCAAAATTTCTTTGACACGACGATGGGCGCGGTTAGCTTGCGGGCGCTTTTTGCTGGAACGAGGCGGTCCCATGGTCGTTCAAATTGCAAATTTGACGCGGCTTTGGGACTTTTGAATCTCTGGCAGAGGGCGAAACCGGTTTGCCGCTCGGCTCGCCGCGGAGGCGCTGGGCTGGCGAAAAGCAGGCCCATGTAGCTCAGTTGGTAGAGCACGTCCTTGGTAAGGACGAGGTCACCGGTTCAATCCCGGTCATGGGCTCAGGAAGAACTCGCGACCGGCAGTGGAGAAAATTAGAAGAAAAGACGAAGTTTAGTTAAACAGGAGAATTGAAATGGCTAAGGAAGCTTTTAAACGCGACAAGCCGCACGTGAACGTCGGCACGATCGGGCACGTAGACCACGGCAAAACCACCCTGACGGCGGCCATCACGATGGTGTTGAACAAAAAGGGGATGGCCGAAGTGCGGGCATATGAATCAATTGATAACGCGCCGGAGGAAAAAGAGCGCGGAATCACCATCAACACGGCGCACGTGGAGTATTCGAGCGACAAACGCCACTACGCCCACGTCGATTGCCCTGGGCACGCGGACTACGTCAAGAACATGATTACTGGCGCGGCACAAATGGACGGCGCCATCCTGGTTGTCTCTGCTGCGGACGGACCTATGCCGCAGACGCGTGAACACATTCTATTGGCCCGACAAGTAGGGGTGCCCTCCATTGTCGTTTTCCTCAACAAAGTCGACATGGTTGATGACCCCGAGCTTCTCGACCTCGTGGAGATGGAAGTGCGCGATCTATTGACCCAGTATGAATTTCCTGGCGACAAGATCCCGATTGTCAAAGGCAGCGCGCTGAAGGCGCTCAATGGCGATGCAGACGCGGAAAAGCAGGTGCTCGCGCTCGTGGAGGCGATCGACGATTACATCCCCGTGCCCGAGCGACCGATTGATCAGCCATTTCTCATGCCGATCGAAGACGTGTTCAACATTGAAGGCCGCGGCACCGTGGCCACGGGTCGTGTCGAGCGCGGCGTTCTCAAGAAAATGGGGGAAGTCGAACTGGTCGGTATTCGCCCGACGGCCAAGACCGTTGCGACCGATATCGAGATGTTCCGCAAACTTCTCGATGAAGCACGCGCAGGCGATAACGTCGGCGTGTTGTTGCGGGGCTTGAAGAAGGAGGAGGTAGAGCGTGGCCAGGTCATCGCGAAGCCGGGCTCCATTACGCCGCACAAGAAGTTTAAGGCGGAAGTTTATGTACTGAGCAAAGAGGAAGGTGGACGTCACACTCCGTTCTTCACCAATTACCGTCCACAGTTTTATTTCCGCACGACGGACGTTACCGGCACGGTTAAACTGCCTGAAGGCGTGGAAATGGTCATGCCGGGAGATAACATCTCAATCGAAGTGGAGTTGATCACGCCCATCGCGATGGAAAAGACGATCCGGTTCGCCATTCGCGAAGGCGGCAAGACCGTAGGTGCGGGTCGCGTGAGCGAGATTCTGGATTAAATTGTTGTCATGTCGAGCGAAGTCGAGACATCTCTGATTTGGTGACTCTGAGACGCGTTTCGCTCAGAATGACAATTAAAAATACGCCAGTAGCTCAATTGGTAGAGTGGCGGTCTCCAAAACCGTTGGTTGGGGGTTCGAGTCCCTCCTGGCGTGCGGCCATCGCCGCGGTACAACGTTGAATCGTTAAAGCGTTAAATCAAAAAAACGAAACCGCATCGTATTTGTGCGGTTCAACGCTGCAACGAATCACGATTACATTTTAAATGATCACCAAAGTAAAGAATTTCCTCAGCGAAGTGAAGGTCGAGCTGCAGAAATGTTCGTGGCCGTGGGACCCGAAAGAGAAAGGATTTCGCCGTTACAAGGAGCTCATGGACTCTACGCTCGTGGTCGTTATCGCGATGCTATTGCTGGGCGGGTACGTCGCGCTCTTCGATTTCGTTCTGGTGAACGTCGTGCACTTTTTCACTCGAATACACTGATTTATGGCACAGACACTCGCAGGCAAAGATCAATGGTACGTTGTGCACGTGCTTTCCGGGCAGGAAAACAAGGTGCGCGAGAACATCTTGAAACGCGTCAAGACAGAGGAAATGGGCGATTTGATTTACGAAGTGCTGGTCCCGACCGAGCGCGTCTCGGAAATCAAGAAGGGAAAAAAGAGCGAGACGACGCGGAAATTTTTCCCCGGCTATCTGATCGTCAACATGCATTTACTCGACGAAAATAATCAGCTGGTCGGGCGCACCTGGTATTTCATCCGCGACACACCCGGCGTGATCGGGTTTGCCGGAACGAAGGACAAACCGATTCCAATGCGGCAATCGGAGGTGGACAGCATGCTGGCGCAAATGAAAGAGCGCGAAGAAAAGGTGAAACCGAAAGTCAGCTTTGAAGTGGGCGAGTCGGTGAAAGTCGCTGATGGTCCGTTCCAAAATCAGACAGGAATCGTTGAAGAAATCGATCCTGAGCGCGGGAAACTGCGCGTGTCGGTCACCATTTTCGGTCGCGCCACCCCGGTGGAACTGGAATACTGGCAGGTGGAGCGCGGCTAATCTTTCGATTTAACGATTCAACGATTTTAACGATTTAACGAATTACAATGGCTGTTAAAGAAAAAGTTGCCGAAATAAAACTCCAAATTCCAGCTGGCCAGGCAAACCCTGCGCCACCAGTTGGAACGGCCCTAGGCCCACGAGGCGTTAACATCATGGCGTTCTGCAAAGAATTTAACGCCGCTACCCAGAAACAAGCCGGCGACATTCTCCCGGTCGTAATCACCGTTTACAAAGACAAATCCTTCACGTTCATCACGAAGAGTCCGCCCGCCGCTGTTCTCTTGAAAAAAGCAGCCAACATTGCTGCCGGTTCAAAAGAGCCGAACAAAACCAAAGTCGGCAAGGTCACGCGCAAACAAGTCATGGACATCGTGAACACCAAGCGCACAGACCTGAACGCGCGCGATGACGAAGCCGCCTTCCGCATCATCGCCGGCACCGCCCGCCAAATGGGCCTCGAGATTGTCGACTGAGGTAGACATCAACCGCGAATAACGCGGATTTCACGGATTGGGGAGCGCAGGCTGCCAGCCTGTTGGTTTCGGCTGCTAGCCGAAACGAGCGCAACGGCAGGGCAATCGATGCCGCAGTTCCTCATCGCGAGGAATTTCGAGAACGGAAGCGTCGACGTTTTTCTTATCTATTTCTAAGATTCGCATATGTTGCCGCGCCGTCCGTCTTTCTATAGGCTGTACAAACAAGGCCGATTTCGCGGGCATGCTCTCACCGGAGCGGATCGGTACGAGGCCATTGAACAGAAAGAGCGTTTCGCGGTGGCAATATTAGCTTTCGTTTTGCAATACGACGAAGAATTCCAGAAGACCTTCGTTCAAAGAATTTGTAACGAAGATGCCAAAGGCGCCAAGAGCATTGAGTCTCGACTGCGCAAGAAATTCCCCAACAGCAAATCGCTAAGGATTGATTCCGGTACGGTGCCGGAAATCACTCAAGAAGACGATTCCCTGACTGATCAGGATTGGTTCGACTCTGTCTTTGAGTCGATCTTTCCGAGGCCGCAGCAAACATAATCGCGTAGAGCTTATGTGTTGTCGATTCGGTTCTGAACCGCTTATGGCAGGTCCTTAGCTAGTCCTAAATATTCCCAGCGCTGCAACGCGATCGGGACGTTGCCGTTTTTCCAGACGAAATCGTGGAAGGCGCGGAGATTGAATTTGTTGCCCTGTTGCATGCGCGCGTCGGCGAGAAATTTTATAATCTGCAGCTTTCCGATCTGGTACGTAATGGCCTGACCAGGACCAGTGGAAAACGCGATTGCTTCCTGGCGCGCGGTTTGTTCGTCCATCGGGACTTTTTCCTGTAGATATTTGGCAGCTTGTTCCAGCGTGAATTCGCCGAGCGCGAGTTTTACGTCCACCTCCACGCGCAGAGCGCGCAGGCGCATGAAATTGTAAATGATCTCGCGCGTAGGCGGGCTGTCATCGAACAAGCCGGCCTGTAACATCATTTCCTCAGCGTAGAAGCCGATTCCTTCATTCGCGCCGGAGTCGTAGTAATGCCGCCGGATCGGGTCCTCGTGTTTCCAGGAGAGACAAAGCTGAAAATAATGGCCAGGAATTCCTTCGTGAACTGTGATCGACCGCGGATCCATCGCTGTCGCGCGCCAGAAGTAGCCGAGCTTTTCTGACGGCTCAGGCACGTAACGGATGCAGTTCTCTTTCAACCGTGACGCCGACGTGAAGTCATCGTTCTCAGTAAAGCCCAGAGCGCGCAAATATTCGGGAGTCGGTCGAAGCGTGTAGTGCTGGATCCAATCCGGCACAGTTAGAATGCCGCGCTCCTGGAGAAATTTACGAATCGATAATTCCTTGCCGGCTGCATCGCGAATCCAGTTGTCGATATTGTCTGCGATCTTGAGCGGCAGCAAATCTTTGTTGCGGTTCTTCTCGAAAGACTCAAACGCAACCGCGCGGTTCCATTCCTGACGTCCCATTGCGAGCAGTTCCTCAGGCATGAACGGCATCAGCGC
>Ga0209377_1000985_pt1 | contig 19340 bp, 20 predicted proteins | sample GraSoiAngelo_141_FD_185898 | JGI IMG/M metagenome (GOLD analysis project Ga0209377, IMG submission 185898) | Grasslands soil microbial communities from the Angelo Coastal Reserve, California, USA - 14_0929_12_40cm (SPAdes) (version 2) | ecosystem: Environmental > Terrestrial > Soil > Grasslands ...
CCCAGCGTGAGAAACGATCGCGTCAGAACAGCATGGACTGGACTATCACGGTTCCCTTGACCAGCGAAAGGTGATGGCCGTTAGTGTGGTAAGGCGAGGGCGGCTATTACTTTCCGGTTTTCTGATTATGGCTTTTCTTATCCTGATCGAGTTGTTGTATCTTGCTATTATGCGTCACGAACGATTGCGTGAGCGCATCCTGCTGCTGCTGGACAGCTTGCAGTGCAGTGAGGAGTCCCTCCACCTTGCTTTTGAAGGCGTCTTTGTCTACGTCTGTCGATCTCAGGGCCTTCAATTTATCCTTGTAGTTATCCTCGTAGTCATCCTCATCGTCATCCGCATCCTTGTACTTATGGTAGTACTCCCAAAGGTCCTCCCAGTCTTGCGTGGTGCCCTTCTTCGGATTGAGCGCCCTGAGTTGTTCCAGGAGGGCTCGCTTCTGGTCCATAAGCTGGCGGTAGGTCTGCGCAAGGGTCAGCCCTTCCTGTTCCAGGGCTTGGTTTTGCTGATCGATGAGTTGCTTCTCCTGGCCAAGAGAGATATCCCCAGAGGACCCTGCATTCACTTCGGCCGCTTCCATCGACCCTAACCCGAGCAACGCGATCAGGCTGAGTATTAAGAGCCGAATATTCATCGGTATTCTCCTCTCTCTTACTACAGCGCTTTCCATGTCTTAATTTGCGCCGTCTTCAAAAAAGTTGGAATCACCAGGTCACCGTTATAGGTCAGGTTGAGTCCCCCACCGACAGAGTCTGCGGTTACCAGCCCGCTGCCGTTTGCTCCATCTTGCGCGACGACATAGCCATACATTGTCGGGTTTCCTTCTATGTTCACCTGTTCGTACGCGGCGACAACCCCCGTGAGGTTTCCCCCTGAGAGACTGCCGATATGGATATCCTCATTGGAGATGAAGAGGAAATTCTGTGTCCCGGCCTTAAAGAGCGCTCCATCCGCGACGGTGGGCGCGCGCGCAATCAGGCTCTGTGCAGTGAGGTCAGTGGACCCTTCCGCGATGAGAGTCGTAACCCAGGGCGCCTGGGTGGTGCCGAGACTTGTGGGGATCGAGACATCAGTCTCAAAATAGAGCGTGCCGTTGATCGTGCTGGGGCAGCTTAACGTCCAGATAGCAGGCCCAGTCGGACCCGACACGGATACGTGTTTTTTCTTCTTCTTCTGGACCGAGGTGGTTGAACTGAAGCTCCAGCAGTTCCACGTCCCGCCGGAAGGGTTTTGGTCGATGTTCGCTTGGTTATAGACGTGGCCATTCCAGGACAAGCGAAAATCGTATGAGGCGGAGAACATGCTCGCCTGCATCAGCGGGATGGCAGCGATTGTCTGACTGCCGGCGGCGACCCCGGTCACATTGGGAGTTCCGGTAGCCGTGTAATTGAAATAGGCCGTCGCATTCGTGTTGATGGAAGGCGAGCTCGAAATCGTGAGGTTGCCGTTCGCGTGCACCCCGCCGTTGGACCCGGCAATCGTTGCGTTGCCGCTGATCGTCAGGTTCTGGTCCACGGTCACGGCGTCCTCCGGAGCATAGGGCCCAAGAACCACCAGACCGGTGATCACTGCTTGCGCGTTGTTGCTGGCGGTGCCGGTCGAGGTGACCTGGAGGCTGCCGTTTCCCCCGTCCTGGACACTGACGGTAAACGTTCCCAATCCGGTGAGCGTAGTAGAGGGAATGAGCGTCTGTGGCGTAGGAGAAGCGTACGTGCTCCACAGAATTTGATGCTGATTCAGATATTTCTCGGCATACTGGATGCCGGCGTCCGCCAATTGAAAAGCCTGTTTCGTACTGACAAGATTTTGAGATTGGCTCAGATTCACTCCGAGGGTCGCGAGGCTGGTGAGCGCCACACCCGTCAAGAGGATCAAGAGCAGGAGCGTCGTGACCAGGATGACTCCGGTTTGCGCTTTGATGGGCCGGACCAGGCTACTCATAAGTCATCCGTTTCTCTTCACGACCATTTTGGACAGGCTGTAGTAAACAAAGCTTTGAGTTCGCGGATCTTGGACGCTGGTGCGCGCAGTCACATCAATGGTGATCGAATTGGGATCGGGCTGGGCAAATGAAAGGCTCATAATGTTGGCAGCGAGGAGAAGAGAACTGCCTCCGGCTGTGATGGATCGCAGCATGTTATCGGCTGTCCGCGTCAACGTTTTCGAACGGGTGATGACGTAAAGAGACGTTGTATCCGGGAGCGTGCCCCACGCGCTTGAGAGACTGAGCTGGCTTCCGGTGTTCCCGCTGATCGGGTTCGTCTGCCCCATTCCGGCGCCTCCGACGATCTGGACGACGTAGGTCCCTGCGGAGGACGGCGCAAACGCATTGGTGGCCCAGGATTTCCTTGTATCGTTCAGCCTGAAGGCCGAATTGCCGCCCGATGAATAGCCGGAATCTTCTAGCCGGGTAAAACTGAGCGTGTCGTTGGGGGTCAACGTTGTGGATATAGTGGCAGAACCGTAGAGCTGTCTCAAATCCTGCGCTATGAGATCCATGGCCGCTCGGGCATCGGCCTGCATCTGCACCGTCTCGTTCTGGATCAAGGCGCCGCTGGCCGAAAAGAGATAGAGTTGGAACATGCCCGTGACGAGCATCCCGCTAATCGCCAGCGCCATGAGCACTTCCACGTGAGTAAAGGCGGTTTCTGACTTGAGTGTCTTCATGCGCGCGCTATTGGGCAATGACGGTGGAGAGCGGCACCGTGAAGGTCCTCTGGCCGTCCGCTCCCGAAACGATCACTTGAACGGTCTTCACGTTCAGCATCGGTTGGTTGCTCGTCACAATGACTTGACGAGTGTACGTCCCACCCGAGGTCGTGACTGCCGTGGGCGGTTCCGACTGGATGGTCGTGTATGACGCCGTCTTTAGGCTTTCCATCTTTTGCTCGGCAAGGGAGATAGCCGTCACCATCGTGCTCGAGGAGCCATTGCCTTTGGTGACCGTGAGCTGCAGTTCCGTCAGAGCGAGAACGCCGATGGCGAGAATGACCAGGGAGATCATCACTTCGATGAGGCTGAAACCAGCTTCACGCTGGGTTCGTCTGGTCATGTGAGCGCTCGTATGCATGTTCCTTAATTTAGACGCAACTTTGATGCCGACAAGAAGCCGAAGACATGATCCTGGGTGGTCAGTTGTAACTCCCTATAAAGCATGAGATTTTTGAATACGCGCCCCACACGATAACACTTCTTTCACCATCCCTGTTCGTGGTGGTTTCCTATCCAAATAGACAGCCAGCAGACAGAATTTGATAGGTTTGAAAAGTAATGACAGCCTTACCGCACGAGACTGTTAAGATATTATGCTTAGGTTATTCCTAGTTGCTTGCACAAGCGGAACAAATACGTGGATTGGAGTTGCAGTAGCGTCGCGGCCTGGGTCTTGTTCCCTTTGGCCTTGTTAATGGCGTGGCTGATCAGGGCTTTCTTGTGCGCTTGAACGGAGACATGGAACGGGAGGTCCAGGAGTGATGCAAGGTCTCCAGTCGGCATGTCTCTGGAGCCGATGGCGAGATCGCTTGGGCCGATTTCGTTTCCTGCGGTCAAGACCACAGCGCGCTCGATGACGTTCTCGAGCTCCCGCACGTTGCCGGGCCAGTTATGTTCGGTGAGGAGCTTCATGGCGCTGGTGGCGATGGTCATCGGGGGTCGTTTCATGTCCCGACAGTACCGCTCCAGGAAAAAGTTGACCAGGGCCGGAATATCCTCTTTGCGCTCGCGCAGGGGCAGCACGGTGATGGTAACCACGTTGAGTCGGAAGAAGAGATCTTTGCGAAAGCTCCCCGCGTGAACGGCAGCTTCCAGGGCCTTGTTCGTGGCGGCGATGAAGCGGATGTCCACGGTGATGGGGACCGTTCCCCCCACGCGCTCGAATTGGTGGGTTTGGAGCACCCGCAAGAGTTTGGCCTGGAACTCCGGCTTCGTATCGCCGATCTCGTCCAGGAATACCGTGCCTCCTTGCGCCAGCTCCAGAAGGCCCTTTTTCTGCTGGTGCGCTCCGGTAAACGCTCCCTTCTCATGGCCGAACAGCTCTGTCTCCAGGAGGCCTTCGGCTAGCGCTACGCAGTTCACGGCGACGAACGGCTTGGACGCGCGGGGGCTCCAGGAATGGATGGAACGGGCGAACATCTCCTTGCCGACACCGGTTTCGCCCAACAAGAGCACCGTCGCGGAGCTTTCCGCCACTTTGCGCGCTGCCTTGACCACCGTGCGGATTCCGGGGCTTTTTCCGATAAGCGTGCCGTACCGCTCGTCGATCTCGGCCTGCAGGTAGCGGTTCGCTTCCTTGATGGATGAGACGAGGCGGGCGTTTCGGATCGCCACTGCGGCATGAGCCGCGTATGCGGTGAGAAGCTCGCGGTCCTCCTCATTGAACTTTCTGTCCTTGTCGGGGTTCAGAACTTCAATGACGCCAACCGTCCGGCCGTGATCTTGCAGTGGGACGGCGAGAATCGCCTTGGTCCGAAACCCCGTCATCTTGTCGATCTTGCTGGTGAACCGGGGATCCCGCTCGACGTCGTGTACGAGCAACGGCTTGCCATGTTGCACGACCCAGCCGGCGATGCCTTCTCCCGGTTTCAGCCGGACCATCTTGAGCTTGTCGCTAACCGAGCCCTGAGCCATCACAAACACCAGCTCCTGAGTCGCCGGGTCGAGGAGCAACAGGCTGCTGTCTTCCGATCCCACCAACTGGCTTGAGGTTTTGAGAATCAGACTGAGGAGGTGGTCGAGGTCCACCGCAGAGGTCAGGAGTCGGCTGATTTCGATCAGGGCGGCCAGCCGTGTGCTCGAAGGGCTGGAAACGGAGAACGGGGCTCTGGGTTCAACTTCTGATGTACGCATCCGTGGTAGTCCACTCCCCAAGAAGGGCGCTCTCCGGCATGCGCCCGTCAAGCGTGTGCAGGGCTCGCAGTATAGAGTTTTGGGGCGGGGAAAAGCAAATCATGGGAGCCCTCCAATCTTACCGGTTGCCAGGATGGTGAAACGACGTGTGCCGGTTGGGCCTTGGATTTCGATTTCTGTCGTGTTCCCCTCCGCCGTGCCTGTTCTGTCGAAGGTAATTCGTCCCCGAACGGCAGTGGTGCTGAGAATGACGTCCGGGTAGTCGACGTTCAAATTCCGCCTGAAGGCGACCTCCCCGGTGGCAGCCCTAACAACCTTGTATGAATCGTGGTCGAACTCGACCCGGATCGTTCCTTTGTCCTTGATGGCGAGCAACCGCGCCCGATGCATGTCCTGCCAGACTTCCTGGGCTACATTGTTAAGCCTGTGGTTTTTAATGAGATCATTGATCCGGGGAAAGACGACGATCGCTTCGGAGCCCACGATGAGGATGACAGCCACAAGGTTGGCTAGAGTGAAGCCCATTCCGGCCTTCGTTGCCATACGGTAGGAACCCCCATGATTTATGGTTGTTTTCGAAAATCTTGTCAAGGATTTAGAGGCGAAAAAGTGGCGGCAAGAAACCGGCCTGGACGGGCAAAATCGGTTTGACAAGAGGTCGACAGAGTGGTTAGAATCACAAGAATTTTCAACGACAAGCCTCGTGAATCGCGGGCGGGAATGGGGTGGGGCCAAAAGGCCTAACCAAGGCAGGTCGGTTGGCCCATTTGCATCGGGAGGTAGGTCTTCTTTGTGATTGCATTTAAAGGGGCGAAACTATACTCTTAGCAGACAACTACTGAATGGTTTGCATTCATCCTTACGATTCGAGTCTCTCGTTGTAAGGGAACTCAATGAATCAGCAGTATGGTCAATACTCTGTCCGGCCCGGCCCGGAAGCGTTCCTGCCGCCGGCGGCAGCCTCCATGGGCGTGGTTTTGCCGGACCCGGGACAGGCGCACATCAACGGGCGTATTGTTCCCGAGGAGGAAGCCTTCGAAGAAGCCGCCCGTATGTTTTTGGGAGGGACAGTGCCCACGATTTTCCCTGGGCCCCTTGTGCTGTGGGCTTGGAATGAAAAGGCCAAGAAGAAGGCCACGGCGATTAAGTTCTTGTACGACACCCTGAAGGAATGTGCGCCTCAAGATGCCAAGCCCATGCTGATCCCGATGCCCGATTACCGGCCCAAGTATCCGAAGATCAACCCGGAAGTGGAGATTAATCCGAATCATCCGAACCTCACCATCTGGCACAACAAGATTGATGTCTGCATGTTCGTGGGGGTCCACTGCCACCAAGCCAACCTTTCCCTCAAGATCATCCGGGGCGGCACCAACTGTTACACGATCGCGATGTGCGCCCAGGCCGGTCACGAGGATGCCTGCCTGTCGTTTCGAGACGCCTCGGCCGAGAAGATCATGCACTTGGCGGAGTGGGTGAAGAAATTGAAAGGCGCGGTGCCGTTCGGCGCGATCAAGAAGCATGTCACCGCGCTGGAGACTCAGGATCGTGCCGGTGGAATCAGAAATTAATTTTTGAAGGAGGCTAAACCGATGGACAGCCACTCAATCATCGGCACCAAGAATAAGAAGGGGCAGACGTATACTGATCCCTATCACCTGTTTTTTGAGGCACCGCGCATCCCGTCGTTTTTTACCGGGAGCGAGGTCATCAAGGAAGCGATCAGGCGGGCCAGCGTGGATCTGATGGTGGCCTACCCGATCACGCCCCAGAGCGAAGCCGCGGCGCTGATCGGTGAGCTGTACGCCGAGGGCTATGTCACCGATTACATGCGCGGTGAAAACGAGTTCGGTGTGATGTCCGAGTGCGCCGGCGGCTCGTTCGGCGGGGCCCGCGTGTTTACGACGACGGCCGGGCCCGGCACCATGCGGGCCATGGAAAATTTCCCGATGTGGTCGGGAGCGCGCTTGCCGATCGAAATGATCGTGACCTGCCGCGGCATCAATTCGCCGTTGAGCATCCAGCCGGACACGCTGGAGATTTACTTCCTTCTGGAGACCGGCATGCTGGTTTGGCATGCGGAAACGGCGCAGGACTTCTACGACTGGATTCTCATGGGCTTCATGGTGGCGGAGCAGCCCGACGTCCACCTGCCGATTGCGATCTGTTGCGACGGGTTCTTCGTCACGCACACGAAGGACGTCGTGAACCTGACGCCCGCAGACATGTGCCTGCCGCCGTATGATCCGTACCGGTCGCCTGTGCCCTGCATGGACATGGAATGCCCGCCGGTCCGCATGATGCGGGACCCGTTCGTCATGAAGAGCAACTACATCAGCTACGCGACCCACGCCTCCTGGCAGCAGGAGATCCGGGCGGCCGTCGAGCGGTCCCGCAAGCACACGATTCCGTTGCTGGGCGGCCTGATCGAGACCGAAAACACTGACGCGGAGATTCTGATTGTGTCCTCGGGGACGGCCGTGTCACAGGGGCGTGAGGCGATTCGCTTGCTGGCCGAGGAAGGGCTGCGGGTCGGGCTGGTCAAGATCAAATCCTTGAGGCCGTGGCCCTATAATGAGATCCGTGAAGCGACGAAGAGCGCGAAGTACATCTTCGTGCCGGAGTTCAACGTGGCGGGCTGGATGGCTCGGGAAATCAAGGCCACTGTTCCCGACAGCGATCGCGTGATCGCCGGTCCGCATGTGGCCGGTGGGATGACGATGCCGCCGGAGGTCATCGTCGAGCACATCCAGCGGACACTGGGGAAATCCGTGGCAACCTTGGCCGGGCGCGGGAGCTGATTGATTATCGACAGCGAAAGGACGCAGCCGGGACCTAAACGTTAGGGCCTGCAGGAAGAGGAGAAGCCCATGAGCAAAGAAAAAATCCAGATCTGTGAAGAGTTCTTCGACATCATGCCGCCGGAATACCGCGACCTGGTGACCAACGCCACCTGGGGGAAAGAGGGCCGGGGCTGGAAGGATGTCGGGATCAACAAGGAGCTGATCGAGCAACACTCTCTGTGCGCCGGCTGCCCCGAGTCCATGGCGTTTCGCTACATCCTAGCGTCCCTACCCAATCCCGAAGACACGGTCATGGTCGGGTCGACGGGGTGCACCAGCCTGGTCTTCCCGCATGTGGCGGTCCATAACATCCATTCGCTGTTTGGGAATCAAAACGCGATCGCGTCGGGGCTGAAGCGCGCGCTGGCCTTGCGCTTCCCGGACCGCGTCAAGGATGTCGTGGTGCTGGCCGGCGACGGGGCGACGGTGGACATCGGACTGGACTACACTCTGCAGTCCTGGTTCCGCCAGGAGAAGTTCACGACGATCTGCTTCGACAATGAGCTGTACGCCAATACCGGCGGGCAGGAGAGCGGATTGATGCAGAAGGGTTTCGTGGCGAAGATGGCGCCGGTCGGTAAGAAGTTCGACAAAGTGCGCCTGCCCGAAATCGCCAAGGAATCCGGCTGTGTCTATGTGGTGAACTGCACGGTGAGCAAGCCGTCATTGGTCGAGAAGGTCGTGAAAAATGCGGTCCTGATCGCTCGCCAGATTGGCCCGACCTATTTACAGCTCTACACGCCGTGCATTCTCGAGATCGGGAAGAACAGCATGGAAGGTCTCCAGGAAATGCGCGATTCCGAGAAACCCGGCGAGCGCTTTGCCTATAAGGAGTACGTCTCGGACGAGGCGAAGGCGTTCCTCGCCGATCTGGCTGAGAAGGAGAAGGCGAAGAAGGCAGCCGCCAAGGAAGCGCTGACGCAGGCGTAACTCGCTTGGAGCCATAAGGAGATCCACCATGATCAAGCGGCGAATTAACATCCGGATGTCCGGCCTGGGAGGCCAGGGCGTGGTGACCTCGGCGCACGTCATGGCCATGGCGGCCTCGAAAGACGGGAGGCAAGCGATCTCCAATCCCTTCTTCGGAGCCGAGAAGCGGATGGCTCCAGCCGAGGCGTATGTGCGGATCGGCGTCGAGCGGATCTATGACCGGGGAGAGTTGGTGTATCCCGAGGTGATCGAGGTGTTCCATCCGCAGGTGATCAACCAGGGCAAGAGCTACACCATGCCGTTCTATTCGGGCATCAAACGGGGAGGGCTGGTGATCATCAACTCCAACATGGAATTGTTGAGCGACGAAGACAAACAGCGTCTGGCCGATCTGGAGGTGGCCGTTTATTACGTGAATGCCACCGAGATCGCGCTCGAGATTGCGAATACCGAACTGTCCACGAACATGGGCATGATCGGGTCTGTCGCCGGAATTACCAAGTGCGTGTCAATGCAAGCGTTGGACTTGGCATTACAAGATAGGTTCGGCAAGAAATATGTCGCATCGGGCGGTACCGCGACCCTCGATCAGGCGATCACGAAGAAATTCGCGAAGAAGGAGCAGTTGCTCGCTAAGAACCTGGCGGTCGTGCAGAAAGCCTATGATATGGGCGCGGAGTGGGCCGAGAAGAATCACGTCGAGTTGCTTGTCGCGGCGGCTTAGGGGGAGGAAAGGACGGCGCATGTACAACGTAGCGGTGGTGACCGATGAGAAGTGTGTGGCGAAGAAGGGGTGCCGCCTCTGCATCATGTACTGCCCCGAAGCAGACTGCATCCTTCTCGATACGAAGAATATGGTGGCCAAGGTCGTGACCGATATTTGCAAGGGCTGTGAGCTCTGCAAGGTCGTGTGCGATGCGGCCAAGCATCAGGCCATCGAGATGCTGGCCATGGGCGCTGACGGCAAGTTGCTCCACAAAAAGGGAGAAGCGGCGGGGCTGGGTCAAGCGTACGCCGGGTAGCAACGCAGTTCAGACGGTTTGCGAAAAGCCCCATGACGACAGCGTCGTGGGGTTTTTTGTTGGGACGACCGGGAGGATTCCAACATGAATGACAATATCAGGCGGTCGGTCGAGGGCGCGCAAGAAGCCTTGGTGCGGGTGAACCAAGCTTTCGAAGACTATTTGAACGAACTCAAAAAAAAAGGGAGCGATCCCTCAGAAATTCTCCAGCTGGCCAAGAGCGCCGATGCCTTGAAGGACAGCGGGCATATTTACTTGTCCTGGGCGCGCCATTATGCGGGAATGGGAGGCGATGAGGATTCGACCGAGGACATCGACGAAGACGAAGGCCGGATCGGAGGATTCTAAGGACGAAAGGAATTGATCGCGACGGTGTGGATTGTTTACTATAGTCGAGCAAGTTCCCCGGTAGCTCAGTTGGTAGAGCGATCGGCTGTTAACCGATTGGTCGCAGGTTCGAGTCCTGCCCGGGGAGCCACCCTACCTCGAAGTCCTAACCCAACACTGCCAGCACGCAGATTCCCAGCACGATCCGGTAGTAGGCGAAGGGTTTGAAGGTGTGCTGTTTGATGTAGCTGAGGAACGCGGCCACGGTCAGGAGCCCGGTGAGGAAGGCCACCGCGAGACCGAGCGGGAACAGCAGCGGATCCTCCTGGAAGAGCAGCGCGTGGGACTTGAGGATCTTATACCCAGTCGCGGCGATCATTGTCGGGAGAGCCAGCAGGAAGGAGAACTCCGTGGCGGTCCTCCGGTCCATCCCGACCAGCATGCCACCCATGATGGTCGCCGCGGAGCGCGACACCCCTGGAAATAACGAAAAGCATTGAGCCACGCCAACCCACCAGGCTGCTCGAAGGCCGACCTCTTCCACCCCGGTGATTGGGAACGCTTTGACCGTATGCTCGATGACCAGCATCACGACACCTCCAACCACAAGCGCGCCCGCCACGGTGACCGGTCCGAACAGATGGGCCTCGATCCAGCTGTGGGTCGCCAATCCGACGACGGCCGCGGGCAAGAAGGCGACTCCGAGGCCCAACCCGGTCTGCCTGCTGGTGGGGTCTGAGGGAAACTGCTGGAGCAGACCCCAAAGCCGTCGTCTGAAATAGACCGCGACTGACAGAATGGCGCCGAGCTGAATCGCGATCTCGAAGCTGACGGCATGGGCGCCTGTGAACCCTAGGGCGTGTCCGACCAGGATGAGATGACCGGTGGAGGAAATGGGCAAGAACTCGGTCAAGCCTTCAACCGCGCCCAAGATGATGGCCGTCCACAGGGTCATACAGGCTGCGGCATCATCGGAGAGGGGCAGAAATATGTCAAGGGTCGGGGTTGATAACGTATTCAGGCAGTTGACAAAACAGGAGGTTTCGACTACATCTTGACCAACGCTCATCCTGGTTCTGCCGGAACGACCGCGTCTAAAGTCGGGGGGTGCATGAAGGAACAGATTGTGAGGGGGCTCGTAGTGCTTGTGCTGGTGGGATTGCCGGGATGCGTGAGCCATGGCGCGTACGAGCAGACCCGGAAAGACCTTCAGTCTGCGAAGAGTGATCTCGACCGGCTCCGCGGCCAGAATGAGGCTCTCAACAAGCAGGTCATCGGCCTGAAAGAGTCCAATGCCAAGCTCAAAGAAGAATTGGACAAAGCCAACGCGCAGCTTGCGTCGTTGAAGGAGGAAGCTGGCAAGGAACGCCAGGCGGCCGACAACAAAGCGAAGGACTTGGACCGGCAAGTCAAGGAATTGACGAAAGCCAAGAAGGACTTGGCGCAGGAGCTCGAGGTCCAGAAGCAACGGTATGAAGACTCATTGAAGACGATCAAACGGCAGGCGAAAGAACTGAAGGAACGTGAAAAGTCGGCGTTGATCGAGCCTCCCACGCCGCAACCAAAGCCCGGTCCGCCTCCCGCCGACACGATGAGACCCCCTGAGGCTCCCTCACCGGCTCCGAGTGCGGTCCCGCCATCTCTTCCGACGACGTCTGATTCGTCCTCCAATCAGGAGGGAAGGGAGCAGGCGAACCTCGTGGACATCAACAAGGCCACCCATGCAGATCTGACCTTGACCCTGGGACTGGGCAAGGAAGACTCTGACAAGCTGGTCAAGAGCCGCCCGTATAAGACGATCGAAGAGCTCATCACGAAAGCCGGGATCGCCAAGGTGACGGTGGATAAGATTCGGGAAAAGGTCACCGCCGGCCCGTAGAAATCGCGACCAGTCACGCTCTGTTCTTTCTAGGCAAAGGCAAGGTAGCAATCGGACTGCTGGCTTAGATCTCGCCCTCACGTATTCTCCTAACACGGCTGTCATGGGTTTTCCCTGCCGTGATTCAGGTATTTACGGGATTGCGAAGCCCTACTCTCTGGCTTAAATAGGCAGGCTTCTTGAAAGGACCGATCAAGTGGCCTCGACCACTGTCCTCATCGCTGATCACGAGCAAGCCCGCCGCGTCAGGTGCCGGCGTCTTCTTCAGCGCGATCAAACAATCAGGGTGGTGGGAGAGGCGCGAAACGTGCCGGAGGCTCTGGCGGGGATGGCTGAATGGAAGCCGCGCGTTCTTCTTTTGGATCTCACTTTGGTCCAGGCCAATGCGGGGGGCCTGGTCGCACGCCTGCTCCGGAGAAGTCCGAGGACCAGAATCATCCTGCTCACTCACCACGCCGCCGAGACCCAGATCCTCAATGCGCTCTTGGAGGGGGCCCTCGGCTATCTCCCCAAGACAGCCGTCCCACCCTACCTGTCAAAAGCCGTGCCCGCGGTAGACGCCGGCGAGGCCTGGGTGCCGCGGACCATGGTGGCGAATCTCCTGACCCGTCTGGGGCGGCTGGCTGCCCAGGCGTAGAGCCCGTGCTGGCCTAAACCGAAGCCTTAGAGACCACCCGCCACTTGAGCAATCCGCGTCCGGGGCATTCGGAATGCTCCCTAAGCGCGAATCGTTCGGTTTCCAAGCAAATGGTGTGCCATGAGTACTCCCCACTTAGTTTTCATGTTCTTAAGTACCATCTCATCAAGTTTATCAATTAAGTATCAGGTCAGTGATTTACCCTTCCTTGATTCAGGTATTCACGGGATGGCGAAGCCTGCCTGTGTCCACTAGGATCACGGACTCATGACGCGTTTATTACGTTCTCATTTCGGACCTACATGCAGCTCGGCTTTAGGGAAGCGTGATGGTCCTGATCGCAGATTCGGAGCAAGGATCTCTCAGGTGCATGAGGCGAACCTTTTTCAACAAGAGACAACCCCACTTTATCTTTCGATCATTCCATGAATTAACTTAGGTACAATATTGTACATGATGCCACCTCAATTTTCCTTGACAGTGGAAGTTCGCTTGAAATAGCATGAAAACCCCTGACAGAAGAAGACAAAATGGTTATCCATTAGATATTAAGCTGCCTGTCGAACGCTTGAAGAAGCAGAAGGAGCGCTTATGACCACTGATTGCCGCGTGGCGATTTACTCGCAAGACAGTTTGGGTCTAGGCCACTTGCGGAGGAACATCCTCATCGGTGGGGCAATTCTTGAGGCGAGGAAGGACAGCAACGTTCTGTTGCTCGCAGATTCACCTGTTGCGCCGTTCTTTCAACTTCCCACCCGTATGGACCATATCAAGCTTCCTTCCATCTGCAAGGTCAGTGCGGGCTGTTGGGAAGCTACTCGTCTCCGGATCGATGAGAGAGAGCTCAGTAGATTGCGCTCAGACCTATTACGCGACGCGCTCCTGGATTTCCGGCCCAACTTGTTTCTGGTCGATCACATGCCAGGGGGTGCCCAGGGCGAACTGCTGCCGGCGCTCAAGGCTCTCAAGCAAGCGCATCCTAATTGCTCTGTGGTTCTCGGCCTCCGGGAGATCCTGGATGCTCCAGAGGTCACTCAGTGTGTATGGGAAACCGAGGGGGCCTACGAGGCCCTGCGCGCCTATTACGATCGGATCCTGATCTACGGCAGCAAAGGGGTGTTTAGTACATGCACCACATATTGCTTACCGGAACCGCTCTGGGGTACTCACTATTGCGGCTATGTGGTCAAGCACGATCCTGTCAAGCGGGGCAAGGAGATCCGGCAGGCTGTTCGGCTTCCGAAGGGTCGCTACGTCTTTGTTTCAGCGGGGGGAGGCGGCGACGGGCAGTTCCTCATGCGAACGTACATTCAAGCCTCCCGCATTCTAGGTCCCAACGTCGATTTCGCGACGCTCATGGCAGTGGGGGTGAATGCCCCGCCCGAAATTCATCTTGAGTTGGAGGCCGAGGCAAAAGGACTGCCGGTTCGAATCGTTCCCTATGTGGATGACAGTCCGAGTTACATCGCTGCGGCCGCTCTGGTGGTCTGCATGGCTGGCTACAACACGTTGTCTGAGGTGGTGTACCTGAAGAAGAAGGCCCTTGTCGTGCCCCGCAGCGGACCCAGCGCAGAGCAAAGGACCAGAGCCAGGCTGTTCGCTCAGAAGGGCTTGATCGATGTGCTCGATCCAGCGGACCTTTCTCCGGAAAAGCTAGCGCAGCGGCTGGTGGAGGACTTGAGGAGAAACGATTACCCGGTTGATAACGAAGCTCTTCCGATGGATGGAGCCAGGGAGGCGGCCGATCGCCTCTTAGAGCTTGTCCGTGAAGGAGCTTATGCAACTTCAGCCTGAGCAGAGGCCGACGATCGGCGATCACGATGGGAATGCGGTCCAGGCCTGCGCAATCACTCTGGCCCTGTCAGATGCATCGGCCAGTCGTGCCTGTGGCGCGAGATGAAACAGCTGCCGAAGTTAAGGTGACCCAGCACTTTGCGGAGGCCGGAGAGCAAAGCCATGTCTGAACTAGACTCTTCCGAATCATGTCTGGTCAGCGACCCAGGAATCCCGACCCTGGAGAAAGCCTTCGACCAGGTTGTGTTGCGAGAGTACCTTCCTGAGTTCTTGCCCTCGGAGTGGGGGGCGATTCGAAACGTTCGACTGCGAGTTCTCAGGCACAAGCCCGGGAAGGGGCGCTGTACGTTTGAAATCACGTTGGGAACGACGAGAGGATGCTACTCCCTGATTGGCAAGGTCTATGCCGAGGACAGCTCAGATGTTTATCACGCTATGGAGGAAATCTGCCGAGCGGGGTTTGGCCCAGAGGAAGAGTTCGCGATTCCTCGACCCGTCGGGTATCTAGCGCCCTTGCGCCTTCTGCTTTGCGAAAAAGTTGCTGGCACTCGAGCTACAGTGTTTATTCTAAATCCGAATGAGTCCAATCGAGTCCTCGCAGCCAAGCGGTGTGCGCGTTGGCTGGCACGATTTCATGCTCTAGGACCCCGTTCGGGGCGGATCGTTCGGCTGAACGATCAGCTGAGTTTTTTAGAGGAATGCTGGCGGAGCCTTGCCGAACTTGGCTGGCCGTTTGCCGACAAGGCGAGCCGGCTTTTCGAGCAACTGAATGCCACAGCACGGGGGTTCGGAAGCATGGAAATGTGCGCTGGCCATGGCATGTATACTAGCGGTCAGGTCCTCCTGGTTGAAAGCCGCACAGTTACAGTCGATTGGGACACCTATCGCGTCGCAGACCCGAGCTACGACGTGGCAAGGATGCTTGTCGGTTTTAAGCGGCTGGGGTTGAGATCCTTCGGCTCAATGCACGCCCTGGATGGGACGGCCGAAGTATTTCTGAAGACATACGTCGCCACGGGCCGCTCGGATGTGACGATGCACCTGGCGTTTCAGAAGGCAGCGATCTGCCTGGAGCGTGCGAAGCGTGATCTTGATAAGCAGACTTGCGGATGGCGCGAGCGGGCCGAGGCAATGCTGGACGAAGGCCTTCGTATCCTGGACCGAGAGGCGAATTGATGATGCTGCTACTGGCCGCGCCGGCCGTGCCGACTGGGAAGTGAAGGAGGATGTCGACCGTGAACCTCGTCGATGCGCTATCGGGGCGCGCCAAGCTGGAAGGCATCCAGTGGATGCTGCGCAGCGGGGCGCCGCGCAGGGCGTTGCGGCGCGAGCTGAGCGCGCTGCTCCCCACCCCGGACATGCTCGGGCCCTGTCAATTGAGGTACGCGAGATTCGGGCCCGGCCGCAAGCTGACGGCCTACTACGACGCGCTCGTCCGCGTGGAGGGGACCGAGGGATTTTGCGCTCGCCCAGTCGCCGTCACCTGGGGATCGGATGGAGACCCAGAGCGGCATCCCGGGACGGCTGATCTTGCCGAGAGCCAGGCTGAAGCGGTACGCCGCGGCGTGGCGGCCCCGTTCCGGCAGCTAGTGGCTCATGTCCCAGCCTGGGGCATGCAGGTCCAAGTCTCGCCGCTGGATGCGGACTTCCCTCAGCTCGTGCGCTTGTCCGATCCGCGCTACGCGCGCGACGTGGTCGCGGGCGCCTACGCGGCGAGTGGGGTAGCGCCAGATCAAGTCCAGGCCCGCCAGTACGCCGTCACGTCCATTCGCTACCGTCCTGGCAAGCGCCACGTGCTGCGCTACGATTCCCTGGACACAACAGAGCGCGGGAGCATATTCGCCAAGTTCTACCACAGCGAGAAGGGCGAGCGGGTCTTCCGCGTGGCAACACAGGTTGCAGAATGGCTGGCGGAGCACGGAGAGGGCGTGACGCCTGTGCGGCCGCTGGCGTACGTGGCCGAGGACGTGGTTGTACTTTCCCCGCAAGTTTTCGGCGCGCCGCTCTCCGAACGCCTGCACCGCCCCGGTCAGGGCGTCACGCGGTGCTTGGCGCGCGCCGGGGCGGCTCTCCACGCGCTGCACCACCTGCCCCAGGCGGTTGCCGGCCCACTTCCACGCTATGACTTTGCGGCGGAGATTAGGGAGGTTGAGCGGGACAGCGCTCACGTTCCCGCGCTGCTGCCGTCGGTAGGCGCCGCGATCAGGGCGATCCTCGACCGCGCGCAAGAACTGCACGAGCGGCTACCCCAGGAGCCGCCAACCTTCACGCACCGCGATTTCAAATGCGAGCACCTGTTGGTTGCTCCTGGGGGGCTCGCAGTCATCGACTTTGACCGCTGTGCCTTGGCCGACCCGGCATTCGACGTCGGGAAGTTCCTGGCCGATCTGCAGTGGTGGTTCACCGCCTACGACCAAGACGGACTGGAGCAGGCGCAAGAGCAGTTCATTGCCGGGTACGCCCCCGGTGAGCCGGCGGAGCGCCTGGTCCGCGCCCGTCTCTACGAGGCAGTCGAGTTGGTCCAAATGACCGTTCTTCGCGCGCGCCTGTTCGAGCAGCACGCAGCGTGCAGAACCGAGCGGCTGATCGGCCGCGCCCAAGCCGTGATGAACAATCTTCAGCTTATCCTCGGTTTGCCTGGGCCGGTGGTAAATCAAGAACGGCTTGTTGCCGTTTCTGGATGAGGAGGTCGTCAACCTTGAACCTCGCCGATGCGCTGTCGGAGCGCGCCAAGCTGGAAGTCATCCAGTGGCTGCTGCTCTCCCGGGCGCCGCGCCGGGCATTGCGGGATACGCTCAAAGCACTGCTGTCTCCTCCGAACATGCTGGGCCCCTGTCGGCTACGGCGCGCGAGATTCAAGCCCGGCCACAAGCTGATGGGCTACTACGACGCGCTCGTCCGCGTGGAGGGGACCGAGGGATTTTGCGCTCGCCCCATCGCAGTCACCTGGGGATCGGATGGAGACGCAGATCGGCGTCAAGGGGGGGATGATCTGGCCGGGATACAGGCCGAGGCACTTCGTCACGGCGTGGCGGCACCGTTCCGGCAGCTAACGGCGGATCTGCCTGAGTGGAGCATGCATGTTCAGGTCTCGCCGCTGGACGCGCGGTTCCCCCAGCTCGTGCGCTTGTCGGATCCGCGATACGTGCGCGATTTGCTAGCGGGCGCCTACGCGGCTGATGATGTAGCACCAGATCAGCCGCTGGCCGGCGGGTACACGGTCACCCCTGTCAGCTACCACCCCGGCCAGCGCCACGTCCTACGCTACGACCCCCTGGACGCCGCGAAGGGAGGGGCGGTGTTCGCCAAGCTTTACACCGACGAGGAGGGAGCGCGCGCTTTCCGTGTGGCAAGGCGCGCGGTAGACTGGCTCGCAGAGCACGGAGAGGGCGTGACTGCCGTGCGGCCCCTCGCCTATGTAGCCGAGGACGGGGTGGTGCTCTACCCGGGACTGTCCGGCGCGCCGCTCTCCGAGCACCTGCGGCGTCCCGGCCAGAGCGTGGCACGGTGCTTGGAGCGCGCTGGAGCGGCTCTCCTCGCCTTGCATCACCTGCCGCAGGCGGTCGCCGGCCCGCTTCAATGCCATGTCTTCGCGGCGGAGGTCAGTGAGATCGCGCGGGAGGCGAGCGACCACATCCCCGCGCTGCTGCCGTCGGTGGGCGCTGCGATCGGCGTGCTCCTCCACCGCGCGCGAGAACTGCACGAGCAGCTACCCCAGGAGCCGCCAACCTTCACGCACGGGGACTTCAAATCCGAACACGTGTGGGCCGCCCCTGGCGGGCCAATGCTGATCGATTTCGACACCTCCTGCTTGGCCGATCCGGCATACGACGTCGGGAAGTTCCTGGCCGACCTGCAGTTGTGGCACGCCACGTACGCCCAACCGGGACTGGAGCAGGCGCAGAAAAGGTTCCTGTTGGGCTATGCCCCCGGCGCGCCGGAAGGGCGCCTACTGCGCGCCCGTCTGTACGAGGCGGTCGAGTTGGTCAAAATAGCTCGTCGCGTGCCCCTGTTTGACCACGACTGGGTGACCCTCACTGAGCAGGCGATCCGCCGCGCCCAAGCCGTGATGAATGATCTTGAGCGTACGCTCGGTTTACCCGCGACGCCGCCCTCATCACCTGGGTTTCACAAGCGCCACCATACCCGCTGCGAGCCATGTCGTCTACCTCCTGGGAAGGCAGCATGGAGCTAATGCACGACAAGAAGACCAGCAGGGCTTGGACTTGCGTTCTGCCATTGCTTCGCCCGTTTTGGAAGCAGTTCTGTGCGGCGGTGTTCGCGATGGGATTGGGGGCCCTCGTTAGCGTCTGTCAGCCTTGGCCGCTCAAGATTGTCATTGACCGTGTACTTTCGCATAAGCCGACCCGCCTGCCTTTCCTGGACGCATGGCTGGATAGTGCCCAGTTAAGCGAGATGGCGATTCTCTTCGGCGCATGTGCCGCGACCTTGCTGATTGCTGTCGTTACGGGCCTATTGACCTACTACTTCACGCGCGCGATGGGCGATGTCGCACAACACTTTGTCTTCGCGATTCGCCGGGATCTATTCGCACATATGCAGCGCCTTTCGTTGCGGTTCCATGACCAGCAACGAACGGGGGACCTGATTACGCGACTGACTACGGATACCCAGGCGATCCAGGAGATGATTGCCGAGGGCATCATCACTTTGGGCACCAACGCCTGCGTGCTCGTGGGAATGCTCGTGGTGATGTTCTGGCTAAGCTGGAAGTTCGCCCTCGTTTCCCTCTCGGTAGCGCCCCTGTTGTTTTTGACGGTCTTCCGCTTCAAACGGCGTATCAAGTTTGCCTCCCGCCAGGCGAGTGCCAGCACCGGCCAGCTGGCTTCACTGGCGCAGGAGACGCTCGCTTCCATCCGGATCGTGCAAGGGCTGGCGCAAGAAGAGCAACAAAGCGAGCGCTTCCACGCCCGAAGTGCGAGCCACCACCAGGCGTATCTGGACATTGTGCGGTATCAGGCGCGCATGGCGCCGGTGGTAGATGTCTTCGCTTCGGCAGGACTTACACTCGTGATGTGGTACGGGGCCACGCGCGTGCTAGC
>Ga0209377_1000989_pt1 | contig 19289 bp, 20 predicted proteins | sample GraSoiAngelo_141_FD_185898 | JGI IMG/M metagenome (GOLD analysis project Ga0209377, IMG submission 185898) | Grasslands soil microbial communities from the Angelo Coastal Reserve, California, USA - 14_0929_12_40cm (SPAdes) (version 2) | ecosystem: Environmental > Terrestrial > Soil > Grasslands ...
CGGCCGGAAACACCGCATATCCCGCGCGCAGGCCGGCCAGTCCGGCCCACTTACTAAACGTGCGCGCCACGATGAGGTTATCGTGCTCCGGGACCATGTCCACGAAGCTTTCGCCGCTGAATTCCGCGTAGGCCTCGTCCACGACGATCATCGCGTTGTGTGCCAGAAGACGCTCAAGTTGATCGCGGGGAAAGCAGTTTCCGGACGGGTTGTTCGGTGAAGCGATGTACAGCATCTTCGCTCCGTCATCCAGCGCCCGCTCGAGCGCCGGCAGGTCGAGCCCGAAATCCTCGTTCCGCTCCACCTGCACGATATTGGCATCGTAGACGTGCCCCAGGAATGTGTACACGCCGAATGTGGGCGGCGCGTTCGCCATAGTGTCGCCCGGCGAGAGGAACAGCATCGCGGCGATGCTCAGCAGCTCATCTGAGCCGTTACCCATTACGATCTGGGACGGGTCCGCACCGACATACGCCGCGACCGCTTCCCGCACGCGACGTTGCTCGGGATCAGGGTAGAGGTGATAAAAGCCAAATCCGCCGAGCGCCTCAGCCACCTTCGGCGACGACCCGTACTGGTTCTCGTTCCCGTCAAGCTTGACGATGTCTTCTTCGGCAACGCCTAGATCGCGGGCGACGACGTCGATCGAGTCCATCGGCTTGTATCCCGGCATCGCCGCCAAGTGCCTTCTGACGAGGTGCAGCGCGTTTCGCTTCGGACCCATCACGAGTGCTCCCGGCGGAGGCGGCTTTCGATGGCGAGGGCGTGCGCGGTCAGCCCCTCGGCCCGCGCGATGGCGGCAGCCGGTGGACCGATCTTGTCGACGGTCTGCTGGTCCAGGCGGACGACGCTCATCACCTTCAAAAAGTCCTGTACACCCAGAGGCGAGGCGTAGGCAGCGCTGCCGCCCGTGGGCATAACGTGGCTGGGCCCGGCGGTGTAGTCGCCGATCGACTCGACCGAATGCTCTCCAACGAAGACGCAACCGGCGTTCCTAACGTGTTGCACCGCGTGGGCGGCAATCGACACGTGGAGGCAGAGGTGCTCGGGCGCGAATTCATTCGCGAGGTAGAGGGCTTCGGCAATGGAATCGACGACGATAATTCCGCCTCTCGCCTCGAGGCTCTCGCGGGCGACGGCAGCGCGGTGGAGTGTTGATAGACCGGCCTCGACGGCTGCGGAGACAGCTTCGGCGAGCTCGGCGGAGTCGGCCAGCAGGACGGCCGTGGAGAGCTCATCATGCTCGGCGCCGGCGAGGAGGTCGGCGGCGACGAGGGCGGGATCGGCGTGGGCGTCGGCGACTACAAGAGTCTCCGAGGGGCCGAAGATTCCGTCGATGCCGACTTCGCCGAAAAGCTTCTTCTTGGCGAGCGTTACAAAGATGTTCCCGGGACCGCAGACTTTGTCGACTCGCGGGATGGTCTCGGTGCCGTACGCCATCGCGGCGGTACCCTGCACTCCGCCGGCGCGAAAGATGCGGTCGACGCCGGCGATTTCGGCGGCGACGAGCTTGAGCGCGGCGACGACGCCGTTGGGGGCTACAGGGGTAGCCATGATGACTTCGGAGACGCCGGCGACGCGGGCGGGTATCACTGACATGAGGACGGTGGAGGGGTAGATGGCGCCTGTGCCCGGGACGTAGAAGCCGGCGCGCGCGAGCGGGCGGACCACCTGCCCGACGCCGCCAATCTGAAAAGACTTCACCGAGTGCGCCAGCTGCTGTTCGTGAAAGGCGCGGATTCTCTCAGCCGCAACCGTAAGCGCCGCAACAAGCCCTTGGTCGACCTCGGACTTCGCCCGTCTGATCTCATCGGGCGAGACCTCGAGGGGCAGCTTGGCGGCTTCCGACGATACGCCGTCGATCTCTTCGTTGTAGCGCCGGACAGCGGCGTCGCCGTTCTCGCGGACGTCGCACAGGATGCGATCGACGACCTGGGCCGGGCCGAGCTCGGCGCCGAAGACGCGGCGGATCAGATCTTGAACCGCGGGCGGGAGCTCACGATCATCGAGCGGCGCTCGGTGGAGTATGGTCGACCGCGCCTTCTGGGCGCCCTTGATTATGCGCACTGGAGGTAGTCCCGGACAGCGTCGAGACTCTTGATGCGGGAGTCGTCCATAAAGGCCTCGACGCGCTCGGGTGTGAGGTAGGTCAGAGTCTGGTCAACGAGTTCGGGGAGCGACGCCATGAGGTCGTCGACGCCGTCGCCGTCGGCATCGATCTTCAGATGACGCTTGGCGGCCTGGCGGAAGCGGTCCCAGTTGGGCTCGTTCTGGACGATATCGGCGATCACGTCGCGCCAGCGCCGGAGGGTCTCGGCGTCGATCAGATCGATGTTGAGGCCGATGTCGGTGCGGCTGACGGCGTCGAGCACGTGCAGCATGAGGTGACGATCGCGGCGGCGCTCAGAGTCGAGGGAGAACTGGAGGGCGCGGTCCATGATATTCGCGCGGATGTCTCCGCCGAGCGGGGAGCGTTCGCCAAAGTGGGGACGGTAGACAGTAGTAATCCAGGTTTCATCCGTTACCAAGTGCGTGAGGTACCCAGCAATGAAGGCCCGTGTCTGAGGGCTAAGCTCAGCAGGATTCGCCAAGGCCGGATACTCGACGAAGAGCGCCGAGACGCCGCTTTGCTCATCGAAGCAGTCTAGATCGAAGAAGTGCGTGCGGGATCGCTCCCATTTGGTGATCACGCGAATATCGGGCGCGGTCGAGCCCAAGTAAAGACTGCCGCGCTCATCGTTGAGGGCGGAGAGGTTCAGGCGGTCGGCGATGTCCTTGGCAATGGCCGTGTGGAGGGCCAGCGGCGGCATATACGTATCCTCTGGGCAATTGTAGCAGAGGCCCCACCTCCCACCCTTTCTTGGCCGATCGGTTCTTGCCCACGAGGAGTTGGGTCAGAGCTTTCGCAGGGCCGCTACAAACTCGTCATAGACGCGCCGACGGTTCCCGCTCAGCTCCGCATTGCGGTTGGCGATGACGCACGTAGTGGAACGGTAGAGGAGGTCGATGACTTTGAGGCGGTTCTCGGCGATCGTCTTGCCGGTCTCGGTGCCTTCGATGAGGAGGTCGGCGTCTTCGGGGACGAAACCTTCGGAAGCGCCGGCGATGGGGATCACCTGGTAGCGCCAGAAGTGGCGGCTCCGGGCGTAATGGTCGGCAGTGGCGGGAAATTCGGCGGCGACACGGATGAGGCGCTTGTTTTCGCCACGCCACTGCCCGAGGGCTTCATCAATAGTCGTCGCCGATAGGTCTTCGCTGACCACGGCGGATAGGTTGTACTGACCGCGTTCGAGGTCGACCAGCTCGATGGCCGGGCTGGACGGAAAAGCGTAGCGGTGCTCGAGGAGGCAATCACGCCCTGTGATGGCGAGGTCCATTTCGCCGGTCGCCACAAGAGCCGGCATATCGTGTGGCCGTATGACCTTTACATCGAGCCCGTCGACGCCGGAAGGAGGACGGCGGACGGTCCCTCCGTCGCCGTAGCCGTCGAAAGCGAGGTCTGCTGCGCGGAGGGCTTCGACCACGTGGCGCTGCTGGTGGCCGTCGGGGACAGCGAGGCGGAGCGTGTCGCGGCTCATTGGCATCCGCTCCGCAGCGTTACGCGGAAGCGGCCCGGGCAACCGAAGGCCGTTTCCGGCGGCTGTGCTGGTAGCACTGGATTTCAGTGGCCCTGTGACGCTGCTGAGGTTTTTGGTCTTAAGAGCAGTGGCATTCGCGACAAGCCAGGCGGAACTGTCGAAAAGCTTGAAGAGTGGCTGCGCGCCGGATTCGCGCAATTGGCTTTCGCCTGCGGCTGTCACAATGACGCAATCCGCATCTTCCGGAGGGTAGGCCTCTGCCGCTCCCCAGACCGGCTGCACGCGATATCTGGCTAGCCGCGCGGACCGCGCGAATGCTTCAGCGATGTTCGCGTATTCGCTTGCGATCCGCACGAGGCGCAGCCTGGGTAGGTATTCGAGGCGATCGCAGTGACCCGGCGCGCCGGCTGCCCAGACAGCAGCCTGCGCAACGCCGAGGTCTGAGAGCGGCACGATTGGCTGGCCCGGGAAGCGCGCGTGCATTTCCTTGACCCAAGCGATGCTGCAGATCCCGAGATCGTAGTTTCCGAGAGCGACCTGGATGGGGATATCTTTTTCTCGGAACACACGGGCGGTGAGGACATCTCGGCTGCGTCCAGGCAGCCGGTAGGCACGAGACCCTTCCCCGTAGCCCTCGATCGCAAGGCCTGCCGAGTCGAGCAGTACTGCGACTGCGCTTCGGAGGTCTCCTGCCGGCAGCGCGAGCTTAATCATGGCCGGCATCTGCCACCGCCCGGACCACCTCTTCCACGCGGGTCAGACGCCGGGCCTTCCCATCTTGGGACGCCAGCGAAAATCCGTCCGCTGACGCAACTATTTCTCGGCCGGGACCATTAGTTGGACCTACGAGCTGAACACTTACGCCTGCGTCTCTAAGTGCGCGAGCGAGCGCGAAGACGGCACCGATATCGGCGCCGTTTTTTCCCGCGGAGCGGATTGAAACCTGCGGTCGTGCTGCCGATTCGGCTCCTGATAGCAGAGAAGCGAGAGGTTCCATTTCGAGCGCGAAGCCGGACGCTGGAATCGATTGCTGCCCTACCTGCGAGATCAGTGCGTCATAGCGTCCGCCGCCCACGATCTTCGTGCCTCCGACGAAGAGATGAAATACCGGACCGGTGTAGTACTCGAAGTTGCGAACCAGTGCAGGCGCGATTCTCGGCGAGTGCCCGATGCCGGTCAGGACGTCAGCGATCGTCGCCAGCACGTCGATAGGGGCACCTACTTCGGGGATACCAGGTTCGAGAACGCTGCGGAGATTCTTCAAAAATGCGGAGCCTTCGCCTTCCATCGAGAGCATGTCAAGGCCGGCCACCGCTCCTTGGGGCAACCGTTGTTGCACCTCGGAGAGCGCGTTCGAGTCGCCGTCGAGCAAGCGATCGTAGAGCGACAGCTGATCGACCTGCTCGTAGCCGGCCTTGGAGAGGACCGCCCGGAGAATACCCGGATCGGAGAGCTTGATTTCTGGCGGAAAGCCGAGGCTTTGGAGGACCTCACAGGCGATGAGAATAAGCTCGAGGTCACCCAGCGGATACGTATCGCCGATGAGCTCGGCGCCGCACTGCCAGTCCTCCCGCGAGTCGTCACCCTGCGAGAAGCGGAGGACGCTCTGGACATAGAAGAGCTTGGCGACGCGGACGTCCTTAAGCTTCTCTACGTAGAGGCGGGCGACTGGAATCGTCGAATCGGGGCGGAGGACGACGCGCTCGCCGCTCCAGCCGTCCCAGTCGAGGAACGAATAGACCCGATCGAGCATCTGAGGCGACAGCATGCCCGCTGCTGTAAACAAATGGAGCCGCTCGATCGTAGGCGTACGGACTTCGCCATAGCCCCAGCCGAGGCAAGCGTTTCGGAAGGCGCTCTCAATAAGGCGAAAGCGCTCCATGTCCGCGGGCAGCATGTCGCGCATGCCGGGGGGTCGCATCGAGTCTTCCATACGGTGAGTGCTCCTGTGGGATGTGGCAATTCTAGCATCGGTGCGAACGGGCGTTCAATTTTCGGGTGAATTAGACCGGCACGAATCGGCGTATAATAGGGATTGCGCGAGTCGCCACAAAGATGAACACCACCGAGTTCCTCCGCTCGAGCCGGAGGACACGTTTTGGGCTCGCCGCGCTGCTTCTCCTTGCCTCTGTCTCGATCTTCGCCTGCGCGGGCGGACGGGATGCGCCGCGAGGCGCGACGCACGTGCTCACCGCGAACGGCGAAGTGAACCCGGTTATGCAGCGCTATATCGATCGCGGGATCGGCGCCGCTGAGGACAAGAACGCCGGCGCGGTGGTGATCCGAATGGATACGCCCGGGGGGCTTTCCAGCTCTATGGACAAGATCATCGAGCGCATACTTGCCTCAAAGGTGCCCGTGGTGGTGTACGTCTGGCCCTCGGGAGGACGGGCAGCGTCCGCGGGCACATACATCGCCTACGCGAGCCACATCGCGGCGATGGCGCCTGCCACCAGCATCGGTTCCGCCACGCCGATCGATGCCAGCGGCGGTGACATCGGCGGCGACCTCGGCAACAAGGTCAAAGGCGATGCAGTCGCCAAGATCCGCGGCCTCGCTCAGCTGCGCGGCCGCAACGGTGACTGGGGAGAACGCGCCGTGCGAGAAGGCATTTCGGCGCACACGGATGAGGCCGTCCAGCAGCACATCGTCGATCTCGAGGCCGACGACCTGGATGGCCTGCTAAAAGCCATCGACGGGCGCAAGGTCTCGCTGGATAACGGCGAGGCGACGCTGGCTACCGCCAACGCGCCGGTTGTCTACAACGACACCAATTTCATTGAGGACTTTCTGAACATCATCGCCGAGCCGAATATCGCGTTCCTGCTGCTGTCACTTGGGTCGCTCGGAATTTTCATCGAGCTATTGCACCCAGGGAGTATCTTCGCCGGCGTGTTCGGTGTGATCTCGCTGTTACTCGGGTTCTTCGCTCTGAGCGTGCTGCCGTTCAACTGGGTGGGTGTGGCGTTGATTCTGTTCGCATTTCTTTTGTTCGGCCTTGAGATGTTCATCACCAGTCACGGCATATTAGGGATCGGCGGAGCGGTGGCGCTGGTGTTCGGCGGCCTGATCCTGACCAGCGACAACCCGCCTGAGTTCCAGGTCTCGCGCTGGCTCGTGTTCGGGCTGGCCGCCGCGCTGGCGAGTTTCTGTCTTGTTATAGTTGCGAATATCATCCGTATACGGCGCATGCCTCCGCGCGTGGGTATCGAGACGATGGTCGGCAAGAGGGCCGTTGCGCGCTCGGCATTGGAGCCCAGCGGCTTCGTGTTTTTGAATGGAGAGTACTGGTCAGCAGAGGCGGAGGATGGCGCGGTGAAACCCGGAGAAGGCGTTATCATCACTGCCGTCAAAGGACTCAAGCTCAGAGTGCGCAAGCATAAACCGGAAGGAGAGCAGACATGACAAGCGAACGCCCGCCCGACAAGACCAGCCCGAACTTCCTGGCACGGATTCTCACTGGCTTTGGCTACATCTTTGCTGTCCCCCTTTTCTTCATCGCGATCAAGATCGTCCAGGAATACGAACGCGGCGTCATCTTCCGGCTTGGTCGTCTCGTCGGGGCCCGCGGCCCGGGGCTGTTCTTTATCCTGCCCTTCGTCGAGCGAATGGTGAAAGTGGACCTCCGAGTCGTCACGATGGATGTCCCGCGCCAGGACGTGATAACCAAGGACAACGTAACCGTAAAGGTCGACGCAGTCGTTTACTTCCGAGTTGTCAATCCGGAAGACGCGGTGGTGAAGATCATGGATTACTTCCGAGCCACATCGCTGGTAGCTCAGACGACACTGCGGAGCGTCCTGGGGCAGTCAGACATGGATGAACTCCTGAGCAGGCGAGAGGAGGTAAATCAGCGGCTCCAACAGATAATCGATGAGACGACAGAGCCGTGGGGAATCAAGGTGACACTGGTGGAAGTGCGGGACGTGAGTCTACCCGCGGACATGATCAACGCCATGAGCCGTCAGGCACAGGCAGAGCGTGAGCGGCGCGCCAAGGTCATACATGCCGAGGGAGAGTTCGAAGCGGCGGCGCGTCTCAGGGAGGCGGGCGATGTGATGGCGGCGCAGCCGGCCACTCTTCAGTTGCGCTACCTGCAGACGCTAACCGAGATCGCCTCCGAAAAGAATAGCACTGTGGTCTTCCCCATCCCCATAGACCTCATCAGCATGTTCGTCGGGCGCGTTCAGGCAAACGGTGGGTCTGCGGCAGGCCGCGGGCAGCGGCGGGAGGTGCCCTCGGCAGGCACTACACGTGAAACTCCGCCGGAAGGGCAAGAGCCTGCCGCCTGATCGCTCTCTTGGGGCGATTAAGCTCGCAACGTGACCTCGCCCGCCTCGACTATCCGCCTGGTGCCGTCCGGTTGGACGAGGATGAGATTGCCGTCGCGGTCGACGTCTTCGGCCGTTCCTTCGTAAACCTGGTCGCCGAACGTCACGCGTACTTCGCGGCCCAACGTGTCGAGCCGGGAGCGCCACTCCTGGAACACGGCGTCGCCCGTCTGGGCGTCTTCGTAGAGCGCTTCGAAGTGGTTGAGGAAAGCGGCGAGCAACTCCTCGCGAGACGCCTCGCGGCCAAGCTCGCGCTTGATACTCGTGGCGATCGCGGCGATTTCGGGCGACTGTTTGATATCGAAATTCACGTTGATGCCGGGGCCGACGAGAGCGTACTCGACTGCGGACCCCGAGATTTCACTCTCGATCAGTATCCCTGAAAGCTTGCGGCCGTCGATCAGGACATCGTTCGGCCACTTGATGCGCGGTCTGAGGCCGGTCGAGTCCTCGAGGGCGAGCGCAACGGCGAGGGGCGCGATGATGCCCAGCGAGCGCAGCCGGTCGAGCGGCGGTCGCATGACCAGCGTGAGATAGAGGTTCTTCCCCGAAGGCGAGACCCAGGCGCGGTCGAAGCGGCCGCGGCCCTTCGTTTGCTCTTCGGCGAAGACGACGGTTCCGTCCGGGGCGCCGGCTTCCGCCTCTTGGCGGGCGACGTCCATGGTAGAAGTCGTGCTCGTCAGATAAACGATGCGCCGGCCGACCAAGCGAGTCGCGAGGCGCTCTTCGACTCGGGCGAGGTTGAGCCACATGGCGATAGGATACGGGGCGGAAGAGGCCAACAGCCAGAGTCGGCAATGCTCTAGGAGCTAGTAAACAAGAGGCCGGCCCTTCCGGGCCGGCCTCTTGCGCTTCGGCACGTAGACCTGTCCACGCGCCTTTCAGCTATTACACCAACACCTCAGAGAGGTGATGGTGTGAACGGACAGGCCTATGGCCAGAGCTCGTATTGTCGTCCATTCACATCACCTCCTTTCCTGCGTCGCATCGTAGCAGATGGTCTCCAATCTCACAATAGAAACAGCGGATGATTGGAGAATTTTATGGAGCGATCAGCCGTTGGCACTCGGCTTTCAGCACTCAACGACCGTAGCCGAGATCGCGCAACACCTCCGAGGCAACGGTCGGGTCATGGCATGGGTAGACCAACTCCGGTAGATGCACTTCTCGCTCGTGACCTTTACCGGCGAGCAAGACTGCGTCCCCATCGACCGCCATGCCCAGCGCATGGGCGATTGCCTCCCGGCGATCGGGGATAGTTATGAAATCGTGGCCTTCGCGCCTGCCTCCGTTACGAAGGCCGCGGGCGATCTCTGCGATGATGGCATTGCGGTCCTCGGAGTAAGGATTGTCGTCGGTGACGATTGTATAGTCAGCGCTTTCTGCGGCGACCCGCCCCATCGCGAAGCGCCGGTCCTTATCCCGCTCGCCTATGCAGCCGAACACCGTGACGATGCGACCGGTCGATCGATCGCGGAGGAATGTCAGCGCGCGCTTCAGAGCGTCCGGCGCATGGGCAAAGTCGACGAGGACCGTAAACGGCTGCCCCTCCTCAATGAGTTCCATTCGCCCGGGCGCTCCCTGCCAGGTCTGGATCGCAATGCTGGCGGCGTCGAGATCTAGTTGCCCCGCGTGGGCGACGGAGTATGCGGCGAGACCGCCGTAGACGTTGAAGTCTCCAGGCACTTGCATGCGGATCTCGCGTTCGATTCCAAATGCGCGGACGAGAAAGCGCGAGCCCCATCCATCGGGCGTGATTTGCTCAGCGGTAACATCGGCGGATGAGAGCAGGCCGTACGTAATAATGCGCGCACTGGTAAGGCTCCGGAACGACTCCGAAGCCGGATCGTCAGCATTCAAGACGGCGGTTTTCTCGATGTCCTTTTGGGCGGAGACAAGCATCGAGAACAGGCGGCCCTTCGCCGAGATGTACGCTTCTAGTGTCTGATGGAAGTCCAGGTGGTCGGCATAGAGGTTCGTGAAGACGGCAACATCGAAGTCGCATTCATCGACACGGTGAAGGGCAAGGCCGTGCGAGGTCGCTTCGATCACGCCCCAGCGACAGCCGGCCTCGACCATTTCGCTCAGCATCTGCTGGACCTCGGGCGATTCCGGGGTGGTGAATCGTCCGGTGTCGGGGAGGAGCCGATCGGCGACTCGGCACTGGGCGGTACTGATGAGGCCGGCTGGTTCATCGACCGAAGAGAGCATGTGGTGGAGCAGATGCGAGACGCTGGTCTTGCCATCGGTGCCCGTCACACCGACCGTGCGCAAGCGCCGAGCCGGGTACCCGGCGAGTGCTGCCGCGATCCGGGCAAGTGCCTGGCGCGTGTCCGGCACGATGAGGGCGGGTGCCCGCGATTCGCCGAGAAACGATGACCACTTCTGCTCGCGATCCACCTGAAGTGCAACGGCAGAAGCTCCCGCCGCGAGCGCCTGCTTCAGATAATCGTGGCCGTCGGATTTGAAGCCGACTATTGCCACGAAGATCGACCCGGGCGTGGCCGATCGAGAGTCGTACGAGGCCGAAGTAATCTCCGGATCGCTTATCTCGCTCTGGAATACTGTGTCCGGGAGATGGGTCACCAGTTCGGCGAGTCGCATGATCTCACAAGGGAAACGGCGCGCAAGTGGTCTGGGTTGCGGCGTACGGGCGTTGGCTTGCTCCGCCCATAAGCGTAACAAGCCCAGCAGACCTGTAGGCCGAGTTCTGTCCCCGACATGTCGGGGGGCGATCATCAATCTAGGACCCTAATTGCTCAGGGCCTCAAGCGGCCAACCCGAGGGTTTGGGCCGGGCGCCCTTAGCACCCTCCTATTTGGCCTTGCTCCGCGCAGGGTTTGGCCGGCCCGCGGTTCGCGCCGCCGCCGGTGGGCTCTTACCCCACCATTTCACCCTTCCCCGACGCGTCGGGGGGTATGTTTCTGTGCCACTTTCCGTCCCCAGTTGCTTGCGCAGCCGGGGCCTGGGTGTTACCCAGTGCGCTGCCCGGAGGAGCTCGGACCTTCCTCTCCGATAGGATCGAAGCGGTCGCCCGGCCTGCTGGACTTTATCCATCATATCATTCTGCATCAGTTCGACCGGTCGAGCGCCTGGTTCGCTAGCTCGTCCGCCCGCTTATTCATCGCCCTTGGTATCGAGTCCACGTCGAACTCTTTGAAGCGGCGGCGCAACTCCATTACTCGCGCGAACATCGGCTGCAGGCGCGGGTTACGCACCTTATACCGATGTTCGAGCTGCCGAACGACTAGTTCGGAATCCATACGGAGGCTGACCTGAGAGACGCCGAGCGCCAGCGCTGCTTCCAGACCGGCGATGGCCGCTTGATACTCGGCCTCGTTGTTGGTGGCCCGGCCAATACGCCGCGAAATCGTATGGATTTCGCGACCCGCGGTGTCATAGATGACCGCGCCAATAGAAGCGGGGCCGGGATTCCCTCTGGAAGCGCCGTCCGTATAGACGACTACTCGATTCTGGACATTTTGAGTCAGGGCTTGAGCACCATCTCGATCCGATCGTCCTTGACAACAACGCGGTCAAGCACGGTGCGGATCAAGTCGCGCCGTTCGCCAAATGCCAGGGTACCCCAGTCCTCCCCTAGCCGCCGAAGCACATTATCATGCTGCCGCCGCCTCTCGGCCTCGGACGCCTGAAGCTCCGCCAGCTTGTGCGACTCCATGAGCCGCTCCTCCAACTGCAGCTGCTCGCTCGCCAGATTTAGTCCTAGAGAGCGCAACTTCTCTTGGTTCATCCGCCCGGAGACGGCCGATTCCATATACTCCTCCAGCCGCTTGTCCAGGCGCTTCGCCTTGTCCCGCAATCGGCGGATTTGCGCCTCCGCCTCCCCCACCGCCAGGGCACCATTGCCGGCCGTTTTCGTCGTCCGGGATCCGCCCGGCTTCAGGCCGCGACGCACTTCCTCCTCGAGTTCGTGCGCCCTTCTGGTGTGATAATCGCATAGACTTCTATTCGTACGTGATTCACATTGGTAGTATCGGTATTGCGCCGTCCGGGTCATGCCGTCGCTTCGCCGCTGCCAGCGTTGCTTGCGGGTGACCCCGATCATTTTGTTACCGCAGTAGCCGCAGTAGGTAATGCCCGAGAGCAAAAAGGGCGACATCCTTCGACCTTCCGAGACTGGGCGCCGTTGGTCCAACCGCTCTTGTACGCGCTGGAAGTCCTCCTGGCCTATGATCGCCGAGTGGCTCGCCGGAACCCGCACTCCGAACCGCGAATAAGTGCCAACGTAGGCTCTGTTTCTTAGAATGTCCCGCACCGTCACCATGCTCCAGAGCCCACCTTTCCGAGTGCGGAATTGCTCGTCATTGAGACGGCGGGCAATGCGTCGGATGCCGAGGCCATCTTTCAGGTAAAGGCGAAAGATATATCTGACAACCGACCCTTCGATGGGGACGATCACCAGGCGCCTGCGCATCCCCACGCGATATCCGTAAGGTGGCCGGCCAAGCACCTCGCCTCTTACGGCCTTTTGACGCATGGCCGCCTTTACACGCTCTCCAACGCTGCCATTGCTTCGGTTGCGCGACCAAATCCGAAGCAGGTCCGTGGCCAGATCGGCCTCATCGTTCAAGCTAATAATCGGCACGCCGAGACTCGCCAATTGGAAGTAGCGTCTGACGGCCTCAGTTGGCCCGCTTCCGAGGCTCATCAGATCAGACACTGCGACGAGTAGAAAACCCTGCGGGCTCTGTAGGCGAACAAACTCCAGCATCTGCCTGAAGCCGCGCGCTTCCGGTCGCGAGCCGGGGTCCAGGAAAGTGGCAGCCGCCTCAAAACCGTTGCTTTTGCAGAACTCGAGGAACGACTCGCTCTGTTCAGCCAGACTGCGGCTCTCCGTCTCCCGAAAATATCCGACCGCTCGCATGCTAACTCACAAGCAGAATTCGTTCGCAGCTTACGCACTGGACAAGCCCGATACCGCTGCGGGCCTTCTGTAGCAAGGACATCGGTAACGTAATCCTGCACCCCTGGCACATGCCCCGTTCAACCCTCGCCACAGCTTGTCCTCGATGACGGTCTCGCAAGAGCTGGTAGAGCCTCAGACTCGAAGCATCAACCGCCGGCAACTGGTCCCGGCGTCTTGTCTCGAGATCGGCGATCTCCCGCTCAAGCTGTGATTTCTCCCCGAGCAGCGCCGCCTGGTCGCGCCGCCAGACAGCTTCCGCCTCTTCGATCTCAACAAGCAGGCCCAGAAGCGTGTCTTCCCGCTTGGCGACCTGCGCCTTCAGAGAGGATAAATCGGCATTGAGATCGGTCAGTTCCTTGGGATTGCGAATGCTTCCTCCGTACAACTTGCCCTCGACTTCGGTCGCCTTTCCCCTTGCGTCGTCGACAGACCACTCAGCGTCGTGGAGCCGGGAGCGAAGCTGCGTCAGTACCTCTTCTCTCACTGCCACGTCTTGTCTAATAGCAATCAATTCTTCACTTTCTCCCATTTGAGCCTCGACATCCGTCAGCCTCGCCCGGGCCCTGTCTAGGGCCTGATCAGTCTCTTGCAGGGCAAGGACATCAGGAGCGGTCGTCATTTAAGCAAAGGCAAAGACATACGGCCTAAGGAGCATGGAATGGACAACTTCCGGAGGCGGATTATAGACTTAGGCTGGAGCCTTTTGCAATAAGACTTGACTACTTCCCGAATTTATCGAGAGCGATCCAAGTCACGATTCTTGCCGGTACTCCAATGCGAATCAATGTCCTCAACGAACTGCGTCAGCCGGTCGGAACCGCTACCGTTTTCGACTTGGCTGAACCGGCGATTCGTCTCGAAGACATCGATATAAGCAGCCTGTCCGGTGCCTTGACGCTCGTCCGCACGAATCGAGGCCTCCTTGCAACTCTGAAGGCCTCAGCGATAGCTTCTGAAAACTGCGCGCGCTGCCTAATTCCCACCGACTGCGCCGTCCCGATCGAGTTCGAAGAGGAATTTATTCCCGTTTTGGATGCGAGCACGGCCAGACGGATCCGCGTGAGCAACAGCGACGACGGCTTCCGCATTGGGCCCGACTTCATGCTGGACCTGGGTGAATCCCTACGCCAGTACATGCTAATGTTAGAGCCGCAAAAGCCGCTCTGCCGGCCCGACTGCGCCGGCCTGTGCCCATCGTGTGGCGCAGATCTAAACGTCCTGTCCTGCGGGTGCACCCCAACGTTTGACGAGCGATGGGGTGTCTTGGCTGGGCTCGACGCCAACATAAAGGAAGGGTCTTGACCGATGCCGCCACTGCCGAAGAAGAAGACTTCTACGTCCCGTAAGAGGCGGCGCCGGTCGCACCTCAGCGTCTCCTTGCCGCAGCTCGTCACCTGCCCCCAGTGCCGCAGTCCGCGGCCGTCCCATCACGCCTGCCCCGTCTGCGGCACATATCGAGGGCGTGACGTGCTCGCTGTCGGGGAGGCGCGGCGACGGCCACCACGCACCTAGATCACGTCTCGCTCTCGATGAGCGCATGCTATACTTCGCCTGACCATGCGACGTGGACTCCTTCTGTTATTGGTTCCGGTCAGTCTCATCCTGGCAGCCGCGGCCGCGATAACCTACTTTGTTTGGTGGGACGCGACTCATTGCACCTTCTGCCGCATGCGCCTGGATGAGTTCGGGCGTTGCCAGAACCCGGACTGCCATCTCGGCCGGCTGACTCGAGAGCAGGATGCCGCTCGCGTCTGATTAGACCTCAGCATGACGCAAGCGCAGAGCGATATTTCCGTTTCGATCAAGGCCCTTCACCAGCTCCCGATTGATTCTCAGCTGGCGCTGCTATTTCCAGGCCAAGGCGCACAGAAGCTCGGCATGGGGTTCGAGGCGTCGCAGTCGTCCCCGAGCGCGAAGGCCGTGTTTCAGACAGCAGACGAGGTGCTGAGGACCAAGCTTAGCCGCCTTTGCTTCGAAGGCCCCGAAGAGGAACTCACTCGAACTGTCAACGCCCAGCCCGCCATGTTGACCGCTTCTCTTGCGATTCTTGCTGCCGCTTTGGACTCCCGTACCCTCCATAAGAGACCCGCGTTCGTAGCCGGGCACAGCCTGGGAGAGTACACCGCTCTTGTGGCAGCGGGTTCGCTCCTCTTCGCTGATGTCCTGCGGCTGGTACGAGAGCGCGGACGGCTGATGGAAGAAGCGGGCACCGAGAACGCTGGGACGATGGCGGCCATTGTTGGACTATCCGAAGAGACCGTGAGCGACGTATGTCGGCTCTCCGGAGCAGAGCAATGCAACTTCAACGCCCGCACCCAAACGGTAATCGGGGGAGCGCCCGAAGTCGTCGATACTGCCTGCCGGCTGGCCAAAGAGCGTGGAGGCAGGGGCCTGCCGATGAAGGTGGCGGGCGCTTTTCATACATCCCTTATGGGAAGCGCGGCGCGAAATTTCGAGAGCGTACTACAGAGAGTCAACGCCCAGGAACCTGCGATACCGGTCGTGGGTAATGTGGCGGCCAAGCCTATCGCGTCGGCGGCCGACCTGACCTCTGAACTCGGCCGGCAGATGGCGACGCCCGTCCGCTGGTACCAGTCCATCCTGTACATGATTGACTCGGGCGTCGGTACGTTCGTGGAAGCAGGCCCAGGACAGACGCTCATTACAATGCTCAAAAGAGACTTCCCAGAATTGACGCTAATATCACTCGATCGGCCCTCCGTTCCCGCCGCCGCATCTCATGTTTGATCTGAACGGCCATGTGGCCTTGGTGACCGGCGGCTCGCGCGGGATTGGCAGCTCCATCTGCCGTCATCTGGCACGCCATGGTGCTGCGGTGGCGGTAAACTACCACAAGAGCGAAGAGCAGGCGCACAGTTTGCGTAAGGAGATCGAAGATGCCGGCGGGCGCGCGCTGGCTGTCCGCGGAGACGTTCGCGTGCCGGAAGACACCGAACGCATGGTCCAGGAGACAATCGATGGCCTAGGGCGCCTGGATGTGCTCGTGAACAACGCCGGCTTCAATCGAGACACGCTGTTGCTGCGAATGTCCCTCCAGGACTGGGACCAGGTGATGGACTTGAATCTAAGAGCGGTCTTCCTATGCACCAAGGCCGCCTTGCGGCCGATGATGCGTGAGCGCTGGGGCCGCATCATCAACATCGGCAGCGTCTCCGGTCTTGCCGGCAACGCCGGGCAGGCAAACTATGCCGCAGCTAAGTCCGGGCTGATCGGATTCACGCGGGCCGTGGCCAGGGAGATGGGCTCCCGCAACATCACGGCCAACCTCATTATGCCGGGACTGGTCATCACCGAGCTGACGAAAGACATACGCAAGGAAATAGTTGAAGGTGTAAAGCAGCGCTTGTTGATCGACCGCTTTGGCACGCCTGAGGATATCGCCGCGACTGTCGTGTTCCTAGCCTCCGACGGCGGGTCGTATATAACCGGGCAAGTGCTCGCTGTCGACGGCGGACTGGGCCTTTAGCCATGAGCGGCAAAAGAAGGAAGGCGAGGATAGCCGCCTTGCAAGCTCTATTCGAGCTGGATAGCGTGGGACATCAACCGGAACAGACCATCGCCCGGCAGTTCGGAAGGTTCCCCCCCTCCACAGAAGTGAAGGAGTTCGCCCAGGAGCTTGTAACCGGAGTTCTGACTCATAAGGAGCAGATAGACAAGACCATCGAGAATACCGCCCCCGCCTTTCCGATTGATCAGTTGCCCGTCATTGACCGCAATATACTCAGGCTTGCGATATATGAAGTCCTCATCGATAATAGGGTGCCAATGCGAGCCGCGATAAACGAGGCCGTGGAATTGGCCAAGGATTTCGGCGGCGAGAAATCCCCGAGGTTCATCAACGGAGTACTGGGCTCCGTTAGTGTGCTAACCACGCGTTAAAGGCCAAGGAGGTACTAGGTGGCCACGGTCTTCGAGCGAGTACGAAAGATAATAGCGGAACAACTGGGCGTTGAAGAAGGCGAAATTACACCGCAGACCTCCTTCGTTGACGACCTTAACGCCGACTCGCTCGACCTGGTGGAGTTGATCATGTCGCTCGAAGAGGAGTTCAGCAAGGCGGGTAAGACGATCGAGGTTTCTGACGAAGACGCCGAAAAGATCATCACCGTTCAGGACGCGGTCAACTACATCCAGGAGCACGGCATTACCGACGACGACGCCTGACCCTGCCCACGCCTAGCGCAGACAGGTGGCGAACAGGCGCAGGCTCGGCCAAAGCTGACCGGAAGACCGCCTTCGCGATATCGAAAAGCGAAGTCTCAGCGCGACTGGTAATCGCCGATCCAGTGCGCCCACGGCAACCGCCCACGAAGCGAGTCGATTAGCCGTTCATCGCCGGTCCAGAACTCGCAACCTCCCGACTGAGCGACCGCGAGATACTGGGCATCGTATGCGCGCGGCCGGTCGAAAGCAGTTGCTATGTCATATGCGCGGCGCTGAAGATCGTCGCTGTCGTCGACGAGGAACACGGGCCACCTGAGGTAGTGGTCGAGCGCGCGACGTCCGTGGTCCGGCGTTACATCCCGGCGGTACACGGCGAGTCGTATAGCCGAGGTTACCTCCGGCCGAAAGATGGGCGGAACAATCATCTCTACATCATCCGCGATCCACTGCCGACGGATGGCCAGCGCGGACGGAGTAAACCGCTCACCGATGACCCAGGAAATCGCGAGGCTCGCGTCAATGCAGACGCTGCCTGCCAAGTCTAGGCTCCCTCACGGACTTGCCGCACGAGTCCCGCCACGTCGATGGGCCCATACGTAGCCAACGTTTCAAGGCTCAACTCTTGGTCTTCTTCCAACTGGTGGAGCAGCTCATCTCTGGTGTACCGCCTCCGCGACTCCCGCGTCGGCTCTGTATCCTGATGGCCGAGCCGGCTCACGTCATCAACTGAGATGAAAAGCTGGTTTCCCAGTTTTCTTGCTGGAAGCTTGCCGCTCCATATCCAACGACGGACCGTCTCCTCTGAACGGCGACATTGGTGGGCCACTTCGCGGACCGTTAGAAGCTGATCACTCATGATGTAGTATTCTACTACATGTCCGCAATACTTGATACCTACCTGCCCACCGCAAGGGACGAACCAATGAGCGACTAAGGACAACTCCCCGTCTGTTGCGAGAACGTAGCTTATAATGAGCCTGCGCGATGAACTTTCTCGGCGTCGGACCTCTCGAAGTCGCACTCGTGGCGATCGTCGCCGTTATTGTCCTTGGGCCCGAACGAATACCCGGCGTTGCGGTCCAACTTGCCCGGGCCGTGCGTTACATGCGCGGTTACGCAACCGACGCGACCGCCGACATCCGCAAAGAGCTTCAGGAGTTGACGAAAGAGTACGATGAGGTCCGCAAGGAGCTGAACGAGTTCAGGTCCAGCATCGGCGGCGGGTTCTCCAATATCGCCGACGAAGTGGACCGGACTCTCCGCGCCAGTCAAGAAAAGCCGGCGGTCAGGTCCAGCAGCGAGGCGCCGATAATCGAACCGGGCGGCGAACCACCGCCGAAATCGAGCGGTCCTTCGACCCATCCCTAGTGGCAGTTTCCGACTACTGACTCTCCATGACGAGCGTCGCGCCACCCGGACCGCCCCAAGACAGGCCGGAAACGGAGAGGAGCGAGCGTTATCTAACACTCGTGGAACACCTCCAGGAACTGCGGCGAAGGCTGATCATCTGTTCCGTCGCCGTGGTGGTTGGCCTCGCCATCTCCGCCTACTTCACCGGCGACCTGTTGCGATTCTTGAAGCATCCAGCCGAGGAGCGTAGCCAAGACTTCCGTCTGGTCTTCCTCGAGCCGTTCGAGAGCTTCGTCACTTATTTCAAGATCGCTCTGATGAGCAGCATTGTCCTCGCGATGCCCGTGATCATGTACCAGATTCTCGCCTTCGTAGCACCGGGCCTGAAAGCGAACGAAAAGCGCTGGTTATACGGCACCGTCGCTGGTTCGGTGGGGCTGTTTCTCGCAGGGGTTGCCTTCGCCTATTATGTCGCGCTGCCGCCGGCCCTGGGCTTCCTGCTCAATTTCCAGAACGACATCGCCGAGCCACAGATCCGGCTCGGAAGCTACTTCGACTTCGTGCTGCGGTTATTGTTCTGGACCGGCGTTGCCTTCCAGACGCCTTTGATCGTCATGTTTCTCGCGCGTCTACGCATCGTAACCGCGCGCCGGCTGATCGGTTGGTGGCGGTTCGCGATAGTGGGCGCATTCGTCGTCGCGGCAGTGGTCACGCCGACGCCTGACCCAGTGACTTGCACGATTGTCGCGTTGCCGCTGATCGGGCTTTATTTTCTTGGGGTGGCGCTCGCCGTCGCGGTACAGCCCCGCGGGCCTCCAACAGCTCGATAAGCTTGTTGACCCGCCGCAAGACGGACATTATCATCAACCAAAGTGATTGAGCTTGAGCAGCTTTACCGCCGCGTAGCCAATTGCACAG
>Ga0209377_1000995_pt1 | contig 19238 bp, 20 predicted proteins | sample GraSoiAngelo_141_FD_185898 | JGI IMG/M metagenome (GOLD analysis project Ga0209377, IMG submission 185898) | Grasslands soil microbial communities from the Angelo Coastal Reserve, California, USA - 14_0929_12_40cm (SPAdes) (version 2) | ecosystem: Environmental > Terrestrial > Soil > Grasslands ...
CTTCTCCTTGTTGAATCGCGATCGCGTCGCCACCCAGAGACTCGCTTATTTCATAGGGACAATATTCCATGAAAGCTGCACGCTCGGCGCGTCTGCAGTCCTGAGGGACCGGCGTGACTCGTCTGTCTCGGAGAGGTTCAGATTGCACCTGCTCCACTCCTGTTGCGGGTTCTGAGAAGCTCGTCTCGCTCGAGCCGCATGCTAGCCTTCCAATCAGGAGGCGGAAAAGGAGGTGAATACTGGAATCTGACGGAGGAAAATCCATGAAAAGGGACGAGGCCTCCTGTTTCTGCTTTTTTCTTCGCTGCCACTCAGCAGGGAGAAGGGCTTCACTCTGGTGGGGACTGAGCAAATTAAATGCCGAATTGGGATACACCGACTTCGAGCTACGTAACACCGTAAATTTAAAGATGGTCTACCACGCCATTCAGTACCATTCATACTTGTATCGAAAAGGAGCTAGGCGTAGGCAAATGGATTCATGCTTTTGGAGGGTATACACTTAAGTTAGTGATTTACAATGAACCGTGGCTTGGATGGAGTTGTAAGTCGTGGGAGCGAATCTGAACGAATCTGAACAATATTGCACGCACCTGCACATGGGATCTCGAGCGGTTTAAAGGGGCAGGTGTCAAAGGGGCACAAACAGAAATCTACGTTGACCGTCCAGCCGGCTTCGGTGGCGGGCACAATGCTGGGAGCAGTCGGAGCTGCGGCCGAGCGGGGCCGGTCAGGAACTGAAAATCCGCGCGAGGACGGCTGTACGAGTGGTGCTGCTGGTTTTCTCCATGATGTGTTTGATGTGCTCTTTGACCGTCTGTTCGGTAATGCCGAGCGCGTTCGCGATTTCCTTGTTCGTATGCCCTTTGGCCAGAGAGCCGACTACCTCATGCTCGCGGGCGGTGAGATGGAACCGCTCCCGCGCCTTCTCGGGGGAGCGCTCTCTGCGCTGGGTAACCTCCTCCATGAGGATGAAGATCCGCGCCCGCTGGGCGTCCCCGCCATCGGGCAACCCGAAGGCCCGAAGGAGCACGGGCGGATTCGGGGTGCCCACCAAGCGCGTGATCTGGACCTGTTCCCAGTCCTTCGCATCGATTCTGACCCGGAGCGCCGCGCTGACTTCGGCGCACAGTTCGGTGACAGCCGGCGGGAGCACGCCCGTGGCCGCCTTCCCGTTCTCCCCCTGCGTGATCTTCCTGCTCAGCTCCCAGGCCCGCCGATTCATGTGCATCAGCTTCAGCGCGGGCGAGAGCAGCAGGATTCCCGGGCCCACACGCTGCTCGACAAGTTCCTCAAGAAAGTCAAATGAAATGGGCGGCTCTTCGGTCAACAACGTCGTCTCAATCCTCGATTCCATAGTGCCTCCCTTGCAAGTATTCGTGCCCTGTAAAGCCTCGACTTGGACGCTTTCCTCCCCAATTAGTCCTCTAGTCCTCCGTCACAAACCGATACGACGTGAAGTCCACTGCGACACCCACTACCCCCTCGCGCGTCTCGACCCGCACGACTCGTCCCTCGCACACGACACGAACCGGTAGCTCCGGAACGCCCTGTCCTAACGGCAGAAACGCACGGATTGGCGCACCGAGAGGAAGCGCGTGCTCCGTCTCGTAAAACATCCCGGAGGCGCTGACGTCTCGCGTGAGCCCGCTCCTGGTTTCCGATTGGTCAGGCAGCATAACCTCCACGGGGAGTTTGACCCTGATGCGGGAAGCATGCCGTTTGTCTGTGACGTCAGGTCCGTTCTCCTTCTCCATCATCGGCCACCACTGCCCGCACTGCCCGCGCGAGTTCACGGCTCTAGCAGGCCGTGTGAGGCTAGCGGTTCCATCCAGCACGGACAATTGATCGGAAGACATATTTAACTATATCTTTTGATATATATCCTGTAAGGTAAAACAGGGGTCTGGAGGAGAGGGGTGGGCTTCAGGCCAGCCCTTTATCTTTAGCGTAGCGGGCGAGTTGCAGGCGACCATCCACCCCGAGTTTGCCGTAGATATTATGCAGGTGCATCTTGATCGTGCCTTCGCTGATGAACAATCGCTCGGCGATGTCCTTATTGCGCAGGCCGGAGGCCACCATGCGCACGATCTCCAGCTCGCGCGCGGTCACGACCTTGGCGATCTCGCGCGAAGCGGCCTCCCGCCGCAGCAGTTGTTCCAGGGCGAGGCTGACGGAGCGCTTCTCCAGCCATTGTTCGCCGGCGTGCACCTTGCGGATGCATTGCACCAGGAAGTGCGGGGCCATCTCTTTGAGCACCACGCCGGGCGCTCCGAGGCGAATGGCTTCCACCACGTCGTCTTCGTCCAGCGCCGCTGTTAGGATGACCACCCGTGTCGGCAGTTTCTCCAGTCGGATCTGGCGGAGCACCTCCAGGCCATCCTTTACGGGCATGCGAAGATCGAGCACCACGACATCCGGCCGATGCTTGCGCACCGCGGCGAGGGTCGCCTCACCATCCATGCAGCGGGCCACCACTTTGATATCCTGCTCGGCGGAAAACAGTTGCTCCAATCCATCCAGGACGAGGGGGTGGTCGTCGGCCAGCACTATCTTAATGGCCATGGTGTACTCCGGGCCTGGCGAGCGGCAGGCGGATGTCGAGGCGCGCCCCCGCATCGGTCGAATTAATAGCCAGGGACCCGCCCAGGGAGGCGATCCTCCCCTTCAGCGCGACCGGCCCGAGTTTCATCTCGGTCAATTTCGCGTGGTCATAGAATCCGCGAAAGGGAAACCCACGGCCGTTATCGTGCACTAAGATGCGCACATGTTCGTTCTCGGCATTAAGGGTGACGCCGACGGCGGAGGCCTGCGCATGCCGTGCGGCGTTGAGGAGGGCTTCGCGGACAATGAGGTAGATCTGCTGCGCCAGGTCGCCGGGAAGCTGCACGCGCGCTTCGCCCATGTTCAGTTCGACGCGAAGGCCCCATTCGCGCTGAATCCTCTGAACCAGTTGCTCCAGACGGGCAGCCAACCCGCCTTCCGGCTCAGGCGGGATAAGCCACAGCGACTTCATTTCCCGGACGAACAAGCGCAGGCCACGTTGCTCACTGGCGACCAACGTCTGGATGTCCCGCAGACGTTCCTGGGCCGTCAATGGATCCTCGCGGAGCAGGCGCTGCACGGTTTGTAGCTGGAGGGCCATTCCGGTCAGTGACTGGAGCAGGCCGTCGTGCAGGTCGCAGGCCAGGCGAACCCGCTCCTCCGCGGCCGCCGTTTCCTTCAGCCTCCGCGACAAGTAGAAGAGGTCCAGGCGGGCCGCCACTTCGCGGGCCACAAGCTCGCCCAGAACCAAGTCATCAAGGCTCTGACCCTGCTTGTCCAGGAACAAGAGGTGTCCGTGCAAGGTTTCTCCGCGCAGGGGCAGGGCCAGAGCGGCGTCGATGGCGAAACTGGCCTGCAACTCCGGGTGCAGCGCCGCGCCTCGCCAGCGTGTCACGCCAGATGAGGACTTCCGGAACACCATCGGCGCAGGGGAGCTAAGACGCAGGCAAAGAAGGCTCGTCCCGGCCAAAGGTTCGGCGACCAGCGGCTGGAACGTGTCGGGGGGCACACGGGTCCAGTGGACCTTGCCGCTGTCCCATGAGGCCAGTTGGAGCCCGGGTTCTTCCGTTTCCTCCCAGGCCAGGAGCACACGCGGCGCGCGGAGGACCTCTGCGGCGCGTTCCAGCGCGTCGCGTATCAGCGTCCCCTGCTCTTGCGGGACCACCTGAGGCCATTCCGCCAGCTCGGTCATCTCGCTGCGCTGCCGCTGTATGTACAGTCCCAAGTAGCTCAAAAGGGTAGCCGCCACAGCAAGGTACACGCTGCGGATGATGAAACTGTCGAGCTCGAACTCCGGGTCATGCCGGACACCCGCCGCGTACAGGCCTAATCCGGTCAACACGACCAACGCTGCCACTGCGGTCCACAACGTCCCGCGCCATTGCCAGCGCAGAGTGGCGCACATGAGCGCGAACACAAGATAGACAAAAAAAGGACTCGTGGGACCGTGAGTGAAATACATGAAGATAGAGAAAGCCACCAGATCGAAAGCGTGAGTGATGCGCGGCAGGAGGGCCGGAGTGGTGGGCCAGCTCCAAACCAGGGCGGCCACGACCAGCGCATAGAGAAAGTAGCCGGAGAGGAGCCGGGAGGTTAGCCCTGCGTATTCAGCGGGCTCGTGCGGATCCAGCCAGATCGCCAGGAGAGAAGATGCCACCAGCACCAACCGTGCTGCTGCAATGAGGCGTTCGGCGTTGCTCGGCAGGAAGAACTGCATGTCCGTCGGCTCCTTGCTGCCCGGGGGCAGTGAGCACGTCGAGTTGCGCTCCAGCCGCGGGTATTGGGAGAAGAACAGTAGAGTAGTACCGTACATAAATACCTAAAAGAGTGCAATCTTATTATGCAATACCACCGGATGGGGGCCCCTCAACGGAGCCTGGTGGAGAAACGGCGAGCCGCCACTTGTTCGCACAGAACGCGCGAGTCACACCCCCCTTTCGTATGGGTACCACCTACATAATAGGAATTGTGCTTCTCCTCCCATTCTTTTAGTCTCCCGTGCATTCAGGACACCGACTGAGCTCAAAAAACCTGGCGCTCATGCACCAAGCGCGTCTTTTGATTATCAACTCCGAGAGTTGGAATGCCCCAATTAGCCTCCATCCACTCTGTGGAAACCATGCGCAGGAGCTTTCCCACGCAGTCCCTGGAGACGAAGAGATTGCCGTGCACAGCGGCCTGAAATACCAGGTGCGCCAACAACTGACAAGGAGGCGGTGATGACACCGAGACCAAGGGTGCCAATGCGTGCAGACGGTCCGCGACGGCGGGCTAGGTAGGGCTCGGTTCAGGAGGGACCTTCGCTGAAGCGAGCATGGAGTCACGACTCGATTACATCTTGGGCATCATGGGGGTCACGGTGGAACCTTTAGGTGAGATGGATGAGAACACCACTGGCTGGGAATGGCCTGTCGCAGAGAGCCGTCAGCAACACGCGGAACGCGTTGCGCTGTTGCGACCCATTCTCTACGACGTGCTCCACGACATGGATACGTCTCTCGAACAGAAGTCACCGGAACCGCGCATGGACCGTCAAGGAAAGGGGCTCTCGCTCAACGTCAGCTCAGGCGGCATGCTGCTGCTGATGGATCATCAGCCGAAGGTCAACCAAGTCTTGAGGATCCACGTGCCGACGCCGGTCACTATTGCCAAAACGCCGACGCTGGCCGAAGTACGTTGGACGCGGAAGATCCCGTTCGAGACGTTCTACGCAATCCATTTTGTCGGCTTGAAGTTTATGTTGTCAGGGGCGTGAGTGAACGCCCCAGCAGGTTGATAAAGATGAAACTCTGTCCACGCAGGATCAGGCCCTGGGGGTCTTGAGGCACGGATGCGAGGATGATATCGGCGCGTTCGCGCGCCTTGGCGGGTTCACGGGCCAGCAAATACAGTTCGCCGAGTTTGAGCTGCGCATCGCGGTTAGAAGCGTCCAAATCGACCGTCTTGGTGAGTTCGCCAAAGGCTGCCTGCAGATGGGGGATGTCACCGAATTTCAAATATGTCAGTGCCAGCCGATAATGTCCGTCAGCGTCCTTCGGATCGAGCTGGACGACATTTTTAAACTCGATCACGGCTTCGTGGTACTGGCCTTTGTCAAAGTATGTGATGGCGCGCTCGCGATGCTTAGCCTTCTTGGCTTCGGGGGACTGCGAGCAGCCGCCGAAGGCGAGGATGAGCGGTAGGCTGACGGCGATTACGGTGATCGTGTGGCGCGCACCCATTGCCCGAACCTCCTGCTAAATCCAGGGTGTCAAGACCCCTTACCATGCCGCCGGGCGGGGTCCTTGGCAATGCAACGAAAGTAGGGGGTCTGCAACGAAAGCAGGATGGCATACTTGAAATGTGGGCAGGGATAATCGGTCAATAAGGATGATGGAAACGGCAAGGATGCCTGTCCAGAATGGTCGTGGCAGGGAAGCGTCGCTGGGCCGTCGAGCAGAAGCTAGCGGTGATGCAGGTGTGGAAGAGCAGCCATGGGATGAGCTTTGCGACTTAAGCCGACGAGGACCATTTCGGATACAGCTTCTGCCGGCATTCAGGGCAAATCCCATGGGAAAACTTGGCGTCGGAATGGTCACTGATATACTCTTCAATCTGCTTCCAATATCCGTGGTTGTCGCGAATCTTTTTACAGGCAGCACAAATCGGCAACAACCCGCGCAAAGTTTTAATATGGGTGAGGGCATTTCGCAGATCCGCAATGAGTCGCTCGCGTTGCTCTTCCAATCGCTTCTGCTCGGTGATATCCAGCGCAATGCCGATACATCCTGTGATCGCCCCGTTGGGGTTGCGCAGTGGCTCGACATAGGCACGAAGCGTCCGCTCCTTGAAGGTCGCGACGTAGCTGCCCGGATCACCCTGGAGCGCTCTGAGATGTGTCGCGAAAGGAGTACTTGTCGGTTCCACCGGGAAATACTCCGGCACGGTCGTCCCAACGACCCCCTCTGGCGTGAGGCCTAGAGTCTTGAGAATGTGGCCCTGCACGAAGGTGATCGTGAGATTGGTGTCTGCAACCCAGAGGAGGGCAGGTATCTGTTCAAGGATGAGTGGGGTGTTGATTCTTTGATACTGGGTTGAACGCATAACCTCTTCCCTTGCGTGGGCGGTAGGTGCGCCCAGCAAGGGGTTCTCCTTGCTTAAAAATTGGAGGATAAGCAAGTTCCATACCACGATACAGAGTGGACCCGTAGCCTGACGTAATCGGGTAAATCCACCACGACAAATCAGGTAAACCCCCCTAGGAGAAGAGGGTACATTCCCTAATCACAACGAGGAAAAACCATGATTAGGTGGCCTCTGCTGGGAAGCGGTCGAAACGCGCGCGAACAAACAGGTACAACCAATGGTTCCGCCACAGCCTAAGGATGCCTTCCATGCCTCACGTCGCTTGCATGAAATTACCTTGACAAGCCTTTGGCCATGCTGGCTTAATCCTTTCATTCCTTTACGGGGAAATTCCAGTTTCCCAGGAATGAAAGGTTGGTTAGGGAGGCGAGTTCGGGACGCCTAAGTCACTTGTGATCGAAACGCACCTAATATCGATATATCAGAGGAGCCTTCTTAAGGCAGGAGGTGTGGTATGCATGAAGTGAAAGACTTGAAAAGCCCTTTGGCGCCGTCGCAGGTGACCAGCGAATCAACGGCCACGATCCTGCGCGAGCTCGTGACCCACTTGCGTGAGAACCGGACTCAACTGCGCCAGGAGTGGGCGCACCGCATCACTGAAGCCAAGTTGCTCACGGCGATGAGCGCAGACGAGATCTTCACCGAGGCCACTGCCGTCTATGATCAGTATGTCGAGGCCTTGGAGACCGGGACCTTCGAGGCCCTTCAAGCCTACGCCCGCAACCTGTCCGAACGTATTATTCCGCGGGGGGTGGAAACTCATGAGGTCGTCGGCATCGTGCTGCTCCTGCGCGACGTGCTAGCCCGCTCGCTGTTCGCCAAATACCAAGGCGATTTCGGGAAGCTCAACCGCATCCTTGATGCCTATGAGCCGGCCGCCAACCGTATCGCCAACACGGTGGCGGTCGGCTTTGTCCAGGAACGTGAACGGATCATCCGCGAGCAGCAAGAGGCCATCCGTGAACTCTCGACCCCTGTCCTTCAGGTCCGCGAGCGGCTGCTGATCCTGCCGATCATCGGGGTGATTGATCCGCAACGTGCGCGCCAATTGACCGAGCAGTTGCTCCGGGGCATCCGGACCAACCGCGCCAAGGTGGTGGTGATCGACATCACGGGCGTCGCGGCCATGGACTCCCAGATTGCCAACCATCTTGTCCAGACGGTCGAGGCGTCCAGGTTGCTGGGCGCGACGGTCATCGTGACCGGGCTGTCTCCGGAAATCGCCCAGACGCTCGTGAACATTGGTGTGGATTTGGGCAAGATGAACACGGTCGGGGACCTGCAGGGCGGAATCGAGGGGGCCGAGCGGCTCTTGGGCTACAAAGTGGTCCCGATCGGAGACAACACGCAAATGCCTAAAGGACTTCTACCAGGGTAAAGGCCATGGCCGTTCCGATCCTTAAACAAGGGCCATTCCTGATCGCCTCGATCCAGTCCGCATTGACGGATACTGACCTCGTCCAGCTCCGAGACGCCTTGGTCGGGCAGGTCGGGTCGTACCGTTCCCGCGGAGTGATCGTGGACGTGACCGCTCTCGATGTGCTCGATTCCTTCGCTTCCCGGACCCTGCGGGATCTCGCGCACATGGTCCGATTACGCGGTGCGGAGACCGTGATTGTCGGCATTCAGCCCGAGGTTGCGTTCACGATGGTGCGGCTCGGCTTGACCCTGGAAGGCGTGGCTACGGCTTTGGACCTGGAAGAGGGTCTCTTCTATCTCAACGAGAAACTCAGATCGACCCAGCAAACAACCCAGTAAGAAGGCTAGCTTCTGTCGTGGAAGAACTGCGAGTCAGTTGTCATGGATGACGTTCGGGTACCGATCAGCTCGGATCTCGACCTTGTGCGGGCACGCGAGCAGGGCCGCGTCTTGGCTGGGCAGTTAGGTTTCCAACATAGTGACTTGACGCTCATTGCGACCGCCATTTCAGAGCTGGCGCGGAACATCCTCCGCTATGCCCGGCGGGGCGAAATCGTCTTGCAACAGGCCCAGGACAGCGGCGTCCCTGGGATCGTCATCATTGCACAGGATGAGGGGCCGGGCATCCCCGACGTGAATCGAGCCATGGAGCCGGGCTATTCCACCGCTGGCGGTCTCGGGTTGGGCTTGCCGGGCGTTCGGCGGATCATGGACGAGTTTGAAATCGTCTCCGAGGTCGGCCACGGGACTGTCGTCACGGTCACGAAATGGAAACGTTAGACAAGCTCATCGTTGAATGGGGGGTCGCCTCGCAGACGCTGGCGGGCGAGGTCGAATCGGGGGACAAGCATGTGGTCAGGATCTTTCCGCATGGCGCGTTGTTGGCGGCCATGGATGGTCTGGGCCATGGAGAGGAGGCTGCTGCGGCCGCGAATATGGCGGTCAAGTTCCTGCAGACCTCAGAAAATGAGTCCGTCATTTCGCTGCTCAAGCGCTGTCACGAACGGTTGCGCTCCACACGGGGTGTCGTGATAAGCTTGGCTGCCTTCAATGCTGTGGATGAGACCATGACCTGGATTGGCGTTGGCAATGTTGAGGGAATCCTGCTGCAGGCCGACCCCGCCGTCAATCCGGGATACGAGTACCTGACTTTGCGAAGCGGGGTGGTCGGCACCCGTCTTCCGCTGTTACATGCGGCTATCATCCCCGTGAAGCGGGGCGACACCTTGATTTTCGCCACCGACGGCATCCGCACTGAATTTGCGCAGCGCCTCGTTCGGGGTGGTGGGCCCCAACAGATGGCTGACGGGATCCTTGCCCAGTACGCCAAGGGGACAGACGACGCGCTGGTCCTGGTGGCGCGCTATGTGGGAGAGACGTCATGAACGACCCCCTGCGCGACTTGAGGGAACAATATACCCGGACCCTGCAAGATTACCTGGCGGAGGCTGTGGAAACGAACCTGAATCATGCCTATGAGTTGGGGCGCCAAGCCCTTGCCCAAGGCCTCGGCGTCTTGGAAATGGCGTCGCTGCACCACCTCGCGCTGGCGACAGTCGTAGGCAGCGTCCGGACGCCCGAAGAGATGACGAAAATCAACAAGTCGGCGGAGAATTTCTTCACGGAAGCGCTATCGCCGTTTGAGATGACCCACCGAGGCTTTCGAGACGCCAATATGGCGCTCCGTCGATCGGAAGAGCGGTATCGCAGTCTGGTCGAGAACGCGAAGGACATCATCTACACCCTTTCGACGGACGGCATGTTTACCTCGTTGAACCCGTGTTTTGAAACGATCACAGGCTGGTCTCTGGCCGACTGGGTGGGCAGACCGTTTGCGCCCCTTGTTCATTCCGATGACCTGCCGGGCGCGCTGGAGTTCTTTCATCGTGTCTTGCGGGGCGAAACTCCGCCGATTTTTGAACTACGCGTCCAGGCAAAGTCGGGGATGTATATCCATGGGGAGTTTACCGAGACCCCTCTTATCAAGGACGGACAAGTGGTGGGCGTGCTGGGTATCGGCCGCGACATCACTGAACGTAAGCGTGCCCAAGAGGCGCTGCGTCGGCTGAATGAGACCCTGGAGGAGGAAGCGAAACGGATCGCCCACGCGCTCCACGATGAAGCGGGGCAACTTCTCGCCTCCGTGCATATCGCCCTGGAGGGGATTGCTCGGGACTTGGCCCCATCCGCGAGCCGCCGGCTCAAGGCAGTCAAGGGCCTGCTGGATCAAATCGAGGCTCACCTGCGCCAACTCTCCCACGAGCTGCGCCCCACGATCTTGGACGACCTTGGTCTAGTCCCGGCCCTCGAATTTCTTTCAGAAGGCGTCTCGAAACGGACAAAGCTTCAGGTGACCGTCGAAGGCTCGACGATAGGCCGACTCGCCGCCCCTGTCGAGACGGCACTCTATCGGATCGTGCAGGAGGCTCTGAATAATGCCACCAGACACGCGCAGGCCAGCCGTACGACAATCCGACTGGAACAGAACGGTCATATGATCCGGTGTCTCATTTCTGATGACGGGATCGGCTTCGATGTCCCGGCCGCCTTAAACAGGAAAGGCGACAAGGGCCTCGGGCTCATCGGGATACGAGAGCGACTCAATGCGATCGGAGGCGCCTACCGGATCATCTCTGCTCCTGGTCAAGGGACAACTCTTCAGGTCGAGATCCCACTGGAGGCCCAAGATGCCACTCAGGATCCTGTTAGCCGATGATCATTTGATCGTCAGGCAGGGCTTGAAAACGCTCCTTGAGCAGGAGCAATGCACCGTCGTTGCTGAGGCGGGAGACGGCCGCGAGGCGATCCAGCTCGCCCAGAAGCTCCATCCTGACGTTGCTGTTTTGGATCTCGCGATGCCGCAGTTGAACGGTCTGGATGCGGCCAGAGAAATCCTGAAGGTCTCGCCGGAGACAAGAACAATCCTGCTGACGATGCATACGGAGGACCCCTATGTCGTCGAGGCGCTCCGGGCTGGCGTGAGAGGGTACTTGTTAAAGACCCAGGCCGCGTCCGACCTGATGCAGGCGGTCCGAGAGGTGTCGCGAGGAGCGGTCTATTTGAGTCCGGGCATCTCCGGGGCAATCGTTGATGCCTATCTGGCCAAGACAGATTTCCCCCCTGATCCTTTGACCCCGCGGGAACGGGAGGTTCTGCAATTGGTCGCGGAAGGAAAGACCACGAAGGAAGTTGCGGGGATCCTGGGAGTGAGCGTGAAGACGGCCGAATCCCACAGAACCCGACTTATGGAAAAGCTGGACATCCACGACACGGCCGGGCTTGTACGGTACGCGATCCGCCGCGGAGTAGTTCAGCCCTAGGTCTGGCAAAACCTGCCAAGCAGCCCAGTTTCTGCTTGAAGTCTCTCGCCTCGTTTAAGTCGCTGATTTGCTGGGACTTACCGGATGGACAGCGGTAAGCCAGTAACTTGCCTTCTTACGGGGACCGGAGCACCTCCTCCGTTGGCGGTGTGGCACTGCTCTTGCTTCTTTGCGCCACTATGGATTCAAAGATCCTGATTGTCGAAGACGAACAAAGCGTCGTGGATCTCCTCAGAAAGGGCCTCGAACCTGAAGGCTTCCAGGTGATTGCTGCCTATAACGGGCAGGCAGGTCTGCGAGCGGTGGCTGAAGCACGCCCGGACCTGATCATCCTTGATCTGACACTTCCTGAACTCGATGGCTTCGAACTCTGTCGTAGGATCCGACGACAACCGGAATCCGCACGTCTACCTATTCTCGTCCTGAGCGGCAGGACCGAGGAGGTTGATAAAGTGGTCCTGCTTGAGCTCGGCGCTGACGACTATGTCACGAAGCCTTTCAGTCCGAAGGAGCTTGTGGCTCGGGTCAAAACTCTCCTTCGCCGCGTCTCGACGCCTGCGCTACCTCGGGTGTTGCGAGTAGGAACCCTCGAATTGGACCTTGAGCGGCACATTCTTTTGGTCGCGGGCCATCCCATTTCTCTCACCACCAAGGAGTTCGAGCTGCTCAAAGCCCTGTTGGAAGCCAAGGAAAGGACTCTCACCAGAGCGTTCCTCTTAGAGCAGGTCTGGGAGTACGGCGAAGAGCTTGAGATCGAAACCCGCACCGTGGACGTGCACATCACAAGCCTCAGAAAGAAGCTCGGCTCTGAAGGGGCCCGGATCATCACCGTACGGAACGTCGGGTACCGGCTGGATTCGACCTCGCCACACGTGAATCCTGCACCGTAGAACCTCGAAGAACCTTCCCCTTCCAGAAACCTTTCGCTTCCTCCCACGAACCTTGACCTCGCTACGCAGATTGAGCCCTCCCTTACCCTGCCTTTTTACCCGCTCTTAACCAACCTCTCCCGTGCTTCTTACGCACGCACAGTAGCTTGAGACGCATGCATCGCCGAGGACCCTTTCCCAAGAACGGCGAACTCCGGGCGATCGGGGTCATAAAGACACGGGTCCCGACCATATCGGGATAGCCGGGTTCCCAAAGGTTGAGAAAAAGGGGTCAGAAAGGAGGTGAAGGACACAGGCGGGCAGGTGGAGTGAACTGAACCAGATAAACAGTCAACGAAACCTTTAAAAATTTAACAGAAGCAAGAAGGAGAAAAGGCCATGAAAAAGTTCGTCTCGATATTTGCGATTGTCACAGTATTCGCCATGTTTGGAGCCACATCGGCCTTTGCCCTGGCCTCTTCCAAGTTCGCCGCGGAGGTGTCAGACCTGATGCTGATTCCCCCGCCGCCCCCGACGTCCGGATCCAAAGACACCCCCTTCCGCACGGTTTTGAGCACCATGATCAAAACCCCGAACAAGAAGGATTTGCTCATTGGGGGATCGTTTGAAACCGCGCTCTTTACCCAGACCCAGGTGACGGGGAAGAACGGGTCGACCAGTACGTCGAGTGCGAGCGCGACGTTGGAGGTCAGGGTCCTCATCGATGGTCAGCCGTTCAACAAGAGTACCGGTACGGGCGCTTTTCCGCCCATAGTAATGTATGACCATCGGGCCCAAACTCTGAGCGCGACTCTTGGCGGCGTGATCCAGAGTTGTACAGTGAACCTCGTGACTGGGGTTATCAATGTCGCCACCGACTGCACGGTGACCGATGAGATGATCAATCTTATCTTGGAGACGATGTCCGCCCATCACTTCAATTTCGTGGCGGCCAATCTGGATCCTGGAGTTCATACAGTTGAGATCCAGGTGAGGTCTGGCACCACCGCTGACACGAGCCCGGCTGGTTTTGGGACGGCGAGCGCGACGGCAGGAGTGGGGCGGGGTTCTTTGACTGTTGAGGAAGTCAGAGCCATTAATCAAATAGTACCAGGTGCTGGCATCGTGTTTGACTTTACGACGGTTCCGTAGTAGCCGAGGACCCGAGGCTTCAACCTAGCGCGGTTGAGGTCGTTCACGCCCTAAACAGGTGGGCCAAAGCGGGGTGGCGGCGACGTGCCGGCACCCCGCTTTTCTTTTCGCTTGTTCTCCCCTGCCAATTCCGATTGCCGCAGCCGCCATTCCACGGCGCCGTGCCCCACTTGAGATTTGTGGCGGTACACATTCGAGTGGCACCTGACTCCACTCGAAAGTGACGTGTCGCTCGGGTGAGACGTTGGTGGAGTTCCGTTCCAGAAACCTTTCGCTTCCTCCCCCGAACCTTGTCCTCGCTACGACAATAGCACTCCTTCTCCTGCCCTATCTTTTTACCTGATCTTTTCCATTTCCTAACCGGCCTCTCCCATGCTTCTTACAGACGTGCTTTAGCCTGGGAGCATGAATTGGCATTCGCTTGCCAGTCATAGCTACCGGGCCTGGTTGGGCGCGTGCGTGCTCACTGTGCTCTGCTCACTTGCGCCTGCCTTATCGAGCGCCGCTCAAGTAACCTTAGCCTGGGATCCCAACACCGAAACGGACCTAGCCGGGTATAAGCTCTACTACGGCACTTCCAGCGGGTCTTATCCATCTAGTGTGGATGTGGGTAACCTGACCAGCTATACGCTCTCAGGTCTCCTCGAAGGGCGAACCTATTATTTTGCCGCAACGGCCTATGATCTCAACGTGAATGAGAGTGGTTTTTCTAATGAGGTGAGCAAGGCCATAGCAGACGTCACGCCACCTACTGTTTCTATTACCGCTCCAGCCGCCGGGGCTACGGTCTTAGGCACGATGACAGTCTCGGCCAGCGCCACTGACAACGTGGGCATTGTGGGGGTGCAGTTCAAGCTCGACAGCGTCAACCTCGGTGCGGAAGTCACCGCGGCGCCGTATACGATTTCCTGGCCCACGACCACGGCCACGAACGCGGCCCATGGCCTCACGGCGGTGGCCCGCGATGCGGCCGGTAATACCGCCGCTTCCGCAGCCGTCAGTGTGACGGTGGATAATACTCCTCCAGTAATCTCCTTGGTGTCGGCGTTCAACATCGCTTCTTCTCAGGCCACGATCTCGTGGGCCACCAACAAGGCCAGTGATTCGCAGGTGGACTATGGCCCCACGATGGCCTACGGCAGCTCGACGCCTTTGAACTCAAGCCTCCTTACTGCTCATGCTGTGACACTGACCGGGTTGCTGGCCACTACCACCTACCACTATCGCGTGAAGTCGCGCGATGCGGCCGGCAATCTCGCGACATCGGCTGATTTCACTTTGACGACGCTTATTGCTGTGCCTGATACCACCCCGCCCAGCGTTCCGACCAGCCTGAGCGCCAGCGCGGTGTCCTCCTCGCAGATTAATCTCTCCTGGACCGCTTCGACCGACAATGTGGGCGTGGCGGGATACACGATCTCGAGAGGTGGGTCGCAGATTGCCACAACGCCTTTAACGAGCTACTCGGATATGGGCCTCTCCCCCTCCATCGCCTATGTTTACCAGGTCTCAGCCTTTGACGCGGCCGGCAATGTCTCGGCGCAATCAGCCCCGGCCTCCGCCGTCACCCTGTCCGGTCCGCCGCTCGGCCCCACCTGCGTGACCAGCGCGGGTAGCTGGCAGAACGTCGCCTTCGCGCCGCAGAGCGGCTCCTTCACGGCCGAGTTCGACGCCACGCCGCAGAACGCGGCCATGGACGGAGTGGTGGGCCTGTCCAACGGCCCGGCGGCCGACTACAGCAGCCTGGCCGCCATCGTGCGCTTCAACACCAGCGGTATGATCGACGCCCGCAACGGGGGGGCGTACGCCGCGAGCGCCGCCATTCCCTACAGCGCAGGGACGACCTACAACTTCCGCCTCGTCGTCAGCGTCTCCGCGCATACCTACAGCGTCTACGTGCAGTCGGGGAGCGGCGCGGAACAGCTCCTGGCCTCCACCTTCTCCTTCCGGACGGAGCAGGCTTTGGCGAGCACCCTGAACAACCTGGGGCTCTACGCGTCGGTCGGCAGCGAGACGGTCTGCAAGCTCGCCGTGACCGTGGCCAACGACACCACGCCACTCCTGATCTCCAAGGTGGTGGCCTCGACGATCTCGTCCTCAGCGGCCACTATCACCTGGACCACCAATCAAGCTTCTGACACACAGGTGGAGTATGGGCTGACGACCACCTATGGCAAGGTGACGACGCTCAACATCAACCGGGTCACGTTGCACTCCCAAACGCTGAACGGGCTCGACCGGAACACGTGGTATCACTACCGCGTGAAGTCTCGAGATGCAGCGGGGAACCTGGCTGTCTCAGGAGATTTCGTCTTTAAGACGGCGAGAAGGTAGCGACTAGGGCGAGGAGTTCTCCACGAGCGTCTTTCCAGAAACCTTTCGCTTCCTCCCACGAACCAAGTCTTTGCTACGCAGCTTTAGCACTCCTTTACACCGCCTTTTTACTTAGTCTTAACCAGCCTCTCCCGTGCCTCTTACGCACGCCCATTAGTCTGTGGTGGTCTTAGGCCAGGGCGGTGGACGGGAGAGACCGGCAATGGCGGAAACCATCCTCATCGTTGAAGATGATCCTCATGTCCTTTTGTCTTATGAGGAGATCCTCAAGTCAAGTGGGTATGCAGTGGTCAAAGCCGAGTCTGGCGAGGCTGCTGAACGAATCCTGAGAACCTCGTCCATCGACATCGCGATCACCGATCTCAAGATGCCCAAGATGGGTGGTCTCGAGGTCCTCAGGATCGCGAGGAATGTGGATCCGGAGACCATCGTGATCCTCATCACTGCCTATCCGACCGTGGACACGGCAGTCGAGGCCATGAAGTTTGGCGCTTGCGATTATTTGGTCAAACCGTTCTCAGTGGAGCAGCTCCGAGCGGCAGTCAAGGACGCGTTAGAGAAACGGAAGACGAAGGAGGCATACGGGCTGTTAAAAAGCCAACTCCGAAGCTCATTCGCGGTGAGCGGCATCGTGGGACAAAGCCGGGGGATACTGAAATTGTTTGACGAGATCCGCAAGGTTGCCTCCGTGAGCGCGAATGTCCTGATCCTCGGAGAGAGTGGGGTCGGCAAGGAACTGGTCGCTCAGGCCATCCATGTGAATAGTAGTCGCAAGGGACGGCCTTTCGTCCCGCTCAACTGCGCCGCGATTCCGGAGACCCTCCTAGAGGCAGAATTGTTCGGCTACGAACGAGGGGCGTTCACCGGAGCCCAAGTTTCCAAGGAGGGCTTCTTGGAAGCCGCGAATGGCGGTACGCTTTTCCTCGACGAGTTCTGCGAGTTGAGCCCCGCGCTTCAGGCCAAGCTGCTCCGGACCTTGGAGGAGGGTGCTGTCTGCCGACTGGGAGGGAGGAAACCGCTCCCCTTTGACGTGCGCTTCATGGCCTCCACGAATCGAGACATTCACGAAGAAATCAGACAGGGACGGTTCCGGCAGGACCTGCTCTTCCGCATCAACGTCATCGAAATTCGCGTGCCCCCCTTGCGGGAGCGACAGGAAGACGTCCCGCTCCTGGTCGCCAATTTTCTGGAAGATTGTTCGAAGGGCTCCGGCAAGGCGGTCGAGGGCATCACGCCCGAGGCGATGGAGCGGTTGACGCAATACGACTGGCCGGGGAATGTGCGGGAGTTGAAGAACGCGATGGAGCGGGCCCTGGCCTACGCCACGGGGCCTTTCATCGCCGTGCAAGACCTTCCCGAGGCAATCCTCACAGCAACTGAACATCAAAGGCAGATCAGCAGCTACCGTGACTGGAGGGACAAGGTCCTCGAACGCCTTGAAAAGGAGTTTCTCGAGAAATCGATCCACCAACAAGGCGGCAATCTGACCCTTGCAGCCAAGCACCTCGGCGTCCACCGCTCTACGCTATACCGTCTTATCCGCAAGCACCGCCTCCTGTCTCTATAGCGCCTCCAGCGTCGTATCCCCGCGACATTGCAACTCCGCGCAACTACAGCAACATCTCTGTTTCGCGCTGAGCCGCGTCGTAGCCCTGCAACAGTTCCGCCCGCTGAGCTCAATAGGACTGTTCTCTGAGGGTTTTCCCGATTGCCCTTTCATGGATTTCCCCCCTGAGGATTCCGGTATTCACCTGAGCATCGGCGTCGACCGGCTGCGGTCGCGCGGTATGCAGGTTGCTCACTGATGCCAGCGAGACCAGAGAGCCGGCCTCACCCAGGCCGGTTCAAACAAACAAAGGAGGGAAGCTATGAAGATCCACAATCAGGGCGTGCGATTTTCGCTCGCCTGTGTGCTGCTCATCTTGGGAGTAGCCTGGGGTTCCCCCGCTCACGCGGTCAAGCCGAGTGGAGGTCCTCCCGGTCAAGCCGACGGAGGTCCCCCCGGTCAAGCAACCACGACCGCTGGAACTTCCACTACTACCGCCGGTGTCACGTACAGCGGGCGGGCCTTCGGCGCTTTTCTCAATGTTAACCTTCTCGGCCTGGTCGTGGGCCCGGAGACTCTTTCGGATACCGGGGAACTGCCACCCAGCGGCGGTTTACTGACCAACCAGTTGGAGACTGTCTCGATCCCGGGCGTTCTGAGTGCCACGCTTATGCCGACCATGACGAGCGGAGCGAATGGCGTGGCCAGGAGCGAAGCCTCATTGGCAGCGCTTGCGGTACTCCCAGGAAATCCCGCGGCGGTCACCGCCTCGTTCGTGCGAGCCGAGTCGGAGGCAACCTGTAATGGAGTCCGCGGGGTGACAGAAGTCGCGGATGTCACATTTGCCGGTCAGGCCATCACGGTGGACCCCTTTGCTCCGAACCAGACGTTTGACATTCCGGGAGTCGCAAAGCTGGTCATCAATGAGCAGAAGACCTCGACGGGAGGCGGCACGCAGGACATCACGGTGAATGCGATCCACCTGACGGTGACGGCGGATAGTGTCGTCACGGCGGAGGTGATCCTGTCCAGCGCCCATAGCGATGTGCAGGGTTGCCCAGGATGCCCACCCAAGCCGCCCTGCTCAACGGACTTCGTGACCGGTGGGGGCTGGATCAAGGTCGGCAATAGCAAGGCCAACTTTGGTTTCAACGCCGGGTTCAAGCCTAATTCGTCTACCCCGGAAATCCATTTCAACTATATCGACCACAACTCCGGGATGCAGATGAAGGCGACCAGCATCAGCGTCTACCGTCAAGGGGACACCGCGACGACTCGCCACATGGAGGGGAATGCTGAGATCGACGGAGTACCAGGGTTCACCTACTCCATTGAGGTGGCGGATAACGGCGAGCCCGGCCGGAACACGGATACCTTGAAGATCAATCTGAGCAACGGCTATTCGGCCGGTGGACCTTTAGACGGCGGGAATATTCAGCTTCACAAGCCTTGTCCATAGGCCTTGTAAGCAGGCGGGTCGGTTGTCATCGGGGCGGCCTCGGAGAGTTCCGGGGCCGCCCTTTCTGCCCGAGTCGGGTCAAGGTGACGCGTTGAGTGGATTGGTGTATATGGCCGAAGACGAGAAGCAATATAAGCGGCTGAATCCCAGGCGGCACGTCTTTATCCCTTGTCTTGTGGCCTGGCAAGACTACCAGATGTCAGGGACGACCATAGACGTGTCCTACAGGGGAGTCGCCGTCTCGCTCCCTAAAGCCGAGGAGGTCCGGTGGAAGGAAGCCGTGATCCACATTCCTGAGGGAATTGTGTTGCGGGCGCTGCCGGTTTACGTCCAGCACCGGCTGGAAAGTCAACGCGCAGGCTTCAAGGTCATGCTCATCGAAAGCGGGAGTCGGGAGTGGGGAAAGCTCTGTTATGTACCGCACTGGTGACGGATGGATCAGCCAGGCTTCGCGGGCGAAGAACTGGAAG
>Ga0209377_1000996_pt1 | contig 19231 bp, 19 predicted proteins | sample GraSoiAngelo_141_FD_185898 | JGI IMG/M metagenome (GOLD analysis project Ga0209377, IMG submission 185898) | Grasslands soil microbial communities from the Angelo Coastal Reserve, California, USA - 14_0929_12_40cm (SPAdes) (version 2) | ecosystem: Environmental > Terrestrial > Soil > Grasslands ...
TGGGAGCGGCCGAGCTCGACGCGGACGCCGTGTACTGGGCGTTCGTTGTCTGGGGCTTCGCCGTGCTCCCGCGCACCCTGTACGTCCTCACCGGCTGGCGCGGCCGTCCCTCGGTCCTGGCGTTCGGCCTTTTTGCCGGGCTCCTCGCGATCCTTGTCGCGGTTTTCCCGCGCAGCGAGCTCTGGATCGCGGCCCTCGCCGACAGAGCCGAAGCCGCGCGTCCGCGGCTGACTCAGGAGGAAGTGTTCCACCGGCAGGGATTCCTCCTCGGTGAGCAGCTTGCCGCGCTCAGTCCCGAGCGACCCGGCGTCGTGGATCTGTATTTCGTCGGAGTCGCAGGCGACAGCGGGCAGGACACGTTCTACTCGGAGCTGGTTTCGGTCAAGGAACTGCTCGAGGAGCGTTTCGACGCCGCGGGCAGGTCTATCGCGCTCATCAACAATACCGCGACGCTGAAGAATTATCCCATCGCCACGGCGAGCAACCTGCGCGCCACGCTTGCGCGTCTCGGCAACGTGATCAATACCAACGAGGACATCGTGCTTCTGCACATCGCCACTCACGGAGACAATGATTACAGGCTCGCGCTGGATCTCCCGCCGCTCGAGCTCGCGCCGCTCACCCCGAGCGCCCTCGCGCGCATGCTCGTGGACAGCGGCATCAAGTGGAAGGTGATCGTGATCTCGGCGTGTTTCTCCGGGGGGTTCATCGAGCCGCTCAAGGACGACAACACCCTCATCATCACCTCCGCGGACGCATTTCACTCCTCCTTCGGCTGCAATTACGAGAGCGACTACACCTGGTTCAGCCAGGCGCTCTACGACGAGGCGCTGCGCGACACCTTCTCGTTTGTCGAGGCGTTCGAGGACGCGAAAGAAACGGTGGACGAGCGCGAGCGGGCCGAGGGCTATCCCCCCTCCAACCCGCAGATGTTCGCGGGCGCCGCGATGCGCAAGAAGCTCGCCGCGCTCGAGAAGCGCCTCGCCGCAAAGGCGACGGAGCCGACTCAGAGGAGCCGTGCCAGCAGCGTCAGGGCGAGCGAAAGCACGATCGTGCTGGCGAAGGGAAGGTAATAGAGCCGCCCTTTGTAGCGCACGGTGAGGTCGCCCGGAAGCCGGCCGAGGCCGTATTTCGACAGCCACGGCGATAGCACCGTGAGCACGACAAGCGCGATCGCGACCGCCAGCAGCCATTTCAGCATGGCTGTACTTTAGCGGGCTTCACGATAAACTGCGCGGCTCGCACGCCTTCCGAGAAAGAAAATGATCGAACTCTATACCTGGAGCACGCCCAACGGGCGCAAGGTCTCCGTCATGCTGGAAGAATGCGGCCTTCCCTACAACCTCCACAAGATCAACATCGGGGCGGGCGAGCAGTTTGCTCCCGATTACCTCGCGATCAATCCCAACGGCAAGATCCCCTCGATCGTCGATGCCGAAGGCCCCGAGGGAAAGCCGATCGCCATGATGGAATCGGGCGCGATCCTGATCTATCTCTCGGCGAAGACCGGCAAATTCCTGCCGAAGTCGGACCGAGACAAATACGTGGCCCTGCAATGGCTGATGTTCCAGATGGGCCACATCGGGCCGATGTTCGGCCAGGTGCACCATTTCCTGCGCGCCACCAAGGAGCCCGTCCCCTACGCGATCGAGCGCTACACGAAGGAGAAAGACAGGCTTTACGGCGTGCTCGACAGGCGCTTGGGCGAAGCCGATTGCCTTGCCGGGGAATACTCGATCGCCGATATCGCCACCTATCCCTGGGTCGCGCGCTACGAGTGGCACAAGACCGACTTGAACGCCTGGCCGAACGTGAAGCGCTGGTTCGACTCGATCGGTGCAAGACCGGCGGTCAGGCGCGGGATGGCCGTGCCTTCTTGATTCAACCTTTTCTCGCGTACTTGATGAGAAAGGCGTTGATCTCCTCGATCTTCAGCTGCAGCTCGTCGGCCTCGGGCCGATTGCCGACGACGCGGTTCATCCATTCCATGTTTTTCTCCATGCGCGCGACCACCGCGGGCCATTCCGACGCGGTGTGACGCCTTGGATCCGGCAGCACGTGGCACTGCTGGCAGGCGAGCTTGAACGACTGTCCCTCGGGCCGGTCTACCGCCGGATACTTCTTCGGGTCGAGCGGCCGCTGACCGTGCTTCTGAAGATAGGCGAGGATGGCGCCTGCCTCGCCCACACCGGGGGCCACCACGCCCGCCATCAGATCCCGCATCAGCTCGCCCAGGTTGCCTCTGCCCCGCATGCGCACCACCATGCGCTCGAATATCGCAGGCCACTTCGCCGGGTGATGCATCGCCGGATTGGGAAGGTTGTGACACTGAACGCAGTAGCGGATGAGGAGGCGCGCGCCGCGGGATCGGCGCTCGGGAAGCTGGTGCAGCTCGAACGTGGGAGGAAGAATGCGCTCGAGCATCTGACCGTGCGGACTCTCGGCCCAGCGCCTTTTCGCCTGTTCGACGAGCTGCGCGTCCTGCGCGGCGGCCGTCGCCACGAACAAGGCGGCGACGGGAAACACGGCGGCGAAGCGCATCGCCGAATTATACTGGCCGAACCGCGGGGTCCGCGTAAGGTGGATCTCTCCATTTCCAGAGGGGGCAAGATGAACAACTCCGCCTACGACGCCGTCATCATCGGCACGGGCCAATCCGGCAAGCCGCTTGCCATCGCGCTCGGGCGCGCAGGCTGGAAGACCGCAGTCATCGAACGCGAGCACGTCGGCGGCACTTGCATCAACGTCGGCTGCACGCCCACCAAGACCATGGTGGCGAGCGCGCGTGTCGCCTATCTCGCGCGGCGCGCAAGAGATTACGGCGTCGACGACGGCGCGGTGGCGGTGCGCATGAAGCGTGTCTACGAACGAAAGCGCGCCATGGTCGGGCGTTTCCGCGGCAACGGGCAGAAGGCACTCGAGAAAACGCCGAACCTCGACCTGATCTTCGGCGAGGCGCGGCTGAAGGACGCGAAGCACGTCGTCGTGGAACTGAAGGCGGGCCGCACACGTGAGATCGAGGGAAGGAGAATCGTCATCAACACCGGCGGCCGGCCCGCGGTACCGCCCATCCCGGGGCTCGAGCGCGTTCCCTTCCTCGATTCCACGAGCATCATGGAGCTGACTGAGCTGCCCAGGCACCTCGTCGTGCTCGGTGGGGGGTATATCGGTCTTGAGTTTTGCCAGATGTTCCGGCGTTTCGGCGCCCGCGTGACCATCGTGAACCGCGATCCGCGGCTGATTCTGCGTGAAGACCCCGATGTTTCGGCCGAGGTCGAGAAAATCCTCGAGGAAGACGGAATCGAGATTCTCAACTCCACGCAGGTGACGCGCCTCGAAAAGATCAGAGCGGGCGTGCGTGTGGTGCTCGGGACGGGCAAGGGATCGAAGAAGATCTCGGGAAGCCACCTGCTTCTTGCCCTCGGCCGCGTTCCGAATTCCGACCGCCTCAACCTCGGCGCCGCCGGCGTCGAGACTGACGATTCGGGCTTCATCAAGGTGAACCCGAAGCTCGAGACCAATGTCCCGGGAATCTACGCGATCGGCGACGTGAAAGGCGGGCCGGCCTTCACGCATATTTCCTACGACGATTTCCGCATCCTGCGCGAGAACTGGCTCAACGGCGGCAACGCGACCATCGACGGGCGGCCGGTGCCGAACTGCATGTACATCGATCCCCAACTCGCAACCGTCGGCCTCAACGAAACCGAGGCGCAGAAGCGCGGCATCGAATACCACGTGGCGAAACTGCCGATGACCGGCGTGGCCCGGGCGCAGGAGATGAGCGAGACGCGCGGTTTCATGAAGGCGATCGTGGACGCAAAAACGCGGCAGATTCTCGGCTGCACCATTCTCGGCGTCGAAGGCGGGGAGATCATGTCGATGCTGCAGATCGCGATGATGGGTAAGCTTCCCTACACCACGATCAAGGAAGCGATCTTCGCGCACCCGACGCTCGCCGAGTCGCTGAACAACCTCTTTATGACGCTCGACCCGCGCTAGAAGCGGCGCGGCGCGCTTATTTCTTCTCCGATCCGGCCGCTTCGCGCTCCAGTATCGGCTTCATCTCTCGCTCCTTCTTTTTCGCGGCTTTCCTCACGTCGCCCTTCTTCATGCTCTTTTTCTTCATCTCGCCGTGCATGGGCTCGTCCATCTTCATGGGCTTCCCAGGCGCGTCCGCGGCCCAGGCACCGGTGCTTGCCGCAAGGATCGCCGCCAGCGCGATGACTTCAAACGGTTTCATCAGCTGCCGCTGAACCAGTTGTAGCCCTGGTCCTCCCAGTAGCCCCCCGGATACTCATTGCTGACGAACATCGACATGATGTGCTTGGGGTTCTTGAAGCCGAGCTTGGTGGGGATCCGGAGTTTCATCGGAAAGCCATATTTCGGCGGAAGGACCTGGTCTGCGAACCGGAAGGTGAGGAGCGTCTGCGGATGGAGCGCGGTCGCCATGTCGATGCTGGCGTAATAGTCGTCGGCGCACGTGAAGCCGATGTATTTTGCGGAGGTATCGGCGCCGACGCGCGCGAGGAAATCCGAAAAGCGCACGCCGCTCCACTTGCCGATCGCGCTCCAGCCCTCGACGCAGATATGGCGCGTGATCTGGGAGGTCTGCGGCAGGTCGTAGAGCTCGGGCAGGGTCCAGGGTTTCTTCTCGCGGATCAGCCCCTCGAGCTCCAGCTTGTAGTCCTTGCCGTCCACGAGCGTCACCTCCTCCTCGCCGTAAAAGGCGTTGAAAGGGAAGGGTTTGGTGATTGCGCTCTCGGAAAATTCCGGGGCGAGCTTGTTCGGATTGAAGAGCCAGCTCTGGGCGCGGTCGTTCCAGCGCGACATCCCCATGAGCAGGCTCTGCACCCCTTCGTCGTCGGTCAGCTCGCAGCCCGAGAGCAGCGCGAGCGCCCCGAGCGAGAGGCCCTGCTTCAGGAACAGCCGCCGCTCGATCGAGCGGATGAGCCCGGGTGAATGTCCGGCAAGGCTCGTTTCCATCGTCCGTTTCCTCATGACGCCCTCCTTGCGCGGCCCGTGATCATCGTCGGGAAAGTGCGCGGCACGAGAATCACCATCACGACGTGCACCACCACGATCAGAACCAGCAGAGCCATCGCGAGAAAGTGCACCACGCGCGCGCTTTCATAACCGCCGAAAATCGCGGTGATCTCCTGCAGCTGGACCGGCTTCCAGATCGCCAGGCCCGAGAGAACCAGCACGACGGCGCACAGGATGATCGCGAGGTAGGCGGCGCGCTGTGCGGCGTTGTATAGGGAGAGATCCTCGTGCGCGAGCTTGCCGCGCAGCGCTTCGAGCACGTCGTGAAATACCGCGCCCGGCGTCAGCGGAAAAAGCTTTCTGCGAAAGTGTCCGGAGACGATGCCGTAAGTGACGTACACGATGCCGTTGATCACCAGCAGCCACATCGCCGCGAAATGCCACTGTAGCGCGCCGGCGAGCCAGCCACCGAGCGTGAGCTCGTTCGGGATCCTGAACGAAAAAAGTGGGGACGCGTTGTAGATGCGCCAGCCGCTCGCGACCATGATGAGAATAGCGAACGCGCTGATCCAGTGGGTGACGCGCACGATCAGCGGATGGACCTTGACCCATTGCGCTTGCGCAGCTTCCATCGGAGCCTCCTCTAGCGCCTGACTTACCTTGGTCGGAGGGATAGGTTACACCTTACAGCGCACTTCGCCTGTCGCCTTCGCCGAAGCCGAGCAAAGGCCGGGAGAACCCGCGAGCGAAAGCGATCACCTTGAAGAGCTCGCCCATCTCCGCCGGGCTCATCAGGCGGTTCGCTTGGTTGGCGAGAGGGAGGAACTTCGCGCCATCCTCCGCCGGGGTGCGCGACATCACCTCGGTGATGCCGCAATTGACCAGAAACTGCGCCTGGCTGGCGTAGCCGGCGACCTCCAGCCCGCCCTCGCGCGCGGCTCCGGCAATGGCGCTGAAATCGACGTGGCTGGTGATGTCCTGCAGGCCGGGGAGGAAAAAAGGATCGGCGTGCGCGTGGTGGCGGTAATGGCACATGAGCGTCCCATCCTTGCGCTGCGGATGGTAGTACTCCTTCTGCGGAAAACCGTAATCGACGAAAAACGCCGCGCCTTTCTCAAGCACGCCCGAGAGTGAACGCATGAAGCCCTGCGCGGCATGCTGGATCTCGGTGCGATAACCCTCGGGCAGCTCGAGCGTGCGTGCAGCAGCTAACGGTCCGCCGGAAGCGAGCCGCCAGGACCAGCCGAGACGATCGTTCCGCACACCGACGCCCCCTTCCTCCACCTTTCCGCTGTGGATGCGCACCACATGGGCGGGCATCGCATCGAGCACTTCATTGCCGAGCACGACGCCGGAAAACACCGGAGGCAGGCGATTGAGCCAGGCTACGCGCTCGAGCAGGTGCGGCACTCTCGCCGCGAGCGTGTCCCGGCTACGCTCGCGCAGATCCGCCGAAAGCTCGAGGATGAGGTAGTTGCGCGGCACGTTTGCCGCGCGCTCCAGCTCCTCGAGCAGCGTCGCGGCGAGCGCACCGCTCCCCGCGCCCACTTCGAGCACCTCGTCGAACCCCGCCTCGAGCACCTGCTTCACCTGGCGCGCGAGCGTCTGCCCGTAGAGCGGCGAAATCTCGGGGGCCGTCACGAAATCCCCCGCTTTGCCGAGTTTTCTCGCGCCCGCGCTGTAGTAGCCGAGTCCCGGCGCGTACAGCGCGAGCTCCATGTAACGCGCGAAGCTGATCCAGCCGCCGCTTGCCGCGATTTCGCCGCGAATGTGCTCGGCGACGCGATTGCTGTGCGCGCGCGCGTCGGGCGTAGGCTCGGGGAGTGCCATCTCGCGGGAAGGGAAAGAGTATTCCGGTATCATTCTAGGCCATGAGCGAACCCCTTACAGGGAAAGTTGTGCTCGTCACCGGCGGCGCGAAACGCGTCGGAGCGGCGATCGCCCGCCGCCTGCATCGCGAAGGCGCGAGCCTGATGCTGCATTACCGGGGATCGGAGCGCGAGGCGCGGGCGCTGCGCGCCGAATTGAACGCCGCGCGCGCCGATTCCGTCGCGCTGGTTCAGGCCGACCTGCTCGATGTCGCGGGTTTGCCGGAAATCGTAAGGAACACGATCGCTCGCTTCGACAGGCTCGACGCGCTGGTCAACAACGCTTCGGCCTTCTTTCCGACCCCGGTCGGCGAGATGACGCTGGCGACGTGGGACAGCCTCATGGGCGCGAATCTCCGGGCGCCGCTCTTTCTCTCGCAGGCCGCGGCGCCGCACCTCAAGAAGGCCGGCGGGGCGATCGTCAACATCACCGACATCCATGTGGACCGGCCGCTCAAGAACTACGTGATCTATTCGATCGCCAAGGCGGGCCTCGCGGGTCTCACGCGCTCCCTTGCGCGCGAGCTCGCGCCCGACGTGCGCGTGAACGGCGTGGCGCCTGGCGCCATCATCTGGCCCGAGGACGGATCCTGGGACGATCTGACGCGCCAGCGCATCGTCTCGCACACCTTGCTCCGACGCACCGGCGACCCGGACGACGTCGCCCGCGCCGTTTATTACCTGATTGCAGAAGCGCCATACGTTACCGGACAAATCATCGCCGTAGATGGAGGCAGGAGCATCAACATATGAACGCGCCCGAAAAAATCCACTTCACCCGCAAGCAGCGCTTCGAGGCGGGAAAGCTCGAAAAGCGCCTGTGCCGGCTCGTCGGCGAGGCGATCGGCGACTACGACATGATCCAGGCGGGCGACCGCGTCATGGCATGCCTCTCCGGCGGCAAGGACAGCTACGGACTGCTCGACGTGCTCTTGAAGCTGCGCGAGCGCTCGCCGGTTTCCTTCGACCTCATCGCCGTGAACCTGGATCAGCGCCACCCCGGGTATCCCGAGCGCGTCCTGCCCGATTACCTAGCCGCGCTCGGCATCCCCTACCGCATCGAGGTGCAGGACACCTATTCCGTGGTGAAGCGCGTCGTCCCCGACGGCGAGACGATGTGCGGGCTGTGCTCGCGGCTGCGCCGCGGCGTCCTCTACCGCGTTGCGCGCGAGGTAGGCGCGACCAAGATCGCGCTCGGCCACCACCGCGACGACATCCTGGAGACGTTTTTCCTCAACCTTTTCTTCGGCGGCAAGATGAAGGCCATGTCGCCGAAGCTGCAGTCCGACGACGGCAAGCACGTCGTCATCCGGCCGCTCGCCTACGTCGCCGAAACGGACCTCGAGGCCTACGCAAAGGTGCAGGGATTCCCGATCGTTCCGTGCGATCTCTGCGGCTCGCAGCCGACGCTGCAGCGAAAGCAGGTCAAGCAGATGCTGCGCGAGTGGGAAAAGCGCCATCCCGGCCGGGTGGAATCCATGTTCCGCGCGCTTTCGGATCTCGTGCCCTCGCACCTCATGGACCGGAAGCTCTTCGATTTCGCCGCGGTGCGCGCGACTGGAAAAACGTCGGGCGACGGCGACAAGGCGTTCGACTAGCGCGCTGACGTGGAATATTACCGGCTGTGGGCCCTGGACCCCGTAAACCCCCCTTTCGGCCCCGTTGAACGAAATGAAGCCGTCACGCTCTATCTGTAAAACGGGCAATGAAGAATCAATGAGGCGTCGCGTGGGCATCGTCAGCTTTATCCTCGTCGTAGGCGCGGTCGCGCTCGCCGCCGCGATGGTGGGCCGGGTCACGGCGCAGGACTGGCGCAGCGCGAGCCAGGAGCCGGTGGGACTCGCGCCCGACCCCGCTGCCACCCGGGACGCGGTCGTCCAGGTCTACGCGGCCCGCGTCATCGGATGGCGGGGCGTTTTCGGCGTCCACACCTGGATAGCCGTGAAACCGGCCGCCGCAGCGGAGTACACCGTGTACGAAATCATCGGCTGGCGGCTGCGCTCGCAGGACACCGCTCTCGTGGTGCGGCATCGCGCACCCGACATGCGCTGGTTCGGATCGGCGCCGGAGCTCGTCGCCGAAAAACGCGGCGCGGGCGTCGAAGAGCTCATCGAGCGCATCGACAGGGCCGCGCGCTCCTATCCCTGGGCCGGCGAATACACCATGTGGCCCGGCCCGAACTCCAACACTTTCACCGCCTGGGTACTGCGCGCGGTGCCCGAGCTGGAGGCGGACCTGCCGCCGACCGCGATCGGCAAGGACTACTCCGGGAAGAAACTCCTGACGTCAGCCCCGAGCGGACGCGGCTTCCAGTTTTCGCTGTTCGGACTCGCCGCCTTCACCGCAAGCGCGGTCGAGGGCTTCGAAGTGAACCTGCTGGGACTGAGCTTCGGAATCAATCCTTTCGATCCTTCGCTCAAGCTGCCTCTCGTAGGCCGCGTCGGCCCGGCGCGCGCGCTTGCGTCGAAAGCCGACGAAGCCCCTGTACACAAACACGCTCTTTAGTCCGGTTCGTTGCTGACGGCGCGATCCGCGCCCGTTTACAATTGGGGGCGTGAAGCCCAATTCACCCTTCCTCCGAGAAGTGCTGCTCGTCGGCAGCGTCGGTCTGAAAGACAGTGAAGAAGTGTTTCGCACCGTGGGGCCGCTCCTCGGTGCTCGCATGAAGCGCATCCCCGACGGCGAGACCGGACAGCGGACGTCGTGGGTGTCACGCCTGCGCTTCGTGCTCGAAAGCAATCCTTCGTTCGAAGACGATCCGCAAGAGGTGGCTGCGGGCGGGCGCATCACCCATCCCACCGAAGGCACGCGCACCTGGGAGGGCTCGGGCGTTATCGCGCGCGGCGCGCCGCCTCCTCCGCGCCTGCGCCTCAAAGCCGGCGTGCGCCCGGAAGATGTCGGCGTCGGCAGGCTCGGGTATCCCGAAGCGGCGATTGAGTCCTACAGGAGCTTTTGCGCGTTGCGCGATCAGGGCATCGTGCCGGGGCACTTGCGCTTTCAGGTCTCCCTGCCGACGACCGCGGCGTTTCTGAACGCACACCTCGTCTACGGGCACCACGCAACCGTGGAGCCCGTCTATCGCGGGCGGCTTTTCCGCGAGGTGGACGAGATCTGCGAGGCGATCCGACACGAGGACCTCGCGATCCAGTGGGACGTCTCGACCGAGATGGGGCAATGGGAAGGCGTGCGCCACGCGTATTTTCCCGATGTCAAGGCGGGGGTCATCGAGCGCCTCGCCGTGCACTGCAACCGCGTTCCGCGCGATGTCGAGCTCGGCGTGCACCTTTGCTACGGCAGCTACGGCGGCCGGCACTGGAAGGAGCCGGAGAGCACCGCCAACATGGTAGAGGTCCACAACCGGCTCATCGAGGGGCTCGACCGGCCCCTGGCCTACATTCACATGCCGGTGCCAAAGGGTCGCAAGGACGAGGCCTATTTCGCCCCGCTTCGTGGGTTGAAATTGCGTCGCGAGACGAAGCTCTTCCTCGGGCTGGTGCACGACTCGGACGGAGTCGAAGGTACGCGAGCGCGCATCGCAGTCGCGGCGAAATACGCGAGTGATTTCGGCATCGCCGCCGAGTGCGGCTTCGGCCGCCGGCCGCCGCAGACCATCCCGGACTTGCTGCGCGCGCACTCCGAGGTCTGATCCGATCTTTTCTCCGCGATGAGCCGTCTCGCATTTCTGCTCGCAATGATCGCCGGCGCGTTGCACGGGCCGGCGCTCGCGCAAGCCCAGGCCTGGCCGCAAAAACCCGTGCGCGTCCTGGTGGGACTCGCCCCCGGGGGCAATCCGGACACGCTCGCGCGCATGCTCGCGGCAAAATGGGGCGCCGCATTCGGCCAGCAGTTCGTCGTCGAGAACCGCCCCGGCGCAGGCAGCACCATTGCGGCCGACCTTACCGCCAAGTCAGCACCCGACGGCTACACGGTCTTGATCAGCGACAGCAGCGTGATCACCACCGCACCGCACCTTTTCAAGTCGCTGCCGTATGACCCGTTCCGCGATCTTCAAGCCGTGTCGCTCGCCGTGGTCGTGCCGATGTGGCTGGTGGTGCATCCGTCGGTGCCCGCCAACTCGGTCGCCGAGCTGGTGGCGCTCGCCAAATCGAGAAAAGATGCGATGCCTTACGCCTCTTCAGGCAACGGCTCCATTCACCACATCACGATGGAGCTCTTCAAGGCCGAAACCGGAGCCAATTTCACCCACGTGCCTTTCAAGGGTGCGGGCCAGTCGGTTCCGGCGATGATCGCGGGCGACGTTCAGCTCGGTTTCATCGGCTACCCGGCCGCGGCTGGTGCCATCAAGAGCGGAAAGCTGCGCGTGCTCGCGTTCAGCATGGCGCGGCGCTCAAACCTCACACCCGAGGTCCCGACGGTCGCGGAGACGGTGGCGCCCGGCTTCGACATGGCGGCCCCGCTGGGCGTGTTCGTCGTTGCGCGCACCCCGCGCGAGGTCGTTGCGCGGCTCAACCGTGCGGCAAACGCCGCAGTGAAGTCCCCGGAGGTGGTCGAGCGCATGGCCGGGATCGGCATGGAGCCCGCCGGCACGACGCCCGAGCAATACGAGAAGCTCCTTCGCGAGGAGTACGAGCGCTTCGGGGGTCTGATCGGAAGGATCGGGATGCGGCTCGATTAGCCGTGTCGTAGTCGGGGCGGAGTCTCTTTTCGTTTGTCAATTTCATTTTGACATGCTAGTCTTTCGCGGAACCAACCATGACCTGCGCCACCCGCCTCGTAGAAATCTTCGGCAGCCAAGCGGAAGTCGCGCGAGCCTTCCGGCTCGATCGCGCCGTTGTCAGCAACTGGGTCAAGTCCGGCTATGTGCCGGCGCGCTGGGCGACCGAGGTCGAGCGCGTCACCAACGGCGGCATCCAGGCCGTCGAGGTGCTCAACGAGGCTTCCGCCAAGAAGCCGGTGAAGGTCAAGTCGCGTCCCGACGACGTTCTCTTCGGGTCGCCCCTTTCGGGAAAGGAAGCCATGGACGATTTCGCCCCCGCCAAGCGCATCAGCTCATTCCATCCGCCGCAGAGGACGCTTATGGGTCCTGGACCGACGGAAATCCATCCCAGGGTGCTGACGACGATGAGCCAGCCTGCGATCGGATACCTCGATCCGGTCTTCCTCGAAATGATGGAAGACCTCAAGGGACTGTTGCGCTACGTGTACCAGACGAAGAACCCGCTCACCTTCCCGGCCTCGGGGCCCGGCTCGGTCGGGATGGAATACTGCTTCGTCAACCTCGTCACGCCCGGCGACAAGGTCATCGTGTGCCGGAACGGCGTGTTCGGCGGGCGCATGATCGAGAACGTGGAGCGCGCCGGCGGCAAGGCCATTGTCGTCGAGGACGAGTGGGGCGCGCCGGTCGACCCCCAGAAGCTCGAGGACGCGCTGAGCAAGAATCGCGAGGCGCGCGTGGTCGCCTTCGTGCACGGTGAGACCTCGACCGGCGTGCAGTCGGATGCGAAGACCCTCGTGAAAATCGCGCACGAGCACGACGCGCTTGCCATCGTCGACGCTGTGACTACGCTGGGCGGATCGGCCGTGCGCACTGACGAGTGGGAGATCGACGCGATCTACTCCGCGAGCCAGAAGTGCCTGTCCTGCACGCCGGGGCTTTCACCGGTTTCCTTTTCCGAGCGCGTGGTCGAATACGTAAAATCGCGCAAGGACAAGATCCACAGCTGGTTCATGGACATGAACCTCCTGCTCGGCTACTGGGGAGCCGGAATCCGCACCTATCACCATACCGCGCCGACCAATTCGCTTTTCGGCCTGCACGAGGCGCTGCTCCTGCTGCGCGAGGAAGGCGTGGAGAACGCCTGGGCGCGGCACCAGCGCCATCACAACGCGCTCAAGGCCGGGCTCGAGGCGATGGGCCTCGAATTCCTGGTGAAGGAGCCGTACCGGCTGCCGCAGATGAACGCGGTACGCTGTCCGGAAGGCGTGAACGAGGCCGAAGTGAGGAAGACGCTGCTCAACGAGTTCAGCATCGAGATCGGCGCGGGACTCGGTCCGCTCGCCGGCAAGATCTGGCGGATCGGAATCATGGGCTACTCGTGCCGGCCGGACAACGTGATGCTGTGCCTGTCGGCGCTCGGCTCGGTGCTCTCCGACATGGGGATGCCAGTGCACGTCGGCGACGCGGAGGCCGCGGCGCACGGAGCCTACGCTTCGATGCATGCCAAGGCGGCGCAGCAGAAGCAGAAGAGCCGCGTCGCTGCCTAAGCCGCCACGAAGGAAGGAAGCGATGCGATACGGGCACGCTTTTTGGGGGGCGGTCGCGTTGCTGCTCGCACCCGTGAGTGCGCAGGCGCAGGGGGCCGGCTCCGGGCAGATCGAGCGCGGGCGCTAACATGGTTCTCACCGGCCACTGCAATAACTGTCATACCGCCGGCTACGCGCCCAGGGAGGGCGACGTCCCGGAAAAGGATTGGCTCATCGGCAGCGGGCCGCTCGGATGGCGCGGACCTTGGGGGACGACGTACGCCTCCAATCTTCGGCTGACCGTGCCCGCGATGACCGAAGATGCGTGGGTCGCGTACATCAAGGCGTTCAGGCCGCGCCCCCCCATGCCGTGGTGGAGCATGAAGGAGACGACGGAGCCCGACCTTCGCGCCATGTACCAGTACATCAAGAGCCTGGGCCCGGCGGGCCAGCACGCTCAGGCCTACCTGCCGCCGGACCGGGAGCCCAAGCAGCCGTACAACCAGGCCCCGCTGCCTCCGAAATAGACCGCGGCCCGAACAGCGCGGGCCTGCTTGACATCGTGTTGAGCATTCGCTCATAATTCGTGAGCGATCGCTCAATTCGAACTCCAAATTTCCCAAGCTATCCCGCATGGCAAGGCCTGCTGCAGCCCGCGTCGGCTCCCGTTCCCCGGCGACCGACCAGAGGAAAAAGCTCATCGGCGCGACCGAACGGCTGCTGGGCTCGCAGGGGCTCGGTTGCGTGACCACGCGCGATATCGCGCGCGCGGCAAAAGTCGCAGAAGGCGCGCTCTACCACCATTTCCACGACAAGGCCGAGCTGATTCTGTCGGTGGTTCTGCACCAGCTCGGTGATTTCCCCGGGGTGCTGCAAAGCCTCCCCCTGCAGGTCGGACAGAACACGGTGGAGAAGAATCTCGGGCGGGTGCTCGAAAGCGCGTTCGCCTTTCATCACCGCATGGCGCCGCTCGTCTGCTCGCTTTTCGCGGACCAGGAACTGCTTGGGCGCGTGCGCAGCATGATGCACGAGCGCTCAATGGGGCCCGCGCGCACGACCTCGGTGATCGCTGCCTATCTGCGCGCCGAGCAGCAGCTCGGCCGGGTGACGCCCGCCGCGGTGCCCGAAACGGTCGCCGACCTCATGCTCGCCGTGAGCTTCAATACGGCTTTGCGCGACCATTTTTTCCAGGGAGGTTCCGGGGGGGAGGCCAAAGCGCACCGCCAGCTGCGCGAGGCGGTCCGTGCTCTGGTCGTCGGCCTCGGACCGAAGAACGAAGGAAAGCGTGCGAGGGAAAAGAGATGACCGCTCCGGCAACGCTCCGCGGCTTTGCGATCGCCGCGACCGCCGCTGTTCTCGCCGCCTGTGCGGTCGGCCCCGATTACCGGGCGCCCGAAGCTCCCGCGACAGGCAGCTACACTGAAAAACCGCAGCCCGAACGCACCGAATCCGCTCCGGTGCAGGGCGGGGACGCGCAGCGCTTCGAGGTCGGCGCGAAAATCTCCGCCGATTGGTGGACGCTCTTCGGCTCGCCGGAGCTCGACGCCCTGATTCGCACCGCTCTTGCGGGCCAGCCGACCCTGGCCGCGGCGCAGGCCGCTCTGCGCCAGGCGGAAGAGAACGTGAATGCGCATTACGCCGTGCTCTATCCCAGCGTCGACGCCAGCCTCTCGGCGAGGCGCCAGCGAATTTCCGGAGCGTCGCTCGGGAATCCATCGTTGTCCGTGAGCCCCTTCAATCTCTACAACGCCTCGGTGAACGTCAGCTACGCCATCGACGTTGCAGGCGGAGCGCGGCGGGAGCTCGAGGCGCTGCAGGCGGGCGTGGACTTCCAGCGCCTTCAGGTCGAGGCGACGTATCTCGCGCTCACGGCGAACGTCGCGACCACCGCGTTTCGCGAGGCTTCGCTGCGCGAGCAGATTCGCGCCACGCGAGAGATCTCGGAGGCGCAGGACGCCCAGCTGCAGCTCGCCGAGAAGCAATTCAAGCTCGGCGCCATTTCCGGGTCCGATCTGCTCGGCCAGCGCGCGCAAGCCGCTCAGACCCGGGCGACGCTGCCTCCCCTCGAGAAAGCGCTCGCTCAGACCCGCAACCAGCTCGCGGTCCTGGTCGGCAAGCTCCCCGCCGACGCGAAACTGCCCCAGCTCGACTTCAGCGCGTTCAAATTACCTCAGGAGCTGCCCCTCAGTGTTCCCTCGGAGTTGCTCAAACAAAGGCCCGACGTCCGGCAGGCCGAGGCCATCATGCGCCAGACCAACGCCCGAATCGGCGTCGCCGAGGCGCTCATGTTTCCGCAGCTGACTCTGACCGGAAGCTACGGGTCCGCGGCCACCCGCTCCGGAAACCTCTTCGATCCCGGGACTCAGCTGTGGAACATCGGCGCGAACCTCCTCCAGCCGATCTTCCACGCGGGTCAGCTCCGGGCGCAAAAGCGCGGAGCCGAGGCCGCCTACGATCAGGCCTTCGCCCAATACCGCCTGGCCGTTCTCACCGCGTTCCAGGACGTCGCCGACGTTCTGCTCGCGCTCGAGTACGACGCAACGACGCTCAAGGCGCAGGCCGAGGCCGAGGCCGCTGCGCGCGAAAGCCTCGAGGTCACGCAGCAGCAGCTCAAGTTCGGCGCGGTCAACTACGTCCAGCTTTTCAACGCGCAGCGCCAATACTCGCTCGCCAAGTTCGCTCTGGTGCAGGCGCAGGCCGCGCGCTACGCGGACACGGCGGCGCTGTTCCAGGCGCTGGGCGGCGGGTGGTGGAATCGCGTCGATCAGGCGAACACCGCGTCCGTGAAGGTCGCCAACTGAGCGGCCGGGAGAATTCAAGGAGTCGCATTCATGACCAAGCGCATGATCATCATGTTAGTGGCCGTTGGGGTGTTGTTCGGCGGCCTGTTCGGTTTCAAGGCGTTCCTGGGGGGCGTGATAAAGAAGAGCATCTCCGCGCAGGGCGTTCCGCCTCAGACCGTCTCGACGGCCAAGGCGCAGTTTACGGAATGGCAGGGCGAGTTCCAGGCGGTCGGAACCCTTCGCGCGGTGCGCGGTGCCGATCTCGCGTCCGAAGTGTCGGGGCTGATTACCGCAATCCACTTCCAGTCGGGACAGGAGGTCGCTGAAGGCGCACTGCTGGTTCAGCTGAACAATGAATCGGACGTGGCGAGGTTGCAGTCGCTCATGGCGGCTGTCGAGCTCGCGGAGGCGAACTACGACCGCGACCAGAAGCAGCTGGCGATCCAGGCAGTGAGCCAGGCCGTGGTCGACGCCGACGCGGCCACCCTGAAGAGCGCGAAAGCACAGGTTTCCGAGCAGCGGGCGCTGGTCGCCAAGAAGCTGGTGCGCGCGCCCTTCGCCGGGCGGCTGGGGATCCGTGCAGTCGACGTCGGACAGTACGTCAATGCCGGGACGAAGCTGGTGACGCTACAAGCCCTCGATCCCGTGTACGTGGATTTCTACGCGCCGCAAAAATCGCTCGGCAGGATCGCGCTCAAGCAGAAAATCATCCTGAAAACCGACGCATTCCGGGACCAGCAGTTTCCCGGCGAGGTGAGCTCGATCGACCCCAAGGTGGATCTTGCGACTCGCAACGTACAAGTGCGCGCGACCGTGCGCAATCCGAAGCGGAGCCTCCTTCCCGGAATGTTCGCGACCGTAGTGATCGCCTCGGGCGGCCCGCAGCGTTTCCTCACGCTGCCGCAGACAGCGGTCTCCTACAATCCCTTCGGCGACACCGTCTTCGTCGTTGAAGAGAGCAAGGGCAAGGACGAGAAAGTCGGGCTCGTCGCGCAACAGAAGTTCGTAACGACCGGCGAGGCGCGCGGCGACCAGGTCGCGATCCTCTCGGGCATCAAGGAGGGCGACACGGTCGTCACCGCGGGGCAGATCAAGCTGCGCTCGGGATTTCCGGTGGTCGTCAACAACTCCATCCAGCCGACGAACGAGTCGGCACCCAAACCCAAGGACCAATAGGGGGTCCGATGAGGAAATTCACCGACATTTTCATCGAGCGGCCTGTTCTCGCGACGGTCGTGAGCCTGACGCTGCTTGTGCTCGGTCTGCGTTCGATCGGGCTCCTGCCGGTGCTGCAGTATCCGCGCACGCAGAACGCGGTCGTCACCGTGACCACGACGTACTTCGGGGCCGACCCGTCGCTGATCGCCGGATTCATCACCACGCCGCTCGAAAACTCCATCGCCCAGGCGAACGGCATCGACTTCATGAGCTCGGCGAGCCGGCAGAGCGTGAGCACGATCACGGCCGCCTTGCGCCTCAACTACGACGTCGACAAGGCCCTCACCGAGATCAACACCAAAGTCAACGCCGTCTTGAACCAGTTGCCTCCAGGTTCGCAGCAGCCGGTGCTTACGGTGAAAGTCGGCCAGACATTCGCCGCCATGTACATCGGATTCGCGAGCGACGTGCTCGCGCCCAACAAGATCACCGACTACCTGATTCGCGTCGTCCAGCCGAAGCTGCAGGCAGTCGAGGGCGTGCAGACCGCCGAGATCCTGGGCGGGAAGCTTTTCGCGTTGCGGGCATGGCTCGACCCGGACAAGCTCGCGGCCTACAGCCTCACGGCGGCTGACGTGAGCGCGGCCCTCGCCGCCAACAACTTCCTCTCGGCAGTGGGTACGACCAAGGGCCAGATGGTCCAGGTGAACCTCACGGCGTCGACCGACATCCGCACGGTCGAGCAGTTCAAGAACCTGGTCATCAAGCAGCTGGGCGGCGCGGTCATTCGGCTGAGCGACGTCGCCAACGTGGTACTCGGCGCCGAGGACTACGATTCCGAAGTCGGCTTCGACGGCAAAAAGGCGGTCTACATCGGCATCAACGTCGCGCCTGCGGCGAACCTGCTCGACGTCATCGCGGGCGTGCGCAAGGTGTGGCCCGACATCCACTCGCAGCTGCCCCAGGGGCTGCAGGGCGAGATCGTCTACGACTCAACCAAGTTCGTGAACAGCGCCATCGAGGAGGTCATCTGGACGCTCGCCGAAGCGCTCATCATCGTCACGCTCGTCGTTTTCGCGTTTCTCGGCTCGGTGCGCTCGGTGCTCATTCCCACGGTGGCGATACCGCTTTCCCTCGTCGGCACCTTTACGGTCATGTTCGCGCTCGGCTACTCGATCAACCTGCTGACGCTGCTCGCGCTCGTCCTCGCGATCGGCCTGGTCGTCGACGACGCGATCATCGTGGTGGAAAACGTCAACCGCCATCTAGAAGAGGGCATGCAGAGCGGGCAGGCGGCGATCCTCGCGGCGCGCGAGCTCGCCAATCCCATCATCGCGATGACGATCGTGCTGGTCGCGGTGTACGTTCCGATCATATTCTTGACCGGGCTCACCGGAGCTCTTTTCACCGAGTTCGCCGTCACCCTGGTGGGTGCGGTCACCGTATCGGCGGTGGTTGCGCTGACCCTCTCGCCCATGATGTGCGCAAAGCTGCTGAAGCCGCACGACCCCAGCGCGGGAGGCTGGGACGCCAGGCTCGTCGCGTTCCTCGACCGCAGCTTCAACGCGCTGCACCGGCGCTACGAGAATCTTCTACACGGCACGCTCAACTGGGTGCCGGTGACAGCCGTGTTCTCGTTCATCGTCCTGGGCAGCATTTACTTTCTATGGGTGACCTCGAAGGATGAGCTTGCTCCTCCGGAAGACCAGGGCGTTCTCATCATGTCCGCGCAAGCCGCGCCGAATTCCACCTTGCAGCAACGCCAGCTCTATACGCGCGCGGTGTACGAGACGTTCGTGAAACATCCCGAGACGGATCACGTGTTCCAGATCGATGTTCCGGGACAGACGCTCGCCGGCATGGTGCTCAAGCCTTGGAACGAGCGCAAGGCGACCGCCGCGCATCTGCTACCCGGGGTCACGCAAGAGCTTGGGCGGATCGCGGGATTGCGCCCTGCGCTCTTCCAGCCTCCGCCGCTTCCCGGAGCTTTCGGACTGCCGGTGCAGTTCGTCATCCAGACGACCGAGCCTTTCGAAAAGCTGAACGGGGTCGCCTCGGCGTTCGCCCAGGAAGCGCAAAAAAGCGGCATGTTCTTCTTTATCGACAATGACCTTCGCTACGACCTTCCGCAGTCGACCGTGGTGATCGACCGGGAGTTGAGCGCGCAGCTCGGTCTCACGATGAAAGATATCGGCGGCGCCCTGTCCTCGCTCCTGGGAGGCGGCTACGTCA
>Ga0209377_1000999_pt1 | contig 19210 bp, 26 predicted proteins | sample GraSoiAngelo_141_FD_185898 | JGI IMG/M metagenome (GOLD analysis project Ga0209377, IMG submission 185898) | Grasslands soil microbial communities from the Angelo Coastal Reserve, California, USA - 14_0929_12_40cm (SPAdes) (version 2) | ecosystem: Environmental > Terrestrial > Soil > Grasslands ...
GCGTCGGGTTCCCCTTCACAGCTTCAACTGCCCCGCCTTGCGCCTCTATCGGAGGCCGGGAACGTGCGAACCTCACCCGTCCCCGCCGAGCCAGGATAACCGCTGCTACCCTGTCCCGGTCCATTACTATTCTACATTTTCCGCACCAGAGCTTACGTTCCAGTCTCTTGTCTGATTGGAGTCTCTCCCCGCATCTCTAATCCTCCATTCTTGGCCTTGAAACCATAACAGGAGACGAGCTGTGCTCTGAAAGCATAGGGCTGTCTAGTCGGGAAGCCTCTCTTGATGCTCTTCTTCCTAGCCGCTAATATTCCTGCTGCCCGGGATATGGCGCAGAGCCTGTAGCAGCTGGGAGAATCATAATCAGCCAGCTGACTATAGGAGAGGAGTGAAATCCTCCTCAGCGAAGACACGTCATTAACCAGGCCGATACGTATGGAATCGTTAATCATCCTCCTGAACACGTCCAAGAGGACGAGAACCTCTCGTGATGGAGCATAGTATTGCCAGACTGATTTGATAGCCAGCAGGATGAACAACGGGACCCGACGACCAGCCCATAAGATGGAGAGGTACCCAACGATAAGTTAACAGAACCTGTTCTGAGTACGCTCTACGAGAAGGACTACACCCTCTTCCGTCGTTCCAGGTAGTTGAAATGTTCAGATACAATGCGCGATTCGAATTCGGTGGCGCCTTTCGTAAGCATGTCGCGGTGTACTGGTTGGATTCGGTAGAGGATTGCTCCAATTGTAATGAATAGCCGGCTATTGCCGATCACTTAGGTGTATCCTGAGGCCTAGAACGTTCTCTGACCCTTTGCTCGATTTCGGACCTTCCGTGTCGATGATTTCTTCGCGCTCGGGATCTTCGCACGAATTTCCTCCCACTCTTTACGTCCGAGCAAATCATCTAGACCCTCGCTCAATGGTCTTCTACTCTCAATCGCCGACCTCATGACTTCAGACAGTTCAATAGAGTTCTGAATACTCTCAGAAATTGTAAGAATTTGTCCACAAGCAACACACTTCCAATTCGTGCCCACCTTTAACTGTTCATAATGGCCACATCTGGTCGTCGGTTTCCGGATTATCGATGGCACAATGGAATGACCTTTCCAACAGGCATATAGGTCGTCGATATCGGAAGCTAAACTGACCCGGCATGCCTAGGGTCGAGATCAACATGGTTGAAGGTGACCATTCTGTGATCCAGAAGCTTGACTTTATGAAGAAAACGACAGAAGCGGTTGTAAGAATCCTACACTGCCCTCCAGAAGATGTCCGCGTGACTATTCTAGAATACAAACGAGAGAACATGAGTCGAGCCGGCATCTCAGTCCTCGAGAGTGGTTAGCGAGATTTGCCTACAGTCAGAGTAGACCTGCTCGACTCGAAGATCACAGTAGTCCAGAAGAGAGAACTCGCGCACTCCTTGACGCAGGTAGTGTCCGAGACCCTGGGTTACCCGACGGATCGAGTGGTCATCATCTTTCGACGTACAGCGAAAGGCGACATTGCCCGCGGCGGAAAACTCGGAGAATGACAGTCCACGATGAGGTGCCCACTCGCGATAATTCTCCACAAGGAAAAACAAATTTGATGTTCAAACAAGTACCGGAATCAGAAGGCCTAGAGAGGCACCGTAGACACCGTGTGCAAGTAAGCTAACCGCTAATCCTCTTCTTGTCATTCGAAAGCCTCCTACAAGTTCGAAGAGCCTCCTTGTCAGAAAAGGAGAAATTATCCAAAGGACACCGCTGTACACAATGGCGTAAATCAGGATTGAGGACGACGGAATCGTTGTTCCCACCGAGTTAAGAAGAACACGAAAGGCGATCCCTAAAGCGGCTCCATGAAACACGTGCATTACAACCGACATTTTACTGTCCACTCTTCTCCGAGTAAAATTTTGGATAATCATTGAAACTATCACAGCATTAACTTGCCATTCGGCCACTCCTTCCGTCCCCCATTTTTTCCAGAAAGGGAGCTCAAGGATAGTCATGCAGGCGGCTGCCACAAGACCAGCGGTGGACGCCCAGAGAAGTTCAAGAACAGGCGACATCCTCTGGACCTAGCTCCTCCCCAACGCATTCTAAACCAGTAGATTAGCAAAGATCCACGAGTCTACGTTCCCTAGCTTGGTAGTCTCCTACGTTTCATCCTAGATGCTCTGCACCGAACTGAGTTTTCAGAGACAAGAAATTTACCCTCAAACCGTGAGGATAGGGACGCTATGCGTATCTTGGTGTTCCTTCGAATACCACGATAAGTAGGAGTCGTAGTCATGCGGACGAACCTGATCTCAGGGTTCCAGATGTCGGTCAACTACTGGTTCGACCTTGTCCTCCAAGGGATGGGCGCGCCTATCCGGGACTGGGTCTACGACTTTTTGGACAAGAAGGGCATCAAGCGGGACGATATCCCGGCCAGGTTCGGGGATGTTGTGAAGATTCTGCATGAGAGGTTGGGGACGAGTGCGCGTGTGATTGCCTACCGGACGATGGTTGAGCTGTACAAGGAGTTCTCCTTGAGCGCGAACTTCGACTATGAGGATTCCATAGAGGACAGGTTCGTATTCCTCAAAGAGAGAGTGTTGGCGGATCGGCTGCATCCGACAAGAACGCCTAGTCTAAAACTCGCATTCTAAAGCCCCCATCGGGACACAATTATTGGTGGGAGTCGACCGGACAGCCAAGCAGGTTCGGGTCAGAGACCACTCTCATGTTGCGAGAAAAAAATTGTTGCCCCCACCTGCAGCCCCTGGATACCGACCAGGTTCTCTGCCAATATCGTCCATTTCCCAATCTAACATTACTCCAACCCACTTCATCTGAAAGTCGGCAACATTTTCGAAGACAAGCGTCGATGGTGCTACCCAAAACTTCCAAAGCTTTGGATCAGATGTGTCCTATTTGAGAATGTAGTCGATGTCAAGCAGCAGTTCAACCCCGCTGAAATGTCCCTCCGATCCCGTTTCTTCGTCTCGGTCTACTTTCTCATAACGGGCTATTCCGTGCGGGCGAACATCATGCCAGCCCATTTTCTCGAAATCTGCGTCGGTCCAAATCCATTTCTCTACGCCGAGCTTCGTCTGTCCCAGCTTTTCCCTTCTGACCACTCAAGATACGAGGGGGAAACTATGTTCTTAAAGTCAAGTTGTTCTCTCAAACTGTCACATAATGAGTGGAGACCCAAAAAGTCAAGTGTCTATTAACCAACCCTTTTTCGGATGGCTACTTGTCTTTTCTAAACACGATGTTGACATCGGCGACTGTTCTGTAGATGACCATCTTGGCATCTCTCCGCTCGGACTGCAATAGTTCCATCTTCTGCAAACGCCTGACTCGGTTCAGGAGCGCCTGCTGGCTTGAAAGCTTGAATTCTTTGTAGTCTTTGATTCGAAAGGGATGTTGTGCCATGTTCTGCAGCATACGTTTGTCACTTTCCGTAAGTGGCAGCTGGGAGAGCCTCTGTTCCGCCAGCTTCGTTAGAACTTTGAAGGCCAGGTCGGAAGGAATCATGTCCACGCTCGGAAGTTCGGCTACCACTTCGTAGACTATGTCTGTAAGTCGTTTGAATATGAAGCGGATTTCTCCTTGGGAGACCTCATAAAGCAAATCTATGAACCTACTTTCAAGGGGGAACCTTGCTTCCTTCCTTGCGGCGAACTTGTTGACCCGTACATGAATCGCTTCGTGGATTTTTTCGAGTGAAAGTGGGTTCAATAGTATTGGCTGGCCCGTTATGATTTCACTGACTCTCCGAGCCTGACCTTCTATGGTTGTGAAGGTGCCTACTTTGCCAATTAGGGTCCAGAGGATGTTAGGCCGCAGGAGAGCCACGTCTCTCGCTCTGTTGAGGAGTTCTACCAGTTCTTGGTCAAGGAGTCTGTCCAGATTGTTGATTACTACTATTCCAGCCCTATAGGAGAATTTCTCCTTGGCCCTCTCGATCCACTTATCCAATTTCTGGAGCGCCGTGTTGATTATTATTGTAGGTGCCTGCTCTATCGTCTCCTGCCTTTGAACGCCTCCACCGGTTCCCAGGATGGAAAGCTGGCCACCCCATCCACCCTTCACTGTGTTAGCGACAAGTTGCTTACCTTCTCTGAGAGACAAGTCCTTCATATTGGCGTCTCTCCCTTTCGCGAGTTCAAGTGAATAGACGAGGTTTGAGAGTGCTGACAGAACTAGGTTAGAAGGCTCCATATTTTCCCTGACTTCGATCGTTTGATGTGACGGGAGGAAACCTCGTTTGGAAAGATCATATTGAGCTGCATTGACGAAACTTGTCTTTCCGACCCCTATGTTGCCTTCGACAATGATGACACCATGATCATTAGAGGAGAGCGCAGCAAATTTCCGATTTTCTTGGTCCCGACCAACCATCAGTTCTCTATCTTGATGCGATACGCTTAACGGTCTGGGGTCGAGAGGATTTGATCTGAACCCGAAATGTTGCCAGACGCCCTGGTCCAGGCTAGTCATTATCAACGACCTCTAACAGTTCGCGATGTATAAACTACTATCAGTTTATAAACTAAATTCTGTGAGGGCCGGTTGATGATCGTCGAGGCCTTCAACAAAAACAGGCGGATAGCAAACTATCTCATTAAAGCTACAGAGCCTTGTGCGGTTTTATGGAAACGAAGCGAACAACTCCTGGTGAGTCTTAGGCTACTAAAGTCTCAGGTGGAACCGAATGGCATGGTATGGCTGAAGTAGGAAGGTTGTCCGTTGGCCTGACATAGACTAGTCGCTTCTTACTATGACCTCTTCCTTCCGGAAGCCTAACTCTGCTCTTTACCGTGCTACCAGTGTTATGCCGCTCCCCAAAAGTAGGGCAATTCAGGCTTGTTCTGCGCCTTTCAGGTTTAGAGCGGAACAGTTTGTGTGATTGCTATCTCCGGAGAGCAGGGGCGGAGAAGATTACGCCTCGTTAATTCCCTCCTCGGAGCCGAGTCTCGCGTCGCGAGTCACAACTTTTTTTTCGTATTTTTGGCGGAGAAATTCTTCGGGGCTTGTAACGCGCCGGTCGGGCATTGCAGGAAACGATAGTTAGTAGCAGGAAAAAATTCAGAAAACAGAGTGTCTTTGACAGGGTCCAGATCAGGGCTCATTCCGTGCCCCTTTCGCTGAGAGTAGCGATTTACCAAATTATCGGCGTATCATTTTCGGGCTGTCTATCCAGACAGGGTTTCGTCGGGCTCTGTCAATGCCGAGCTCTCCTCGGCCTTGTTCCAGTCCTTGGCGATCTTGACTAGCCGCAATAGATGTTCGTGGTCTTCAACGCTTAGAGACTTGCCAGAGTCTATCTCTGCCTTGATCCTCGCGAATATCGGGGCGGACTCTCCGAAGGGCACTTGAGACTTTTCCACTATCGAAAGGAGCTTCCTAGCCTCAGCCAACCCGGGTGAGATGGACTTGCTGGAGACTTCTGGTTGATTTGACCGGGTCTCTTTTCTCGCCATATTCTTCGCTCACCGGATTGTCTTGTGCAGAGTTTTGAGGGCTCATTAGTACATAAAGAAATCATTTGAGGTTGAAGCGAAAACTGTAAGTCTTTATCCTAGAGGTTTGAGGTGATGATTCATTCGCGATGGAAAAGGTGGAGAAGATGGGCGCGGGTCTTATGTGGAGAATAATCGGGACTATAATCGCGTTTTCAGCATTCTTGATTGGGTCGCTGATCTACGTGGGGTTCTATGCTAGCAGCTTCGACTTGACTCAGAAGATCATTGTCGTGATTGTCGCCCTAATCCTCGCGTTTGCGGCAATAGCGATAATGTGGGTTACCTTTGCTGGACGCAGGGGATGGATGCGCGACCGATGGGGATCTTGAATTCTCGCTCACTTGAGTGATTATTCAGCGAATCGTGAGGATTCCATTTCCATTCTTGATGGATGTCTCCTATGGAAAGCTTTGTCTCGGGGTTTGGTCATGAGTCGCTTTATCTTCTCGCCTATTTTTTCGAAGACCTCCTCGATGGACCAGCCTTCTTCTTCGAAGTCGAACTGTTCTTTGGGAAGTCTGATGAATACTTGAACTTCATACCGCCTTCTCTCTTTCTCGAGAAGCGATGTCTTCACGATCGCTCTTGCCTCTAGAGTGTCTGGGTGAATGCGGCCAAAGGCCTGTAATGTTCTTCGAAATTTCAGCTCTGCCTTTCGAGATTCGATGTCATCCTTCTGGAGACCCAGTACCTGTACAGGCACGTCTACGAATTCTTGTCCAGCCATCTGATAGTCTCCCAATCACCTATCTGACTACTAGGACTGGACATTTTGCATGGGAGACTATTCCGCTGGAGACGCTTCCTAGAAGCATCTTCTTGAATCCCCCGAGCCCCCGAGTCCCAACTATGATCAGGTCAACGTTCTCCTTAGTAGCGTGATTGAGTATTGTCTCGACGACTGAGGAGACGGCTTCAGGGATCTCCGTCTTGACGTGGATGCCCTTTTTCTTGGCTTTTGACTCTGTCTCGCCCACAATTCCCATTGCAGCCTTCCTCGCATAAGCGTAGTAGGCGTCGATCTCGTGCTGTGAGGGAGCAGGAAGGCTCATTCCGGTGGGCGAGGCGATTGTGGAATGGTAATAGGAAGTAGGAGGGGTGATCGCGTGAAGAACGATAAGGTCCGTTTTGAGCTTCTCAGCCAATTCGAGTGCAGCCTGGGCTGCTCTCTGAGAACTCTCTGAACCATCCAGAGCCACTAGAAGCTTGTTGAACAAGGGTTTCGACATAGTGGAGGAGGATTCCGGCATGCGTTTTACGGTCTTTGTTTCCATTAGTCTCACGAATACTCAACTGTAGGCCTGTCGTAAGGTTTTCGCATGGCCGATAAGAGGTGTTGACGGAATCTCAAGTAACGGGCTTTGTAATTAGCCGGCCTGAATGTTCTCCAGAAAAGTGGCGGATGGTACGAAGAAGAGGTTCCCGGTAACTGCGCGGCTGAAATCTAGTAGTCGGTCGTAGTTGCCTACGGGCTTGCCTACGAACATATTCTGAAGCATCTGTTCGATGGTGCGAGGAGAGCGGCTGTAGCCGATGAAGTAGGTTCCGAACTCTCCTTGACCGGCGTGACCGAAGGGCATGTTGTCTCGGAGTATCTTGATCTCCTTCCCGTCCTCCACGATCTTGGTTAGCGCGTTATGTGCATAGGTGGGTTTGACGGAATCATCCAGCTCTACGTCGGTCAGCTTCGTTCGACCGACGATGTGTTCTTGCTTTTCCGTCGGTAGCCTATTCCAGTCGGCTAGATTGTGGAGGTACTTCTGTACGATCACGTAGCTTCCCGCGGTGAATGCGGGGTCCTCGTCGGCGATGAGGGTGACATCCATGGCCTCTTGCGCTTTAGGATTCTCTGTTCCGTCGACGAAGCCGATGAGGTCGCGGCTGTCGAAGAAACGGAATCCATGCACCTCGTCTGCTGGAGAGATTGCGGTCCCAAGCCGGGCCATGATTCGCGTCGCGAGCTCGAAGCACAGATCCATCCGTTGCGCACGGATATGGAAGAGCATGTCGCCCGGTGTTGAGACGGCGTGACGCTCCTCCGCGCGGATCTCACGGAACTTGTGTAGTTCTGCAGGCCTCGGCTGTCCGAAGAGTCGATCCCATGCTTCGGACCCAAAGCCCAATACGCACGAAAGGCTTCCCTCAAGTTCGCGAAAACCCACCGACCGAACGAGGGCAGCAAGGTCTGCACAGAAGGATCGTATTGCACCTCGATTCCCAGCGCCAGGCTTAGCCGTCACCACTAGAAAAATCGCGGCGCGGGTGAGCGGTATAGCTACCGACTGAGGCAATGGAGGCGAACCTTCTGCCGCAATACGCTTCGACATAGGCAGGGTTCCCCGTCCTTGAGGGCTGAAAACCCTTACGGTCTTTTCTCCAGTCTGGTCATATTTGCTACGTTTGAGAATTTATTGAGCCGCGCACATGCCCGCGTATGCCATCTTCTTTTCTTTCGTTAATTCTCGTATGGCAGCGGAAAGGATTGTCATGAAGAAGGTTCTTATCCATCTCACAACGCGACGAACTCCATGAGTAACTTGAAAACTGAACTCGAACACATCAAGCACCACATCAAGTACCCAGCGAACAAGACACAGGTCCTAGCAGCATGCAACAACATGACAGACGTTCCATCCATCGACAAGGAATTCGTAACCAAGTCTCTCCCTGACAACAACTACAAGGGCCCAGAAGACGTCGTAAGGGCTCTTCTCAACAAAGTCTGAGCTTTCTCCAACTTCCCTTTTTTTCTTAGCGTCCGACCTAATACCAGCCTTGTTATTCTGGAAGCATGCCCTTTCTGGAATTTGATATCACTGCTCAGTCCCAAGTCTTGGTGGAGCTGTTCTTCAAACATCTAGCGCGCGGGGGCGCTGGAGCCGAATATGACGCCTCTCGACGTCCATCTTAAAGACAGCTCGCCTAGTTCTGCGGCTCGTTCTATCTGATGACCAGCACCGGACAGTGGGCGTGATCCACCACTCCGCTCGAGACGCTTCCCAGTAACAGCCTCTTGAACCCGCCAAGCCCTCGGGTCCCGACAACTATCAGATCAGCGTTTTCTCTGACAGCCTGATTGACTATAGTTTCTACCACGGAACTAGTTGTCTCAGGAATATCGGCCCTGACCGTGATGCCACGTTTTTTTGCCTCGGAGACAGTCCCGTCAACAATGACGTGACCTACTCTCCTAGCATATTCAAGGTACAGATCAATCTCTTTCTCGTGAGTGGGCGGTTCGATTACCGGGCCTTCCGGTGAAATCTCCGTGTGGTAGTAGAGTGCAGGGGGAATTATTGCGTGTAGAACAATGAGTTCAGCCTTGAGCTTCTCGGCGAGCTCTAGGGCTGCTTGGGAGGCTCGAGCAGAATTCTCAGAGCCATCCAAGGCGACAAGCAGCCTCTTGAACATGGATTTCAAGGATGTTGGGGCAGATTGACTAGGTGGCCTAAGTGTCTGGGTCTCCATTTGACTCGATCACACCCGTTTGCACGTTAGTCCTAAGGTTTGCCCTCGACTCTACCGTCACAAACTCGGTTCGGGTGTACATCGGGCGCTGCTGTGCCGCTTTCACGCTTCGTTCTGTCACTCCGCTAGGCATGTCTCAGTTATGTCAAGCATAATTCATACAAACCATGAAGATGTGTGCTCGAACGATGAGGACGATTCTCGCCGCTGTCGACCAATCTCATCATGCTCATGATGTGATGAGCCGGGCTGCTGAACTGGCGGTCGTGCTACGGAACGACCTAGTTGTTCTTAGCGTCGTCAGCTCGGACCCGATGAAGCAGTTCAATATCGTTGAGGAGCAGAATCGATTTGCAACCCTTCACCGGGACCTGATCTTCAAGCATTTTCCCGAGAATAGTCTCTCAGTGGAACCACATAACGGAACCGGTGGAGTTTACAAATACGGTGCCGTCGGAGTTAGGATCCAGTCGCGGATTCTCTCAGGCAATGTTGTCGACAAGATATGCGAGTGTGCAGAGGAAGTTAATGCTGACATCGTCCTTGTTGGTAGTAGGGGGCTCGGGAACATTGGTAGCCTAGTTCTCGGCAGCGTCTCCGAGCGAGTAGTGCACAAGTGTCCGCGATCGGTGCTGGTTGTCAAAGGTGAAAGGACTGAGGGTCCTGACTGGGAGGGACTATCTCAGAGCCACAAGTCAGGCGTCGCAAGAGCCTAGACTCTTTTCTCAGATCCTCAGCATTGCTAGCTGGGCAGTCAGTGGTTCTACACCGCCACTGGAAATATCTGGCTCTCTCAGAAACTGGAGTAGAACGATGAGTGTGAGAGCATAGTTCACCGCGTACAGGCTGACGCATAATGGACAGATAATGTGAATGACGGCGAGTTCAAGGTACCAGAGGTAGACGGTGAAGACGTTCCCGACCATTAGGACCGGTAGCAGTATCTGGCTATTGACCGCTTTCTTCCCTAGCCGACTCGTAAAGAGACCTATAGCAAATACCGCTGGGAACCATACGAGGCCCATCGCGTAGAACGGGATTCCAACGCGAGATGTTTGCCCGCTCTGGAATACTCCTCCGCAGGAAACCTGCGGGTTTATGTTACAAGAAGTGAAATTCTGGGTAAGATACTCGTTCGCGATATAAATGGCAATTCCAATCCCAATAAGAGAAAATAGGAGGTAGGTGTTAGCCAGCCTTTTCCAAGAACCGGAGCCTCAATTCTATCCGATACCTGGACGGGATTGAACTGCCCGGTGAGCGGCGTTTGGCTCGGCGGGGATGGGTGCTGGGTTATGGCTATCTGGGCGTAGGACTGTGAGCAAACACTATTGGGTTGACCATTATCTATTTTGCAAATAGCAGATATCAGAGTGTCCGCTGCTCCGTTTATCCGCTGAGCAACGGTGCTGCTTGGACTGTCTAATTGTATGCCTATCTGGGTCCAGTTCTGGCCGGAAAGAGTACTTGGATCGTATTGGGAACCAGAATGAAGTGTGGGAGAACTAGGAGCGGGATGAACAACGTACTGTCCTCCCACGTCGATGAATGGTATTGCACCGCCCGGGTCCCATTGATTCATCAAGTTCTGCTCATCCGATGAGGGAACCTGTAGCGTGTTTTTTGACCGATCTTGTGTCTCCACGCTTACGAATGAAACATATTGGCTGGAATAAGTGGAATGGACGAATGAGAAGGTTGGAGTGCTGGGATCTATGTCAGACGCAGAAGAAAGCATGTAGGTCAGCCCACTGAAATTTCCAAACTTTGAAAGCGCGACAATGATGCTCCATCTCTCGGCTGCGCAGTAAGGACAGTAACTCCGCCCCAAATGTAAAGGAACTCTGGCTTTCCTTTGAGGTCAAACTAGTCCCGGCTACCTGCTACAAGGGAGTTACTCCTTGAGCGTTTATGGCCGCGTTTAGCGAGTTGTTGCTCACTCCCCACAAATATCCATGCATAATGGAAGATATGGGGGTACCAACAAGCGTGTCGGTTACCTGTGTCTGTCGTTGTAAGAGTATGATGCCCAATTACGACTGCTGTCATAAGAACCACGATTATCCGCGGTGGTTGTGAGTGTTCTTCTACGGCGTGCTCGCTTCACATCTCCCAGGATTTTCTGCTTTCGAGTCTGAGACATGTTTCTGGTTCTCAGGAGAGGGTCTCTGCGTCCGTTCCCTGACTGACAAGAAGGCCTTGGTCCTATTATTCTCTAGGGCTCAAACTGTGAACACTAACGACCTAGCAGAAGGGGAATCTCTAGTTCGTAATCATGGTTCCAGCGCTTCCCTCGAGGGCCTTTTCAGCCATTTCCAGCGAAGCGATGATTACTCTTTTTCCCGAAGATCCCGCCAGGAAACTAATTGCGCTTTCGATCTTGGGACCCATGCTGCCAGCAGGAAATTGGCCTTCAGATAGATACCGTCTACATTCTTGCACGGTCATACTATCTAGACCCCGCTGATCCGGCTCACCATAGTTGATGAACACCTTCTCGACATCAGTCAGGATGAGCAGAGTCTCAACTCCGAGAGTCTTGCCTAGCAAGGCAGCTGTTCGATCCTTGTCCAAAACAGCTTCGACACCTCCTAGCCTACCATCCTTGTCTCTAATCACAGGGACCCCACCCCCACCCACGCTAATCACTACATTCCCGGTTTCGAACAGTCGGATGATCGTCTCTTTCTCAAGGATGTCCAAGGGGGTGGGAGAGGGAACCAATCTTCGATAGCCTCGTCCGCTGTCACTGATGATATGCCATCCTTTCGATTCTTGTAGGCGTCGCGCTTCCTTTTCGGTGTAGAATTGTCCTACGGGTTTTGTTGGATTCTTGAAGGCTGGATCTTTTGGGTCGACGAGCGTTTGGGAAACTATTGTCGTAACGGGGATGTGTTGTCCCGCTGATTCTAGCTCGCTGCGGAGTGCTCGTTGAAGCATGTAGCCTATCATTCCCTGGCTCTCAGCTCCGCAAACGTCCAGAGGCATTGGCGGCAACGTTTCTTTTGATATCTCGTTCTGTAGCAGAATGTTTCCAACTTGTGGGCCGTTGCCGTGTGTGATGGCAATTCTCTCGCCTCTGCGAAGAAGCGCGGCAAGGTGCTTGGCGGTGTTTTGCACGTTCGTCTCTTGCTCTTCCGCTGTTCCTTTCTGGCCGTGTTTGAGAATGGCGTTGCCTCCTAGACTTACCAATACTTTCATGTGTTGGACCTAGTTCGAGGGTTTTCGGTTGAGGACGCAGGTCATGCAGCGGATGCCTCCATATCCTCCTGTAATCTCCTGTAGCTGGAGCGAGGTCACGTCGATAGAAAGTTCTTGGAACTCGCGTTTGTGTGGGAAGAACTGGTCTGACTGTTTGAGTCTCGCCAAGTCCTTTCTCGCTTCTTCCAAGAGGGCGCGATAGCGATGCGGGTCAGCGAGGGCCTTTGCCTCCAGGTTTCTTAGGACTTTCTTCACTACCTTCTCAACCTCGATGGCAAGGATACTGTGATCTTTTACGCAGAGAAAGTTTGAAGCGTAGCACATCTGTTCAAGCGTCGTTATTGGAACAATCGTAAACCTGTGACCCATCAAGTACTCGTACAGGTTAGGAGTCTTGCTCATCCTCTTGTAGTGTCCAAGAGATGATCTCCGGTAAACTTCAACTCTGGCTCGTTTCAAAAGCGGTATGCATCCCACGGCAATGTTCTTTCCGGGAAAATTGAGGTAGGTGTCCAGATGCATGTTGATCATCGGGTCGGGCTCGTCCCCAGGGATGAGTGGATGGGCTGGTTGGTGAATCGCAGCAACCTCTTCGAAGTTGGTCCCGCGGCGGAGAACCTGACTGGCGCCATTCAGATTTGTTCTGTCGCCTATCCCGATCATCGCCAGCTTGCCTGCAGGTATGAAATCGCCTCCCTCGAACGTTCCGGGTGCCTTCACGCGATTGACGATTCTTGCGCCAGCCATTTCCAGTATTGTGCTGGTGATGTCTGGCTCCATCCTACGTTGCGGCTTGGACATTCTGCCAACAATCAATCCGAGGTCTGAGGCAACTTGCTGGTCTCGCATGAAAAACAGGTTCGCCAGGGGCACGTCGAGCTGTACTCTAGGGTACATCATTCTCACCCCTCTCTTCTGATCCAGTCTGATACTCGGACGGAAGACCAGGACGCTGAAGATGGTCTCTACGCCGAGCTCCGGTAAGTTCCTCTCGAACTCGCGACGTGCCCTCTTAACTTCAGCAGCAGGACCCTCGAACTTCACAATCCCTCTCGCATATTTCGTCAGCATCCCAACTAGCTCGGGGTCCTCCCTCGCCAGTTTGATCGCAAGATGTTTCAGCCGGTGGACTCTTACCCCGGTCAGTTCGAGTGCGTGTTCGAGTTCTCTATGTTCATGGATGGCCTCGTCCATGTTGAAGGCTCGCTCATAGAGGAAAGCGAAGGGCTCGATTAGCCCAAAGAACATCTCAGTTCCGGGTCTGTGAATCACAACATCCTGTAGAGCATCCCACTCTGCTTTGACTCTGGAATCCAAGAGAGCCGCCTTGCTACTTTTGACGCAGGAGCCATTCCAGGACGGACGCGGCACCGTAGAGCTTGTTCTCTCCCTGTTGCCAGACAATCGACTGTTTACCCTCAATCACATCATCAGTAATCTCAAGACCCCGATGCGCCGGGAGACAATGCATGACGTTGGCATCTCTCTTGGCAACCTTCAGAAGATCATTGTTGATCTGATATCCATCGAAATCCTTCATTCTCTTCTCCTTCGAAGCCTCGTCGCCCATGCTGACCCAGACATCCGTGTACAACAAATCCGCTTCCTTAGCCGCTTCCACGGGATCATGAGACACATCAATATTGCCGCCTGAGAACCGAGAGGTTTTCTCCGCTTCGCTGAGAACTGTCGCGTTCGGCTCGTAGCCTGCAGGACATGCTACCGAGATGCTCATTCCCTCTACTGCTCCGCCAAGAAGTAGAGAGTTGCAGACGTTGTTCCCGTCGCCGACATAAGCGAGCTTCAATCCCTTCAGCTTCCCCTTCGCCTCTTGAATAGTGAAGAGATCGGACACGATCTGCGTCGGATGCTCAAGGTCGCTCAATGCATTGACAACGGGGACCCGCGAATACTTGGCCAACTGGACCACGGTGTCGTGCGCATAGACTCGGGCGACAACCCCATCAAGGTACCCGCCCAGAATCCTTGCTGTATCCTTCACCGGCTCTCCTCTGCTAAGCTGAAGCTCGTTAGCTGCAAGGTAGATCGAGTCTCCACCAAGTCTACGGGCAGCAACCTCGAAGCTCGTCCGGGTCCGGGTCGACGGCTTCTCGAATAGCAGTCCAGCAATTTTCCCGCTTAGCGTGGCGAGAGATCGTCCTCGTTTGATGAGAGTCTTGATCGCTTTGGCTCTCGCGAGAACTCTATCCATCTCTAGTTTGGAAGCATCGGTCACTGAAAGGAAACTTTTCAATTTGAGACTCCCGAAATCCAGTGAGACGCAAGATGGGCCTAGTATGTGAAGTTCATGTCACATACACAGCTCAAGTCTACGAGATTTGCTCATGGGTGTAGAACAAGCGTAAAATAGATTCTTTCGGATTCTTCCAAATCTCACATGGTTACGGTGAAGCAGCCGGCGATTGGGCTAAGTTCCGGCAAAATTGATCACGTGGTAATTATCGTCAAAGAGAACCACTGCTTCGACAACTACTTCGGCACCTTCCCTGGAGCCAATGGAATGATAATGCCGAGGTCCCCGAATCCACCGCCTTGGGACCCGGACCATCGTCACAGTGCCTGGCTAACGCGCCATACGACTTCGGTCCGGCAACAGTTCGTCGAGGCTGACGTACCAGCTTACTTCGGCTATGCTAGAAAATTCACGCTCTGCGACCAGTATTTCACCGACGTGGCTGGGCCTTCGACGCCGAACCATTTGATGCTCATCGCTGCCGACTCTCCCTTCATAGACAACCCGAAACCCGGAGATTCTTCTAGAATCTCCTCCTCGCTTCCACTGAGCCTTGAAGCCCGAAAACTGACTTGGGGCAACTACGGGGGATACGCGTTTGAATATCTTAGCGGTGTTGGTAGGAGGAACAAGTTCACCTCTAACCAGTTCGCGAAGGATGCGCTTGCTGGAAAACTGCCCAGTGTTTCCTGGGTCCTGGCTACGACCCAGTTTGACGAACATCCACAAGACCCTGGGAGGGGTCCCATGGGAAATGTTACGACTGGCATGCAGTGGACTGTCGACCAAGTAAATGCCATCGTTAAGGGCGGGCTCTGGCCGAGAGTTGCCATCTTCTTAACCTGGGATTGTTGGGGTGGATGGTATGACCACGTGGACCCGCCGAACGTCGAAGCCTGGAAGCTTGCGACGCCGCAACCATCCTACATGGGAACACAGTTCCGTTACGGCTCGCGGGTTGGCTGTCTTGTCCTGAGCCCGTTCGCGAGATCCGGCTACATCTCGAAGAAGCTGCACTCGCACGTGAGTCTTGTCCGTTTCTGCGAATCGGTTTTCGGACTGCCTGCGCTTAACCAAACGGACGCGCAGGCTGATGACATGTCGGACTGTTTCGATTTCAAACGATCGCCTGCTCCGCCACCGCCATGAAGGCCCGTCTTGCCGAGTTAGGCTTTCTGACGCTCGTCTTGACTAAATCATTCTCTGGCAGAAACTTGTCGAGAATTAGAGGCAACTACTTCTACCAATTCGACTAAACATTCGTCTGAGCGTTGCCGTCCCTTGAGATCATACTCTCTGCCTTTCTCGCAATCTCGCTAACAGCGACAATCATCTCAAGCAAGGCCAGAGCCCCTTACACAATAATTCTCGTACTCTTCGGAGTCGCGATAGCGGGCTCGTCACTTTCATCCATCCTTGGAGTTACCCTGCTCTACGACAGCTTGGTAGGAGGAGGCCTCTTCGTCGGACTTGTCCTCCCACCATTACTCTTCGAGACGACGATGAATATTAGATTCGAAGAGTTTCGAGCCGTCGCGAGACCCGCCCTCCGGCTCGCCACGGTGGGAGTCGTCATAGCAACGGTTGTGGGAGGACTCTTTCTCTGGCAGATAATCCGACTCCCGCTCCTCCCATCCTTCCTGTTCGCCAGCATTATCGCCCCGACCGACACAGCTACAGTTCTCGAAATCTTCAGACGAGCAAAGCTTCCACGAAAACTCTCGACGCTGATGGAAACAGAAGCCGTGTTCAACGACGCCACGGGAATAACCATCTTCACCATACTTCTCACGTCACTAGACGTCTCCCGCCTCTCCCTCATCCAAGCGGTCATCAGTTTCGCAGAGATCTTCGGAGGAGGCGTAGTCGTAGGCCTGCTGGTCGCGCTGGGAGCTCACTTTCTCTCAAGGCTTGTAACTGATCCCATGTCCGAAACCATGATAACTATCACCACCGTGTACGGCGCATACACCGTCGCAAGCGCTCTAGGCTTTTCAGGAATAGTAGCTGTCGCGATCGCCGGGCTCTACTATGGAAACTCAACGGTAAGGACATGGGTTCTTCCTCAAACTACTCGAACCGTCAGAAACTTCTGGAGAATCACGGCCTTCATCGCCAACTCACTAGCCTTCCTCTACATCGGACTCAGCACCGACCTAGCTAGGATTCAAGCAAATCTCTTACCAATCGGACTTGCGTTTACAGCGGTGACAATCGCACGTTTCTCATCCGTCTACCCACTACTCGGAACCTCCAAGATCAATGGAGAACCTATTCCGAGATCTTGGAAGAACGTGGCAATGCTGGGGGGAATGAGAGGAGCCCTATCCATTGCACTGGTAGCCTCCCTACCAGCCACGATCCCATCAAGAGACGTGATCACCTCGATGGTATTAGGAGTAGCGTTCACTTCCATAATTCTTCAAGGTCCTCTCCTATCCAGCTACGTCCGCAGGAAGTTCCCAAGAAAGGTCGAAGTTAGACCCCTCTCAAGAAAGTTCTAATCTGAATGATATCTCAGCCAATCCGCCTTTTCGATACGTGACGAGCGCGTCTTCCTAACAGACCAATGACCATAGCGGCCACCCAAATTGTCACGATAATCACGATGTCACCACTCGGAATCATCGAGATCAAATTGTCGATACTGCCGACAGTTTCAACATAGAGGATCCTAGGAAAAAGGCCAAATGCCCAGAGAAAAACAACGCTAGCTAGTAAGATTCCAACAAATAGCCAACGGCCAAGCCTCCTACCCCCAGGATATTCGGCTAGCTGATCCAACTCAACGATCTGAGCATGTTCTCCCACAAGATTCTCTTGATCTTCGCTCACGTCCAGCGTGGCTTGTGCTTGACGGTTCAGGCTGTTAAGAATCTGGTCGGTGGTTGTCTGAGCATCTCTGTTTCTGGTCTTTCCAGAGAAATCGAATCGGTGGCGAGCGCGCGGGCGTTTCTCTTCCAACTCTGTTCAGCTGAGCTCTCAATTTATTAATAGTTAATGCTAACACTTGGGCAAGCCAGTACTAAGCCGTCCACGGCCGCGGAATGTCGGCAAATGCGTGTCTAACGACTTACGCGTGGATACACGGCACCGGAGCGATTCTCTACCTACTTCATAATCTTCGTGATCTCTTCCTTCGCCACTTCAAGGGCCGCGTTCACTTTGTCGAGTTCGACGATCACTTCTTCCTGAATTGAAAGCTCCTTTATCCTCTTCGCCTCTTCGATCGCGTCGTTGATAGCCTCAGAGACTAGTTTCAGTTTGGGTGGAATTGTCTTTCTCCGCGCTTTCATCATTCAGCAGCAAGATGCTTAGATAATATAACGATTGGTTATTGAAGCTCTGTTAGCTTATCGTCGTATGCCTCTCTGACGTAACCTGGCTCGGCGGGGACGGGTGAGGTTCGCACGTTCCCGGCCTCCGATGGAGGCGCAAGGCGTAGCAGTTGAAGCTGTGAAGGGGAACCCGACGCCTACGGTAATCCCCGTAGTCGATGCCCCGAAGCTAACTCAACCAACGAAGAGTTAACAGAACCGACGTTAATAGTACCCCAGTATCCGATCTTCTGGAATGGATGTTGAAATGGTGAAAGTTGGAATTCTCGGAAGCGGCGAAGTGGGCAGAGCCCTCGGAAAGGGATTCGTCAGTCGGCAGCACGAGGTGAAGATCGCCTCGCGCACTCCAAACAGTGACAAGCTGAAGACATGGGTCGATCAGGCGGGAAAGCACGCGTCAACCGGAACCTTTGCGGATTCCGCTGCCTTCGGGGACATTCTCGTCCTAGCCACTAACGGCTCGGCCATCGAAGCGGCGATCGACCTCGCCAAGCCACAAAACTTCAATGGAAAACTCGTAATCGACGTGACCAACCAACTCGACTTCTCAAGAGGCCCTCCCCCAGGGATGTTGTACTCACCGACAGACTCTCTCGGTCAACGCGTCCAACGCAAGCTTCCATCCGCAAAGATCGTCAAATGCTTCAACACTGTCCCAAACTCGCAGATGGTCGATCCAAAGTTCAAAGATGTCGAAATGATGATCTGCGGAAACGATCCCGCCGCGAAGCAGCAGGTGATGAAGATACTAAAAGAGTTCGGCTGGAAAGGAGCAATAGATATCGGTGGCATCGAAAACGCGGGCTGGCTCGAAGCCTTCGTCCCACTCTGGGCAAGAGTCGGTATGTCACTGAACACATGGGATCACGTGTTCAAAGTAGTCCGATAGCGATCCTCCAGAGAAACCGGAAGTTTCGACGGGAGTACTCATCGAAACGGATTCTAGTTGTATAATTCGTCGTATCGTCTGAATTTCCAGTAGGCTGTGGATACAAGCCATGCTGCGAGGAAGATTCCTATTATCCCGAATCCCATGGTTTCGAAGTCGAGCCTCGCTAGCCAGTCCCAGTATGGGCCGGTCAAGTTCAGCTCGCTAGCAATGACTTGTAAGAGTTCTACTCCCCCTATCGCAAAAGCTACGGCAACTGAAATCACAGTCACCGTCAGGTTATAGTAGATTTTCCGGATCGGCCTCAGGAAGGCCCAGCCATAGGCGGCTCGCATCGCTATGCCATCTGTAGTATCGGCGAGGACCATCCCACATGTGAACAGGAAAGGAAGGAGCAGCACCATCCAGAGTGGGATGGGTGACGAGACCGCGAGTGCGATGGTTATCGCGAACAAGGCGATCTCGCTTGCGGTGTCGAAGCCGAGCCCGAACAGCACCCCCATGGGATAAATCTGCCATGGCTTCCTGACTATCTTGAAGAGG
>Ga0209377_1001001_pt1 | contig 19181 bp, 23 predicted proteins | sample GraSoiAngelo_141_FD_185898 | JGI IMG/M metagenome (GOLD analysis project Ga0209377, IMG submission 185898) | Grasslands soil microbial communities from the Angelo Coastal Reserve, California, USA - 14_0929_12_40cm (SPAdes) (version 2) | ecosystem: Environmental > Terrestrial > Soil > Grasslands ...
CGGAGGAAAGGAACCGAGCTCGCCCTCCCGCCTGTATCCCCTCCGGAAACTAACCACTAATCTCTGCCTTTTCTCAGCTGTCTCGATGGGGACTGCTCGAGTCACAAATTGATTGCCTCGACGGTCGAAGGAGCATTAGGATGCGCGAGCTAGGAGTCCAAATCGGAAATCCCGGTCAATGCGCAGAGCTTCCATGGCACGGCAATCCCACGCGGTGACATTCGAATCCTACGCTTCGCTGGCCGAGATTCGCGACACCCTGCTCGAAACCTACGCGAGCAACGACGCCATGAACCAGCTTATTCTCTCCCATCTCGACCCTCGGGCGTGGCGCGCCCAGCCGCCGGGTCAAAAAGGCAGTGGCCGGACGATCGCGGCCATCTTCGCCCATCTGCACAACTGCCGTCTTAAGTGGCTGAGGCGTTCCGCGCCACATCTGAAGCGTCCGGCGCCACTCGATCCCCACCGCTGCAGCATGAAGCAGGCTGCCGCCGCGCACCGGAGAAGCGCGGCGCAGTGCCTGCGCATGTTGTCGGATGCGCTCTCGGCGGCTCCGAATCGTCGCGTTGCAACGTTCTCCCGCGACGGTTGGGCGCCAACGTGGCCCGCCGGAGGGACCATGTTCGCTTACATGTTCGCGCACGAGGCGCATCATCGCGGACAGATTTTGATGCTGGCCCACCAACTCGGCTACCGCGCCCACAAAGCCATGTACGGCATCTGGCAATGGGAGAAGCTCTGGAAACAAGCCGGCCTGACCACGCGCCCGCACTGAGGGGAAGCCGCCCTCCTGGCTCTTCGTAGCACCGGCATGTCGCTAGCGGATTTGGCGAAGTTGGGAATCAGGGATTAGGTCTGCTCTTTGTAGAGCCATGCGCCGCAAACGGAGGCGATGATCACAGCGACCAGCAGAATGAGACTGATAGTGAGTGTGACGCGCCCCGGGACCACGTTGGCGGCGATGCTATTGGCGTCTGGAATGGCGTACGCGAAGAACCAGTAGGCAGCCCCGGTGAGGGCGGCTGTCTTGGGCCCCGCTCCAAGGCGAGGCCGCGCTACGGCGTACAGCCAAACCACGCCAATACCCGCCACGAAGGCAGAAATGATGAAGAAGGGAATGGCGTTAGGACGCATTTGACGGCCGAGGGCTTTCATGTACGCGTCCCATTGGGAGGCAAACACAACGCCGTTTAAGACGTATTCGAAGATATTTATGATGAGGCCAGCGAGCAAGCCACCGAGAAATACGCGTGCTAAGTTGATTTTCCCCATCGGAATCCTCCGCGAGTAATCGCTAGAATGTCGTGACTCGAAAGGGGCCGAAGGAACCGTAGTAGGGAGCCTACGAGTTGTGCATGGCACGAGTCAAGAGGAAAGGCCAGCCGGGAGAGACAGGGGCGGCGCGCCCCCAAAAACCGAAGGCGGGGTAGCCGCGCTAACGTTTTTTACCCATGGGAGTCGAAGCGGGCAGAAGGACTGCCGCCTGGTTGCCTGGAAAAGTGGAAGCCTGTGTTGGGGACACAGCTTCTAAACGAGTTCAGCCGGATTTGCAATTGTCATTCGTTCGTCGGGACAAGAATTCTTCCTAACTATCCGAGGACGCGGGAGGGCTTATGCGTAAATTTCTCCTGGGATTCGTGGTGGGGATTGTAACGCTTCCGGCAGGGGCATTTGCGGCGGCGTGGCTGGGATGGCTGCCGACCAACGCGAACGCCACGCCTACGGCGCTGGAACAGGCTTTCGCGCATCTGGCGCTCGATCGGGCGGCAGCCCGGCGCGCACCGCATCTTGCGAATCCGATTGCGCCCACGGAAGAAAACTTGATGGCGGGAGTGAAATTGTTCAAGGGCGATTGCGCGGGCTGCCATGGCGATCCAAACAACGGCGAAAAGCGCGAGAGCGAAAACTTTCTCTATCCCAGTCCTACGGTGTTTGCGCTCCATCCTCCGCGCAAGCCGGACTATCAACTGTTCTGGATCATCAAAGGCGGGGTGCGGTACTCGGGGATGTTCAAGTGGGACGGGGAATTCGGCAAAGACGCATCCGGGAAGGACATTTCGGATGAGAAAATCTGGACGGCGGTGACGTTCCTCACGCGCCTCGATTCCCTTCCCCCGGCCGTTGCGGCCGAATGGCACAAAAATGGACCATAATTGAAGTAGCCGGTACTTACGTGCTGGGCACCGTCAAAACGTGGCCGGGTTGCCAAGCCGGGGCGCAGCATGCTGCGCCCCTACAAATAGCACGGGACGAGCTTTAGAAGGTGGTATTCTCCCGTTATCTTCGGCCAGCAGGGGGAAATCTCAGATTCACTCTGGCCGACCGGCATTCGGCAATAATCCGTAGGGCCCATCCAGCCATCATTCCATAACGAAGAGGAGGACACGCTCATGTTTGATAAGCTCACGAACACCACCGACAATTTCGTCGTGACCATTCTTCGCCTGGCCCTTGGCGCGGTGTTTTTCGCTCACGGCGCGCAGAAGGCGCTCGGCTGGTTTGGCGGCTACGGCCTGCACGGCACGCTGGGGTTCTTCACCCAGCAGATGCACATCCCCTGGCCGTTTGCAGTTCTCGCCATTGCTACCGAATTTCTTGGGAGCATCGGCTTGATTATCGGGTTCCTCGGGCGCGTCGCCGCCTTCGGCATCGCCTGTAACATGGCCGTTGCCATCGCTCTCGTCCATCGTCATTTCGGCTTCTTCGCCAACTGGTCCGGCACCCAGGGAGGCGAGGGCTTCGAATATCACGTATTGGCCATCGCTATCGCCCTGGCCATCATGATCCGGGGCTCCGGGGCCTTTTCCATCGATCGATCGCTTTCCAGGTCACTGTAGCCCGTTCGCGCGGGGGGCCGGGCAAGGCCGGCTGTTGCAAGGAGGAAGGAGGACGGTGAGGTAAGCTCACCGCTACAAAAGAGACAGGGACGGCGGGTAGCACGTACACGAGGAGAACGGATGCCCGGGTTTATTGCTCCCTTTGATTTACGTACTTTACCTGATTGAGTCAAAGACCCAAGAGGCCCATAGCTAGAATGCAGGAGAGCTAGAGGAGTTCGGGCCGGGCAGGCGCTGCTGAGGGTAAAGGCCATGGCTCTTTAAGCGATTCATGCCCATGGGTGCGGGTCCAGAGCAAAAGAGCGTATTGAGAGTATTGATCGTCGGGAAGGAGCCACTGACCCGGGACGACATTCGTATTTTGCTGGGAAGCAAGGGCTGTGAGTGCACGACGGCCGCGAGCAGCCAACAGGCGCTGGCGGCGATTGAGCAAAAAGATTTCGTTGCCATTGTACTTGACACGCAATCCTCAGAGTCACCCGCGACGGAGATCATTTCGGGGATCGACGAAAATCATCCGAATCTGGTGGAACGCGTCCTAGTTATCACCGAGGAAGGCGGTAGCCCCGAGATTAGGCATTTGATCGAGCAGTATTCACTCCCGCACGTGGAGCGGAGGCTCCTGGTGCAACAACTCTGGCGCAGCCTGGAGCCACTGTTATATTCCGGGGCGTTTCGATACGCCGCAGATGTGGTGCGACTCATCTTTGACAGCTTCCGCGACCCACTCCCCGCCGGGCTGCGAGCATCGGAGGCTCGAGGCCGACGGGTGCTCTATGCATGCGGGAGCCTCACCGTGGATCTTTGGATTAGGCCCGAAGAAGGCTCCCATCGCATAACGCTCGAGGGGCAGATTCTGGATGTGGCCAAGCCAAGTCGTAGATTTGAGAACACTGGCGTGGCGTTACATAGCCAGAAAGGCCCAATGGCGCATGCAACAACCAATGAGTTCGGCGAGTTCCATTTGGATTTCGAAATCCAGCCAAGAGTGGGTCTAAAAATAGAGGACGACAGGGCTCATGGGCTAACGATTTCATTACCTCGAATGGAGTGGGCGACTCGAAAAGCGGCAGCATGGTCGTAACCTCGAGGACCAGCACAGGGCTCGACCTTGAAGAACTACTCGCGAGGAAAACGAAAAAGGAATTTCTGGGCGCGAGCCAAGGACCTCGGCCGAGAAGATGGAGCCGTCTTTGTCGACGGCGATTTGGTGGGGATCGAAATGCGGTCCCCAGTCCGGTTCTGGCCCGCGAAATACGCCGACGACCTTGCCATCGTGATCGTTTTCAGAATGCAGCCGGCGATCGCGTCGGCCATATAGATTGAGTGATCCAGCGTGATGACCAGGCCAAAGGGATGCCCGAGGCGCCATTCGCGCAAGTACCGCCCACTGGTATCGAAAATCTGAATGCGGGCGTTCTCGCGGTCACCGACATAGACCATATCGCCGTCGATCACAATAGTGTGAGGCAAATCAAATTGTCCGGGACCAGTGCCCTTCATTCCCCAGCCCATCAGAGGATTACCATATTTGTCGAACTTCAGAACGCGAGAGTTGCCGTAGCCATCCGCGACGTAGATGTTGCCCTTGCGATCCAGGGCAACGTCAGTGGGCTGATTGAAGCCCAGAGCGATGGTAGAGATTAGCAGAAAACCTGGGATCAAAATGAAGGAGCGGTGCATTAGATTCCTCCCAAAGGATTCTATATCCAAGCATCGAAGTCAAAGGCCCCTGCAAGGGCCCTGTGCATCACGAGCTCCGCAAAACCGGAGAGGTGGCGCACCGATTTGGTTCGCATATTTGCGGCGGGCCAAGGGTCTTGATTTACTACTCCTATACGCTTATTGTAGGCGCTTCTTATGCTCATTGGCCAAAGGCTCCGAGAAATCCGCGAAGCAAAAGGCCTGAGTCAAGTCGCGATTTCAGACGCGACCGGACTGGTGCAGCCCTACTTGTCGCGCGTGGAGAACGGCCACACGGTTCCGGGGGTCGAAACACTGGAGAAGTGGGCGCGCGCCTTAGGGATGCCTCTTTATGTGCTTCTCTATGAGGGCGAAGGACCTCCCCAGCCGCTGAAACTTTCCCGGGAGAATGAGCAAGAGTTGTGGGGAGATTCTGAACGCGAATCGCAAGCACTCTTCGAACTCCGGCAATCTCTGGCGAAGATGAATGACAGGGAACGAAAGATATTGCTTTCCCTGACGGAACGGATGGCTTCGCGCTCCCGATCAGCCGAAAAGCGCCGCGCTGAGCCGGCGCGCGAGCCAGGCTAGGCCGCCTGCCCTTGCTTTGGGGGTATTTGCTGGATTTCCAGCGGGAGGTGCGCATCCATCAGCGCTGCGCCGCCATCCACGTCCAGGATTTGACCGGTAATCCAGTTCGCCTCCGATGAACAAAGAAGCGCCACGGCATTTCCAAGATCGGCGGGGGTACCAAGCCTGCGCATGGGAGTCCACCCTGCCTCATGCCAGTTGCGAATCATGCTCTGCGCCGCTTGGGGCAGAGTATTGAAGACGCTGTCGTCAGTCCAGCCTGGACTGACGGCGTTGACGGTGATTTGCCGCGGAGCTAGCGCCACGGCGAAATAGCGGCATAAAACTTCCAGCGCAGCCTTTGCGGCGCCCATGGCCACCCAGGGCTGCCAACTGCCGAAGCGCCCGCCGGGTGCATAGGTCATGGCGATGATACGGCCGCCATCGCGCATCATTGGAAGAGCTTCGCGCACGGCAACCAGAAATGCCTTGGCTTGCGAATCCATGGCGAAATCGAACATGTCCAGCGAGATGGTCATGGGTCCATCGTAAAAGGTAGGAACCTCCGGGCGCGCATTGTTAACGAAAATGTCCAGTGCGCCGAACTCCGATTTTACATGCGCGAACATGCGGCGGATTTCTTCGGGCTTGCAAACGTCTGCTTGCACGAGAAACCCGTCCGTCCCGGCTGCCCGTAATTTTTCGAGCGTGGCTTTGGCCTGATCCTCTTTCTGATAGTAGTGGACGGCAACCTTCGCTCCGCTCTGCGCGAGCTTGAGGACAATCCCGCGGCCAATGCCCCGCGAGCCACCCGTCACCAAGGCATATTTCCCTTTCAGGGTCATAAAGCACCTCCATGCGCAAGTATTGTGCGGAATCTTAGGCGGACGCAGGTCTCCCGTCAATCGCCGGGCGCGGTATAGCAAGTTGGAAACAGCCTGGAGTGGAAGCGTTGGCCGATGTTACTCAGAATCGGAATCGTCTTCGGATTCGAGGCCCGCGCGGGCGATGAGCCTGCGGAGGGCTTCTTCGCCACCGGCGCCGCGTTGGGTGCCGACGATGTAGCCATCGCGATCGATGACCACGTAGATGGGATAAACGGTGGCTTGATACATGGCGGCGAGATTGGTGTTTTCCATGAGGACAATTTTGCAGTCGCGGGGATGCTGGTCGAGATATTTCTTGACGGTTTTCTTGGATTCGCCGACATCGATGGCGAGAAGGACGAGGCCTTTGGGGGAGAGCTCGCGGCCGATCTTGTCCACGAAGGCAGCTTCATCGGCGCAGAAACCGCACCAAGTGGTCCAAAACTCGAGGAGAACGACTTTGCCTTTGATGGAATCGTTGGTGAATTTTTCACCAGAGGTGGTGGTGGCATTGAAGCGGGGGGCAGGTTCTTTGTCTTTGGAGCCGGCGACAAGGCCGAGAGTGGCGAGGAAAAGGGCGCCAGAGAGTGCGCCTCGCAGGAGGAAGGTTCGCGCTCGCATGGGAGAAATGTAGCATAAAACCGAAGGTGGAGGTTAGCGATTGGAGGTTAGAAAGCAGAAGCCAGGAGGAAGTGATTGTCAAGAGACGAGGAACTGATGAAGTGCGGAGCGGCGAAAGTAGTAATCACGCGGCGGGTGTGTTAAAGAGGGCCCGGAAGTGACCGGAGGGAATATGCGGAAAGAGCTAAAGTACGGGTTTGCTCTTCTGCTGGCGATCTTGGTGGTCCCGGTGTGCAGCCAAGCGCAAGGGCAACCGACGGACAAAACGATCACCGTGTTCGGGCAGTCGATTCAGTATTGGGACGTCGGCTCGGGGCCGGTTGTGGTGCTGTTGCACGGACTGGGGGAGCCCAAGGAGGACTGGCGGGCGGTTACAGAAACCCTTGCGCAGACATATCGGGTGTTGGTCCCGGACCAGATCGGCTTCGGGCGGTCCGACAAGCCGCTGATTGATTACAGCATCCAGACTTATGTGGATTTTCTGAATGAGTTTTTGCGACAAATGAAAGTGGAGAAAGCGAGCCTAGTGGGCGAGTCGCTGGGCGGGTGGATCGCGGGGCTGTATGCGGCCGAGATTTCCAGCGGCGAGCATTTGATTCCGGTGGAAAAACTGGTGCTGGTGGACGCCGCGGGACTGAAGCAGGACAAGCCGATCCCGGATCTGAATCCGAGCTCGCTGGCAGGGATGCGCGCGGTGCTGGAAGCCGTGTATTACGATACGAGCTGGCTGAGTGAAGATGTACTGCGAAAGATTTTCACTGACAAGCTCGCGGCGAAAGACGGCTATACCGTGCGGAGCATCTTAAGCAATCCTGGGCTCGGCGCGGAGAGGCTGGATGGGCGGCTCGCGAATGTCAAGGTGCCGACGCTGGTCGTGTGGGGCAAGCAGGACAAGTTGCTGCCCATATCGTCGGGTGAGCGCTATGCCGCGGGAATCACAGGAGCGAAGCTGGTGAGCTTCGACAAGTGCGGACACGTCCCGGCAGTTGAGAAGACGGCGGAGTTCCTGGCGGCGGTGACGGCGTTTCTGGGCGGAGGAGCTGGGCATTAAAGAACGGCGCTAGGGAAGACGGAAGAGGGCGCGGAAACGGCGAACACCAGGTTCGTCAAGATCGGGAATAATATCGAACAAGAGCTCTTCGAGACCGTGGACAGCAAAGGCGGAAATCTCGGATCGGGTGAGAGGCCAGGGCATCTGGCCTTCGGGATCGGAAGGTTCGCGGCCGCGAGCAACGACAAGCAAAAGGCCGCCAGGGGGGAGAAATGAGGCGATATTTTTGGTGGCCGGCGGGCGTAGGGAGGCGGGCAGGACCTGAAGCGTATTGGCTTCAAAAACGAAATCGAACTGCCCTCGCCAATGGGGAGGAGGAGCAAGCAGATTGGCAGCGTGATATTCGACGGTGGAATGCGGGAATCGTTTTCGGGAGGCACGAATGGCGGTTTCCGAAATGTCGAAAGCGGTGACCCGAAAACCCCAGGCAGCGAGTTGCTCCGCGTCATCTCCGAAGCCGCTACCGACGACCAATGCTGACTTTCCGGTAGTCTCTTGCGGGTGCAATATCCAGAAACCGACGAGAGGAGGAGTGGGGTGATAGTCCACCCAGGGGACAGTGCTCTTCCCTTCCTCTGCTTCGCGATAGAGAGCTTCGAACCAGCCGGTGGGGTCGCCCTTTTGAATGAATTCCGCGGCCAGCTCGCGCGCTCTTCTTCGGTCTTTCATCTGCGAAAATCTTATCTCGAGCCGCTTCGGGAAGGCTATTCGAATTGTATCCTTGTACGGAATAGCATTAACGATGATCGTCGGGTGAGCGTGGAGAGCCGTGGGTTTGCAGGCAAATACCTTGGTAGCGTCCGCTGTTGCCGATTGGTGAACGCTGGATTGGTAGAGTTTCGGAGACTTAGGGGAAATCATCGTAGTCTTGTGATAAGGTCTGCCAGCCGGAGGCAAACGTGGAGTACAAAGAGAGACGACGCAGTCCGAGATATCCGTTCATTGCCAGCGCGGAGCTGATCGAGGAGAAAGCAGACGTGCGCATCGCCTCGCGCGTCAGCGAGCTCAGCGCCAACGGGTGCTATCTGGACATGATGAATCCCTTCCCCAAGGGCACTCTGGTGCTGGTAAAGATATTGGCGGGCGAGGACTTTTTCCAGGCCAAATCAAAGGTCGTCTATTCGCAAATGAACATGGGCGCGGGCGTGGGTTTCCTAGAGATCGACAAGGATTCCCAGGTTGTGCTGGAACGCTGGATGGACGAAGCAGAGAAGGAAGTTCAGAAGCAGAAGGGTTAGTTCGCAGACGGCGGCGCGCAACTGCGGCTTGGGTTCCTCGGCCGCTTGGCATTCACTTCAGAAACAAGAACGCTAAAAACTTCAGAACTGTGTCGAATCCACTCTGAGCAAGGTTTCGCGGGGGGACCTGCGCCACCTGGAGGCGCTCCGCGAATTGCGCGACTTCAGAAGGCGTTGCGCTTGAGCTCCGACATGAGGTAATCGCAGGAGCGGACGCACAGGGCCATGATGGTGAGCGTGGGATTCTGGCAGGGATTCGAGGGGAAGCCCGAAGCGTCCATGACGAAAAGATTCTTGATGTCGTAGGTCTGCTGGAACTGATTGAGAACGGACTTTTTCGGGTCGGAACCCATGCGGGCGATGCCGGCTTCATGGAGGGCCCAGCGCGGAGCGGAAGGATGCGCGTACGTGCGAATGTTCTTTGCGCCAGCGGCTTCAAGCATTTCGCCAGCGGAGTTTCCCATGTCCTGGATCATGGCGCGCTCGTTTTCGCCATCGGACATGTGGATTTTTAGGGCGGGAATTCCGTAGACGTCTTTCACGGCAGGGTCGAGTTCAACGAAATTGTCCCAGCGGGGCAGCAATTCGCCGAAACCGGTGATTTCGATGCGCGTGCGCGGCTCTAGAAGGGCTTTCTTGTACGCCGCACCGAAGCCCGGCGCGTCCCAATTGAATTCCGTGGAGGATTCACCCTCGTAGCCAAAGCCACGCAGAAATTTCTTGTAGGGCGGTGCGTTGGGTAAATTGCGAAAGCGCGCGATGTAGATGCCCAGAGGTTTGTGCGGACCGCCACCTTCCGGAGAAGGCTTCGCGCCGAAGGAGGGAAACTCGCCGCTGCCGCCGCCGCTGCGCACATGCGCGGTGAGGTAATGGCCGAGGACTCCGCTGGAATTCGCGAGGCCGTCCGCATATTGAGGCGTAGCGGAATTAAGGAGAATGCGGACAGATTCCTGAGCCTGCGCACAGAGGATGACCACGCGGGAATAGATTTCGTGAGGCTGGCGAGTGTTGCGATCGATATAGAGGACGCCCCGTGCGTGATTGTGGTCTTGGCCCATGAGAACTTTGTAGACCATGGCATTGGAAATGAGAGTGCAGTTGCCGGAGGCAACAGCGTCAGCGACAGTGGTGAAAGCGGAATTGAAGTACGAGTGGGTCATGCAGCCGCGTTCGCAGGGGCCGCAGAAATGGCAAGGGCCACGGCCGTTGAGGGGCTTGGTGAGATTCGCGCTGCGCGTGGGCATGACGGTGCGGCCAAGTTTTTCTTTGACGCGATCGCGGAAGAGAGTCTCCTGGCAAGTCAGGGGAACCGGCGGCTGGAACTGGCCGTCGGGAAGATGTTCGAGCCCTTCCACGCTGCCGGTGATGCCGACGTATTTTTCGACGAGATCGTAGTAGGGCTCAATGTCCTTGTAACCGAGCGGCCAGTTTTCGCCGTAGCCGTCGAGCGAAGCAGCTTTAAAGTCCCAGTCGCTGAAGCGCAGGCTGACGCGGCCCCAGACATTGGTGCGGCCACCGGTAATGCGCAGGCGGCCCATCCAATCGAAAGGCTTTTCCTTGGGCGTGGTGTAGGGCTCCTCGAGATCGTTGACGAACCAGTCAAAGGTGTATTCGTTGCAGACGTCGAACTTGGACTGGATGGGGCGAGTCTTGCGGACGATTTCCGGAGCCATGTTGCGGTACTTGAGTTCGAACGCGGGCTTGTGCTCGGTAAAATTCTCGTCGGACTGGGAGCGGCCGGCTTCGAGGAGTGCAACTTTCAGCCCCGCTTCGGCGAGGCGTTTGCAGGCCCAGCCGCCGGAAGCGCCGGAACCTACGACGATCACGTCGTAGGAATGATGGGGCTTGTCGGGCATACGGTCTCGGCGAAAGCGGCATGCTAACAAGCGTGCCGGTGGAGGTCAATTTAGCAGAATTGAACGACCCTTTAGAGGTGCTTGTGAGCGGTTGGAGGCGAGTGATACCATCGGCGCGCGAATTGCACTTCCTGAAAAATGGCAATGAGCAAAGGCAACCCGTTGCGAGTCCTGCATGACGGAACCACTTCGGGCGGGCAGCTAACGCGTCGGGAGATGGTGCAGCGGCTGCTTGCGGGCATGAGTGCTGCGGGGGCGTGGCCACTGGTAGGGACTTCGCATCCGATTCGTAAATTATTGAGAAATGATGCGGTTCTTGAGGAAGCGGAGAACCTGGGAGCTGCGGATTGGAAACCCGTTTTCCTCAACGCGGAACAGGATGAGAGCTTGATCGCGTTGGCGGAAAGTATCGTGCCCGGCTCGACGAAGGCCCAAGTGAACCGATTCATCGACCTGCTGCTCAGCGTGGACAATTCCGAGAACCAAAACAGATTCGTGGAATCTCTGACGGCGCTCAGCGCGGAGGCTCAGAGACGCTTCGGGAAGAACTTCCCTTCCCTCGACGACAACCAGAAAAACTTGCTCCTGACTGACGCTTCCGCAAGACCCGTGAATTCGAATTCTTCGGACTCACGCACGGCAGGGAAGCAATTCGCTCTTCAGGAGCACTTCGAGAATTTGAAGGGCTGGGTCAGCGGAGCGTATTACTCCTCGGAAGCCGGCATGCGGGAGCTGGGCTGGACAGGAGACTATGTCTTCGAGACCTTTCCGGGCTGCGAGCATCCGAACCAGCATCGTTGAGAGGAGATTCATGAACACCATCACCGGACGCAGAGAGTTTCTTGGGACCGCGGCTCTGACAGGAGCGGGATTGGCGTTTTCCAGCCGCCTGCTTGGGGCAAAGGAAAAATCCGTCCTGGTGTTCACGAAATCTTCGGGGTTTGAGCATGACGTGGTCAAGCGGGTCAACGGAAAACCCAGCATCGTCGACGATACAGTGACGGCTCTGGGCGGTAAGGATGGATTTCAAGTGGGCGCATCCAAGGACGGGCGGATCTTCGATGGCGATAAATTTCACGCCTACGCTGCCGTGGTATTTTTTACAACCGGAGATCTGACCACATTGGGAACGGATGGAAAGCCACCCATGTCTGCGGATGGAAAGCAGAAGCTTCTGGACGCGATACACAACGGAATGGGATTTGTGGGCGTGCACGCAGCAGGCGACACGTTTCACCCGTTGCCGGACCCGCCGGACCGCTCGAACCGTTACATCGCACATGGCGACAAACAAGATCCCTACTTGAAGATGGTGGGGGGCGAGTTCATCGTGCATGGGAGCGAGCCGCGTTTGCAGGACGCGAACGTGATTGTGAACGATCCAAAATTTCCCGGGCTGGAAGGTGTGAGCTCACCGGTCAAGTTCAACGAAGAGTGGTATTCGTTGAAGGATTTCCAGCCCGACCTCCACGTGATTCTGACACTCGACACGCAGGGCATGAAGGGGGAGTGCTACCAGCGCGCGCCTTACCCTGTTACATGGGCGCGGATGCATGGAAGAGGCCGGGTCTTCTATATGGCCATGGGGGACCGGCCGGAGAATTGGAAGAATGAGTTTTTCCTGAATTTGCTTGGCGGAGGTATCCGCTGGGCCATCGGTGATGTGACCGCAGCGGTGGACACCAATCTCAAGCAGGTGGCGCCCGGTTACGCGGAAATCCCTCCCAAGCAGCCCGCCGCGAAGTAATCCAAGCTTGCGCTGCGGCTCGCCAAGGCGATGAGCGGAAGGACTCAGCGATGCTCCCCCCGCGCAATTTGGGATGGGAGGTTGGTTTAGTCTATTCCTTCTAGACGGTCAATCGAAACTCGAATAATGGTCATCGGGATGGGCTGGTTGATTCTTGGCTTGACGTACCAGCAAGGGGAATAACCCGCCTGTGGAAACAAGGAGCGCGCACAGGTGATGGTTTGCTCGGGGTTTTGCTGATCGATTTCGTAGCTGGTCTTCCCGCCCTTTTCGGGGATGGCCAGAAGGCGCACGGCCTTCAGGGATTCCAGGGGATCAGCGGGTCTAGGATGGATCATTCGTAATGCGAAACCAGAGATAGTCAACGCAGTAGGTCAAAGCGAGAGCGGCCACCGTGATCATGAGAGTGCGTTTGACGAGGATGCGCGGAGAGAGCACGAGGACAATTCCCTTCCCCATCTTAAATGGATACGTCTCAGGAAATTAGCAGATCGTCTTGGGAATGTCCTCACGCGATCGGGCCGGGCTGCCCCATCTTAGGCTGACAAGTGTTAAACCCTACGGGACTCTCCGAAGCGGCCTATGCTAGACTTAAAAACGTTCTTCGGTGGGGCCGTGGCGCAGTTGGGAGCGCGCCTCGATGGCATCGAGGAGGTCGTGGGTTCGAATCCCATCGGCTCCACTAACTTATTCTTTTCTTTTCAATCCGATAGCAAAAACTTCAAGGGGCACTAAGGGGCATTAAGCCACCTTCGAAGGCAATACGAGGCTCACAACTTTCCGGTGCGCCTCGCGCTTGCTTTCGTCCATGGCCTTACCGTAGACGTTCATCGTGGTACGGATGTCCGCGTGGCGCATGAGTTCCTGCTGCACTTTCATCGGAGCTCCTGTCGCATCGAGCAGGGTTCTGAAAGTGTGCCGAAACGTGTGCCAGCCGATACGCCCAATGCCGCAACGAATGCCTGCGGGGATGATATGACGGCGTTCTACTCCCCAGGGGTACCAGGGTGTCTTGCCTGCCACAAACGGGCTGGCAAACACGCAGTCCTCGGGATTTTTGAAGAGCGTCGTGCGTTGCCAACGCAACAGCACCTCGGCCAGTGCAGGATCAAGCGGGATGCCTGCATTGGAGTATTTGGTTTTAACATCGCTTACTACTCCGGTGACGATACCTCTCCGCACGAGGAGCGTAAGGTCATCCCAGAGCACGTCACACCACTTGAGGGCGAAGAGCTCGCTGCAGCGGAGCCCCGTGGCGAGATCGAGGATAACCATCGTGCGGAAGGGCTCATCGAGCTCTTCAAGTAAGAGATGGAATTGTGCAACGCTAAGAACCATCGGCTCACGCTGCCGTTTGCTTATGCCTCGGACTCGCACGAGCTTCATGGGATTCTCGCCGATCTCGGTAAGTTCCCAACGCATCGCGCAGTTCAGGAGCACTCGCATGAGATTGTGGAGATGCCCTCTGGTTCTCGGAGCCAGGTCAAGCCCTTTCAACCACTGCTCTACCGCAAAGGGCTTTACCCTGGAGATCGGATAATTGCCCCACCGCGGTTTGATCTGGCTGTTGAGGTATGACTTGTACGCATTGGCGGTCGAGTGCCGCAGCTCGGCGAGCTCTGTTTCGAGGTACCGGTTCACGAGCATTCCGATCCTCACCGTGTGTCCTTGAAATCGGTCGGCGTTCACATCAAGCTTGCGATGCTCGATGACCCTCCATGCATTGGCTTCGGTTTTGAGCATTGAGACGGAACCAATTACTTCTGATCGCTTTGCATGGCCGCCGTCGGGTTTTCGCTCCCGCCAGCGGTAGACAAATACGAGTCCTTGCTTCTTCGACGGTCGCGTTTCAATCCAACCGTGTTGATACGTATTTCGAGTTGTGCTGAGTATTGCTAACGGCTCACCATCGCAGGCCAGTTCTGTCAGCTTGACTTCATCCTCTAACCCTTCCGTCTCCGGGCAGTCCGTCACATTCATGGTTAGTGTGAGTCCTTCATCCGGCTCCAGCACGCCGACGGGGAATGTGACTTTCAATGACGGGGCGACTACGCTCGGCAATGTCGCATTGTCAGGAGGCCAAGCCAATCTCACCACATCATCGCTCCCTGTTCGCTCGCACTCGATCACCGCGGCATACAGCGGCGACAGCAACTTCAGTGGAAGCGCATCACCCGTGCTGACACAGGTGGTGAATCAAGCGCCGACCTCTACAGCTATTTCCTCTTCGCCTAATCCGGCCGTGACCGGCCAGTCCGTCACTTTCACCGCCACCGTAAGCCCGCTTCCGCCCGGCGGCGGCACACCGACAGGGTCGGTTACCTTCACAGACGGAGCCACAACGCTGGGGACGGCTGGCCTGAATGGTAGCGGTCAGGCGATGCTGACAGTTCCTTCACTCTCGCCAGGCTCGCATTCGATTGCCGGACAGTACAGCGGGGACAGCAACTTCGGCTCCAGCAGCAGCGCGGGCGGCGGGGGCGGCGGTTTCACTCAGACCGTGAACCGAGCTTCGACGACGACAACCGTCAATTCTTCCGTCAACGCGTCGATTCTGAATCAACCTGTCACATTCACTGCGCATGTTTCCGTCGTTTCTCCGGGCTCCGGATCGCCCACCGGCAGTGTGGCCTTCCAGGATGGCTCGACGGTGCTGGGAACTGTAGCCCTCAGTGCAGCGGGATCGGCCACGTTCACGACGTCTTCGCTTGTCGTAAACGCGCATTCCATCACCGCGGCATACAGTGGCGACAGCAACTTTAGCGGAAGCACATCCGCAACCCTCATCCAACGCGTGCAATACGAACCCGCGGGCACGACCTGCGACGGGAATGCGGGTCATCAGATTCTCCAACCAATCAACTCCGACGGCACGAGCGTCTTCAAGCTAGGACGGCCTGTGCCAGCAATGTTCCGCGTTTGTGATTTCCTGGGGAATTCAGTCGGGACGCCCGGCGTGGTTCAAAATTTCTTCCTGACCCAGATTATCAGCGGAACCGTCACTCAAACCGTTGAAGACAACGTAGACTCCATGACGCCCGATACGGCATTTCGGTGGGATCCAACAAATCAGCAGTGGATCTTCAATATAGCAACGAAAGGCCTGTCAACGAATAAGACCTACGTTTACGCGATTACACTGAACGATGGAACGATGATTGGTTTCCAGTTCGGGCTGAAGTAGTAGGCGACTGCGGACTCAATCCGGCGAGCGGAGCGCCACTTAACAATGCGGCGCTCCGCTCATTCCTTCTTACTCCTGATGCTTCCGCGACGTTAGCGGGGACGTACCATCGGTAAGGGGGAAGGTACCCAAACAGTTAGCGTCGCCCAGAAAGGCGCACAGTTTAGCTTGGCACCGTGCAGCCAATCGCACTGAAGGTGGAAAGTCGACCTCTTGCAATGAGAGCCATGGGACTCTATGCTCCCGTTAGCATGAGTAGGTGGAGAGATGAAGAAATTCTGAGAGGCATTTAGGGGGCACTAAGAATTCCCTCTCATTCCTTTCAACACTTTAGAAGGCCAGGTCGCACCGCAAAACTCCTTTGTTTCCATACAGCTGGCGGATTCGAATCCCATCGGCTCTTCTAGCATGTCCTTTCTTTCCTTACAGATGACGAAGTTTTCAGTGGGCGCTAAGGGGCAATAAGAATCTTATACAACCTCGCACATCCTCCTACTCCTGTCTTGCCGTGCGTGGGCCGAACACCGAGACGGTGGTTGCTAACCCGTTGTACGGGCTAAAACCCTCTACCGGAGGTTCGAGTCCTCCCCTCTGCGCCATGCTTGTAACATCTTTATTTTCTATGTCTTACAATTCTTGGTGTCTTATCTGAGGCGGACTCGAGAAGGCGGACAGAACATGTTCATAGGCGCTCGATTGGCCCGGAGCCAAATCGCTGTTGATATGTCTTATTGACACCGGCCGCTACTAGCGTGCGACGCCTGCAGAGCGGCCAATACGGCGAAGACCGCGGACACAACACGATCACACCGGGCAGCATGAAACGGAAAAGCCCCGGTTGTTGAGATTTTCGCCTTCGAGTAGAGCTGCTTTCGGAGCAGTCCATGAGCTCGGTGAAGTCGAATTTTGACGTTGTCTTCTGTAATGGAAAGACACTCGGCAGTTTCCGTTGTGCTCATCTCTTCCACATCCCGCATCATCACGACCGCTCGATAGTTCTCAGGCAGGTTCCCGATGGCCTGTTCCAGGAGCCGACTCAGCTCGCTTGAGGCGGCCTCGGATTCCGGGTTCGATCTTACTTGAGCCGCTCCGATCCTGTTTTGTTTGGTCTCGTCCATATCATCCCACTCCTCAATCCGCTTTGCCTTGTGCACGCGAGCCAGGGCCTCATGCACTGCAATGCGGGTCAGCCAAGTCGAAAACTTTGCGCGCCCCGCGAATTGATCGAGATGCTGAAAGGCGCGGACATAGGCGTCTTGCATCACATCCTCAGCTTCAGCGTCGTTCTTCAGGATCGCGCGCGCCACGCGATAGAGTCGCGTATTGTAGCGTCGCATCACAACTTCATACAGCGCTGTCTCTCCTGCGAGAACGCGCTCGATGACTTGCTCATCTGAAAGCACTACAGCCGCCTGCAGTGTCAAGACTTGATCAACCATGCATTCACCTTGCTTCCTAGACCCTTTCTAAACCATAGAGTCGTGAGGTGGGCAATGCGTTACAGCAAATATTACACCGGGCCGACTGTAACCGGACACGCTACCTGAAACTCTATGCCAGTGAAAGGAGAAGTAAATCATGGATCAAAGACTGAATTCGAGCTGGTGGGCCCTGAGAATTGGCTTGGGGGTTGCACCTTTTCTCGCCGGTCTCGATAAATTCTTCAACCTTCTCACCAACTGGAAGTTGTACCTGAATCCTCTGGCGCTGCGCCTGATCCCGGTGGACCCAGGAACATTCTTGCACGCGATAGGCGTTGTCGAAATGATCGTGGGGCTTGCCATTCTCACCCGGTGGACGAGGCTAGGCGCGTATGTGGCGGCCATGTGGCTGGTTGGCATTGCTCTAAACCTGGTCACCATGGGCGCTTTCTTCGACGTCGCGGTTCGCGACATTCTCCTGGCTTTGGCGGCATTCACCCTGGCTCGGCTTACTGAGGTGAGGCAAGCGACGACCGCCAATTCTCCAGCTTATAAGCAAGGACTGGTGCGGGCAAGCGCCACCTGAGAGGAGACTTCCTATGCCGGCGCAGACATTCAAGCTCACGAAATCCGATGGGGTTGCCGAATACACGACGGCGCCCCACTTCACCCGGGACACCTCCCAACGGCCAGTTTGCGGATTTGATCCCGCGACCTTAACGATGGGAGTAGACGTCCTCGTCGAGAGCAAGATCGAGGCTATCAATCCTGTCATGGAAGAGCTTATGCGGCTGCTTACAACGAATTGTTGCCCCCGCGAACACGGATTCGCGGTGCAAACCGCGCTCCGCGAAGCTCTTGCCAACGCAGTTGTCCACGGGAATCACAGCGATACGAGCAAAAAAGTTCGCGTGTGCTTTGGCTGTGACTCCACGAAAGGAATTCTGATCGCCATCAAGGACGAAGGAGAAGGCTTCGATCCAGCCAAGGTGGCGAGCCCGCTCATTGGCGAGCATATTGCCTCCGACCACGGAAGAGGAATCTTTCTCATCAACATGCTCATGGACGAAACGCATTTCGAGGATGGCGGCAGAGAGATTCACATGCGCAAACGCGGATCAACTTCGCACTAGAGCGGGCTGCTGGACTGCGCTGTTTGTGGGCTTTCTTTCGCAACCGGCCGCTGTCTCGTTCGCCCCACAAGCAAGAACCGGTGCGGCCGAGCGCCGCCAGAGAGGAGACTTCCCATGGTCTCCGACAAAAAGACCGGAACGCATCCTTCTCACGATTTGAAAGATTACGCCGGAGATTACGAGAATCCTGGATACGGCCTTATTAAGGTTCAACAGGAGGGCGATGCCCTCGAATTGGCCATCAACAAACTGGGCCTTACGCGCTCTCCTACTACCATTACGATGTTTTCCAGATTCCGGAAGACTCCGACACTCCCGCGGCTGGCGAACTCTTTCAGTTCCACATGAACAAGCGGGGCGATATCCACAGCATCTCAGTCGCTCTTGAACCGGGATTACCAGATGACATCCTTTTCACCCGGGCCGCCGAAAAAGTCTCCTTGGACATACTTCGCACTCTTACCGGCGAATGCGTCCTGAATGGAATGACCGTCACGGTTGCGCTCGCTGGTGATTCCTTGCGGTTAACGGTTCCGGGGCAGCCACAGTACGAACTCGTGCCTACCCGCGGCCTCGCGTTTGACGTCAAGGGAATGGCAGGCTTCAGTGTGGAATTCAAGAAAGATGACACTGGCAAAGTCACGGAGGCCGTTTTCCATCAACCCAACGGAGTCTTTACTGCGACGAGAAAGTAGCCACAGCGACGTGACTTCTTTTGGAAGGGGTTGAGATGGCACGAAGACTAGCTCGAATCACCACTGTGCTGCTGTTGGCGGCCGCTGCCGCATTCGGTTTCCACTGGATTCCTTCCGGCCGCGCCACTCCTGCATTCCCACAAACCGTTGGCCCGTCCCGAAACTACGCTCCTGTTGCTGAGGCCTTATCGAAATTCGTTCAGCATGAAATGGAGGACAAGAAGCTTCCCGCATTTTCGATCGCCCTGGTCGATGATCAGCAGGTTATTTGGGCGCAAG
>Ga0209377_1001004_pt1 | contig 19169 bp, 19 predicted proteins | sample GraSoiAngelo_141_FD_185898 | JGI IMG/M metagenome (GOLD analysis project Ga0209377, IMG submission 185898) | Grasslands soil microbial communities from the Angelo Coastal Reserve, California, USA - 14_0929_12_40cm (SPAdes) (version 2) | ecosystem: Environmental > Terrestrial > Soil > Grasslands ...
CGCCGGGCGTCATCGGGCCCAACCTCACGCACGTCGGCAGCCGGACGACGATCGCGAGCGGACTCTTCCCCAATGACTCCGCGCACCTGGCTCGCTGGATCGCCGACGCGCCGTCTCTGAAGCCCGGGTCGCTCATGACGCGCATGCAGCCGCCGCTCACCGATGCCGATATCGCGGCACTGGTCGCCTACCTGCAGAGCCTGAAATGAGCGAAGCACGGGGTCTCAAGAGCTGGCTCACCACCACTGATCACAAGCGGATCGGGCTGCTCTACTTCTGGACTGCGTTCAGCTTCTTTCTGGTGGGCGGGCTCGAGGCGCTGCTGATCCGCGCGCAGCTCGCCCAGCCGGACGGGCACCTGGTGTCGGCCGAGACGTACAACCAGCTGTTCACCATGCACGGTACCACGATGGTGTTCCTCGCCCTCATGCCGCTCTCGGCGAGCTTCTTCAACTACATCGTGCCGCTGCAGATCGGCGCGCGCGACGTGGCGTTCCCGCGGCTCAACGCGTTCAGCTACTGGGTGTTCCTGTTGGGGGGATTGTTTCTGAACGCGAGCTGGTTCGTGGGACCGCTGTTCCGCGCGGGGATGCTCAACGTCGCCCCCGACGGCGGCTGGTTCGGCTACGCGAATCTCACGGAGCGCCAGTACTCCCCCGGGCCGAACATCGACTTCTGGCTGCTGGGCCTCCAGATCCTCGGGATCTCGTCGCTCGCGGCGGGCTTCAACTTCATCGTCACCATCCTCAACCTGCGGGCGCCCGGCATGAAGCTGATGCGGCTCCCCACGTTTACCTGGATGACGCTCGTGACCCAGTTCCTGATCATCACCGCGTTCCCCGTGATCACCGCCGGGCTCGTGTTCCTGATGTTCGATCGCTTCTTCGGCGCGCACTTCTACGTGCACCAGGCGGGCGCCACGCCGATTCTGTGGCAGCACCTGTTCTGGCTGTTCGGCCACCCGGAGGTGTACATCCTCATCCTGCCGGCGATGGGGATCGTGTCGGACGTGCTGCCCACCTTTGCCCGGAAGCCCTTATTCGGCTACACCGTCGTGGTGTATTCGGGGATCCTGATCGGCTTCATGGGGTGGGGGGTGTGGAGCCACCACATGTTCTCCGTCGGCCTCGGGCCCATCGCCGACTCGGTGTTCGCCGCCACTACGATGCTCATCGCCGTGCCCACCGGCGTGAAGATCTTCAACTGGATCGCGACGCTGTGGGGAGGCGCGATCCGCGGCACCACGGCCCTGCATTTCGCCGTCGGGTTCATCGCGATGTTCATCATCGGCGGGCTCTCGGGCGTCACGCACGCCTCGCCGCCCGCCGACCTGCAGCAGACCGACACCTATTACGTCGTGGCGCACATCCATTACGTGCTGTTCGGCGGCACCATCCTGGGTCTGTTCGCCGGGATCTATTACTGGTGGCCCAAGATGACGGGGCGGCTCCTGTCCGAGCCGCTCGGGAAGTGGCATTTCTGGCTGCAGTTCATCGGCATGAACCTCGCGTTCTTCCCGATGCACTTCATCGGTTTACTGGGAATGCCGCGCCGCATCTACACCTACTCGGCCGATCTCGGCGTGAGCGATCTCAATCTCGTCTCGACGGCCGGGGCGTTCCTCATCGCCGTCGCGATCCTCGTCTTCCTGTACAACGTCTGGCGCACGCGTCGTCACGGCCAGCCCGCCTCCAACGACCCGTGGGGAGGCGCCTCACTCGAGTGGAGCATCCCCTCGCCGCCGCCGGTCTACAACTTCTCCGTGATCCCCACGGTCACGAGTCGCTTGCCGCGCTGGCGCACGGAGCTCCACGGGCCGATGCAGGACCCCCCCGCCGTGCCGCCGGCGCCGATCCACGTGCCCGGGGGATCCTGGTGGCCCCTGGTCGCGGCGTTAGGCCTGCCGGTCATGGCGCTCGCGCCGCTCACCCATACGCTGTGGGTCGTGTTCGTGGGTGCCGCGCTGCTGCTCGTCGGCATCTATCGCTGGGCGTTCGAGCCCTTTGAGGTCTGAGCGATGACGCACGCCGCTGTCACGCACCACACGAGCATGGGGCTCGACAACAGAAAAATGGCCTTCTGGGCGTTCATCGGCTCGGAATGCCTGCTGTTCGGCTCGCTCATCTCGACCTACCTCGTCTACAAGGGGAGGAGCGTGGTCGGGCCGTACCCGCACGAGATCCTCAACATCCCCTTCACCTCGGTGAGCACGTTCGACCTGCTGATGTCGAGCCTCATGATGGTGCTCGCGCTCGCGGCGGTGCAGCGCGGCGACATGAAGTGGGGGAAGATCTGGCTGTTTTCCACGGCGCTCCTCGGGCTCGTGTTCCTCGGCGGGCAGGTGATCGAGTTCACCGAGTTCGTGCACAAGGGCCTGACGATGAGCACCAACCTGTTCGGCTGCACGTTTTTCGTGCTGACCGGGACGCACGGCGCGCACGTGGCGGTCGGCGTGCTGTGGCTGCTCACCTTAGGGGTACGCGCCCTGCAGGGGAAGCTCGGGCCCGCGAACGCCATGACCGTCGAGATCACGGGGCTGTACTGGCACTTCGTGGACGTCGTGTGGATCGTCATCTTCACCGTGGTTTACCTGATCCAATGAGCGAAGAACACAAGCATCCCAGCGTCGACGTCTACCTGCGGGTCGCGGCGGCGCTCGTGATTCTCACCGTGCTCGAGGTGGGCGTCTTCTACGTGCCGGCGTTTCGCCCCGTACTGGTGCCGGTGTTGCTCGTGCTCTCGGCCACGAAGTTCGCGCTCGTCGTGATGTTCTACATGCATCTCAAAGCCGACAACAAGTTCTTCACCTTCCTGTTCGGCGCGCCGCTGCTGCTCGCGGTCGGCGTGATGGCGGCGCTGCTGTTCCTGTTCTTCGGGGCACTCACGCTCAGGGGTGCCGCCGGCGCCGGATGACGGCACCCTGGCAGCGGTGGGACCTGCATCCGAGCGTGATCATCGGGCTCGCCCTGCTGGGCGGGCTCTATGTGTATTGGGGAGGACTGGCAGCGCCGCGCCGGCGCGTCGCGTCGTTCGCAGGGGCGCTGGCGGTGCTGGGCCTGGCGCTCAATGGCCCGCTGCACAACCTCTCGGACTCCTCCCTCTTCAGCGCCCACATGGTGCAGCACCTCGTCCTCACACTCGTATTCCCGCCGCTGCTGCTCTACGGGACGCCCGCGTGGGTGAGCCGCCCGCTCGTTCGGCCCCGCTGGGTGTTCCGGTTCGCGCGCCGGGCCACGCGTCCCCTCGCCGCGGGCGCGCTCTTTTCGGTGCCGATCACGCTGTGGCACTTCCCGCAATTCTACGAGGCGGCGCTCGAGCACCATCCGCTCCACATCGCGCAGCACCTCGTGTTCATCGCCACCGCGGTGATCATGTGGTGGCCGGTGTTGTCGCCCCTGCCTGAGCTCCCGCGGGCGAGCTACGGCACGCAGCTCCTGTATCTCTTCGCGCTCGGGCTCCCGATGTCGCTGGCGGGCGCGCTGATCACGCTCGCGGACGGCGTGCTGTACCCGTTCTACGCGTCGGCCCCGCGGGTGTGGGATCTCACGCCCGCCGCCGATCAGCAGCTCGGTGGCCTATTGATGTGGGTGGTGGGGACGCTGTACTTGTGGGTGGCCGCGAGCGTGGTGTGGTTCCGGTGGGCCGCCCGGGAGGAATCCTCGGACGTGGAGGGAGCGGTGCCGCTGGAGGCTTACGGGAATGCGGAATGCGGAATCGAAGAGACGACTGTCGGAGATGTAGACCGGGGCGAAGCGAACTCTCACCTCAAATTCCGCATTCCGCACTCCACATTCCGCATTTGCTCTACTCCCCTTCGTCCGTCTCCCCGAGGGGATGCACCCGGAGGGCCTCTTTGATCTTGGGGTGCTCCCGCCACAAGTAGTAGCCCATGCCGTAGGCGGCGATCGCGTTCCCGATCGCCACGTTCCACCAGGCGAGCGCGCCGAGCAGCGGCTGCGCGAGCACTGCGAGCATGATGTAGAAGCCGAACTCGAACACCGCAAAGCTGACGACGATGAGATAGAGGGTCGGCGGGGCCACTTCGACCTCGGCGGCGAGCGCCGCCGCTACCGTGCCGACGATGATGAATGCGCAGACGTGGATCATCGTGTAGGGGAGGACACGGGATCGTGCACCCCCCAGAACACCGCGGAGCCGAGCATGGCTGGCGTGAAAAACGGCCGTCCCGCGATCACGTCGACGACGAGGAACCAGAGCGCGACCGCCGCGGCGCCGATCAAGCCGGCCATGAACCCTTCGCGCAGAATCCGCGTCAATTGCATGAACCGCCCCCCCTCCAGGGCTTCGCTCTGCCGCCAATATAGCGGGGCGTCTGGCGAGAGCTAGATTGGGCCCATGCTCGCCCGTCGTCTCGTCTTTCCGCTCTGCCTGCTCGTCGGTCCCTTGCTCGTGATCCTCGCGGGAACGCTGCATCCCGATCTCGTGGGCGACGGCGCGGCGCAGCTGACGACCATCGCGCAGTGCGAGGCGTGGCGCGCCGTCCACTGGACGTTCCTGTTCAGCTTCCCCCTGGCGCTCACGGGCCTCGTAGGCTTGGCGCGCGTGCACGCCGGGAGTCCGGGGGAGAGCGCGGTCCGCGCCGGCCTGATCGTCGGGACGTTCGCCTACGGCGCGTGGAGCGTGACCGTGGCGTTCATGGGCGGGGCGGGGGCATCCCTGGCGCACAGCTTCACGGTGGCCGACCCCGGCATGACCGCGACGCGGGCGGTGTTCCTGTTCGACATGATCCATCCGTTCGCGCTCGCGACCCAGCGGGCAGCCGGATTTGCACTCGGGCTGTCGACCTGTCTCTTCGGCTGGGGCGTGTCCGACGGGAAGGTGTTGCCCCGCTGGCTCGGCACTGGCGGCCTGGCGGCCGGTGTGGTCGCGATGGCGCTGGCCCTCGCGTTCCGGGAAGACACGAAGGCCGACCAGGCGGCCTTCGTGCTCCCCGTGTTATGGCAGGTGGTAGCAGGGGGCGTAATGGTGCGGTTAGGGCTGACCACGGTGCGGCGCTCCGCGTCGGCCGCGCCCTGAGAGGGCGCGCTCGGCGGGCTGTGCGCCCTTACAGGGCGCACCCCATGCCGAGCCCGGACTCTCAGTCCGGGGATGATCGCGAGAGAGCCATCAGCGCGCTCTAATCCGCACGATGCGCCCGGCCCAGCCGTCGGTCGCGTCGGGGCTGCGTGACAGCACTTGCAGCGTCACGACGTCGCCCGGCTTGACCTTGCGCAGTGCCTCGCGGAACGCGGCCCGCGTGCGGGTGGGCACGCCGTTCACCGCGATGATGATGTCGGGGCCACCGGGATCGTCGCTCGACTGCAGCCGCTGGAAGGCGGGCCCGTCCGGTGAGACGTCCGTCACCACCAGGCCGCCGCCCCGCTCGAGCACGGACCGGAGCCGGACGTCGCGCGCGTCGTCCTGCGTGAGCGGCTCCACGGAGATGCCGAGCATCTCTTCCTTGCTGGACGCGTCGCCCTTGGACTTGGACGACACCGACGCGACCTCGCTGTCCGCCTCGCCCGGCGCCCGCGCCAGCCGCACCGTCACGGTCTTTTTGTCGCCACCCTGACGGAGGACCGTGACCTCGACCGTCTCTCCCGGCTTCTTGAAGGCCACCCGCTGCTGCAGCTGCGGCGTGTTATCGACCGGCTGGCCGTCCACGGCAATGATCACGTCGCCGGGCTGGATCCCGGCCTTCCTCGCGGGGGAGTCGTCGCTCGTGTAGCTGTCCACCACGACGCCGCTGATCTGCTTCAGACCCACGGCGTCGGCGTCCTCCTGCCGAGCGTCGTGAATGGAGACTCCCATGACCGCGCGCTCCACATGCCCGGTTTTGACCAGCTGGTCCATGACGGTGCGCGCCAGGTTGATCGGAATGGCGAAGCCGTAGCCCGCGTAGAATCCCGTCTCGCTCGCGATCGCCGAATTGATGCCGACCACCTGGCCCCGGATGTTCACCAGGGGCCCGCCCGAGTTGCCGGGATTGATCGCGGCGTCGGTCTGGATGAAGTCCTGGATCGAGTAGCGCGTCTGCTGCAGGCCCGCGAGCAGGCGACCTTTGGCGCTGACGATGCCGGCGGTCACCGTGAAGGCGAACGCTTCGCCCAGCGGGTTGCCGATCGCGAGCGCCCACTCGCCGACCCGCGTGGAGTCGGAATTGCCGAAGCCCACCGTCGGCAGGCCGCGCGCCTCGATCTTGATGACGGCGACGTCGGTATTGGGATCCGTCCCCACGACCTTCGCGATGAACTCGCGCTTGTCGTACAGGCGGACCGTCACCTTGTCGGCGCCCGCGACCACATGATTGTTGGTGAGGATGAAGCCGTCGACCGAGACGATGAAGCCCGACCCCGAGCCTTGCTCGACCTGCGGCCGGCGGCGGAGATTCGGGAAGAAGTCCTGGAATCCCGGTGGCAGCCGCTGGTTGTCGCCCCGCTCGACGTGCTGGGAGCGGATGAACACGACGGCCGGCTTCACGTGCTCGGCGACCGCGACGAATGCGTCCGACCAATCGCTCGCCGCCTTGAGACCCGGCGCGGCGAGCGGCGCCGCCGCCTCAGGGGAGGGCATGAGTACCGTCTCCGCGGCCCCGCTCTTCTTCGGCAGGTTGAGCGTAGACGCGAACGCCAGTCCGAAGACGAAAGCGATCGCCACCAGAGTTCCGAACTTCAACCAATCCCGCGTGCGTACCGGCATCGCCGTTTCGTCCGTTTAGAGGGTGTTACTTCTTCTTGTCGTCGTCCACGATCTCGTAGTCCGCGTCGACCACGTTGTCCTTCTTCTCCGCTCCAGCCGCCTCGCCCCCGGCCGGTTGTTCGGCGCCCCCCCCGCTCCCTGGAGCACCCGCTCCGCGCTGCGCCGCATACATCGACGCGCCGGCGGCGGAGTAGGCCTGCTGCAGCTCCTCCAGTGCCTTGGAGATCTCGTCCGCGGCGCCGGAGCGGAGGGCCTGCTTCGCCCCCTCCACGGCCTTGTCGAGCCGTGTCTTGAGCGCGGCGTCGAGCTTGTCGACCCACTCCTTCGAGTTCTTCTCCACCTCGTACACCAGCGTGTCGAGGCGGTTGCGCCGCTCGATCTCCTCCCGCCGCCGCTTGTCTTCCGCCGCGTGGGCCTCGGCATCCTTGACCATCTTGTCGATGTCCTTGTCCCCGAGCCCCGACGAGGCCTCGATGCGGATCTTCTGCTCCTTGCCGGTGGCCTTGTCCTTCGCGGACACGTGCAGGATGCCGTTCGCGTCGATATCGAACGTCACCTCGATCTGCGGCACGCCGCGCGGAGCCGGCGGGATGCCCGTCAGCTGGAACTTGCCGATCGTGCGGTTGTCGATCGCCATCTGGCGTTCGCCCTGGAGCACGTGGATCTCGACCGTGGTCTGGTTGTCCTCGGCGGTCGAGAATACCTCCGACTTCTTGGTCGGGATCGTCGTGTTCCGCGGGATGAGCACGGTGGTGACGCCGCCCAGCGTCTCGATGCCGAGCGACAGCGGCGTCACGTCGAGTAACAGCACGTCCTTTACTTCGCCCGCCAGCACGCCGCCCTGGATGGCCGCGCCAATCGCCACGACTTCGTCGGGGTTAACGCCCTTGTGGGGCTCCTTGCCGAAGAACGCCTTGACGATCTCCTGCACCTTGGGCATCCGGGTCTGGCCGCCCACCAGGATCACCTCGTCGATCTCGGTGGGCTTGAGGCCCGCATCCTTGAGCGCTTGTTCCATCGGTGGGATGGTTCGCTTCACCAGGTCGTCCACCAGCTGTTCCAGCTTCGCCCGCGTGAGTGTGACGTTGAGGTGCTTCGGCCCCGACTGATCCGCCGTGATGAACGGGAGATTGATCTCCGTCTGCATGACGGTCGACAGCTCCATCTTCGCCTTCTCGGCGGCCTCCTTGAGTCGCTGCAGCGCCATCGGGTCCTTGGACAGATCGATGCCCTGGTCGCGCTTGAACTCCGCCACCAGCCACTCCATGATGCGCGCGTCGAAGTCGTCGCCGCCCAGGTGGGTGTCGCCGTTGGTCGACTTCACCTCGAAGACGCCTTCGGCGAGCTCGAGCACGGAGATGTCGTACGTGCCGCCGCCCAGGTCGTAGACGGCGATCTTCTCTTCCTTCTTCTTATCGAGGCCGTACGCCAGCGCCGACGCCGTCGGCTCGTTGATGATCCGCACCACGTCGAGGCCGGCGATCTTGCCGGCGTCCTTCGTGGCCTGGCGCTGCGAGTCGTTGAAGTAGGCGGGGACGGTGATGACGGCCTTCTCGACCTTGTGGCCGAGGTAGTCTTCCGCGGTCTGCTTCATCTTCTGGAGGATCATCGCCGAGATCTCGGGCGGCGTGTAGCGCTTCCCCTGGATCTCGACTGAGGCGAGGCCGTTCGGCCCTTCGACCACCTTGTAGGGCACGCGCTTCGTCTCCTCCACCACCTCATTCGTCCGCCGGCCCATGAAGCGCTTGATCGAGAAGACGGTATTCTGCGGGTTGGTCACGGCTTGCCGTTTCGCCACCTGCCCGACGAGCCGCTCGCCGTCCTTCGTGAATGCGACCACGGACGGGGTGACGCGCCCGCCTTCGGCGTTGGGGATGACGACGGGATCGCCACCCTCCATCACCGCCACCACCGAGTTGGTAGTGCCGAGGTCGATCCCGATGATTTTCTCAGCCATGACGAGCGCTCCTTATCCTGGGGTTGATGCGCGTTGCTAACGCCTCGTCGCACTGGCAAGCGCCGTGCCCTGGAAAAATGCCAAAAAGGCAGAGCGGGGCAAGGCTGGGGAGGTTAGATTCTGCTGCGTGTTCCCCTACAAGGACGAGAACCCCACCGAGCTGACACCTGTCATCACCCTTGGCATCATCGTCCTGAACGCCCTGGCTTGGCTGTTCGTTCAAGGGGCCGGTGCGGCGGAGCCCCTGGCGCGTTCGGTCTGCCAACTCGGACTGATCCCCGGCGAGGTGCTGCACACAGTACCGCCGGGGACTGCGGTGCCGCTCGGGGAGGGGCTGCGGTGCGTGCTCACGGCCGAGGCCAACTGGTGGACGATCGTCACCTCGATGTTCATGCACGGCGGCTGGCTGCACCTCATCGGCAACATGTGGTTCCTGTGGGTGTTCGGGAACAACATCGAGGACTCGATGGGACACACGCGGTTCGTGGTGTTCTACCTGCTGTGCGGGGTGGCGGCCGCGGCGACCCAGATGCTCGTCGATCCCGGTTCTCGAGTCCCGATGGTCGGGGCCTCAGGGGCGATCAGCGGGGTGATGGGGGCGTACATCCTGCTGTACCCGCGGGTGCGCGTGCATACGCTGCTCACGCTGGGGTTCTTCCTGACCACGGTCACGCTGCCCGCGTACGTGATCCTCGGCTACTGGTTCCTGCTGCAGCTGCTGTTCGGCACCGTCGGCGCCGTCTCGGGCGCGCAGGGCGGCGTGGCGGTCTGGGCGCACGTCGGCGGCTTCGTGGCCGGGCTGGTGCTCATCAAGCTGTTCGCGAATCCCGAATTCCTGGAGCGGCGCCGCGGTGGGATGATCATCCTTCCGCGTGATGTTTGATCGTCTTTCCTTCCACGACGAACACGACGTCTTCGGCGATGTTGGTGGCGAGATCCGCCACGCGTTCGAGGTTGCGGCTCACGAGGAACAGATCCATGGCCGCCCCGATGATGTGGGGGTCTTCCATCATGTGGGTCAGAAGGATGCGAAACACGGAGTGGTGCAGGGCGTCCACCGAGTCGTCGCGCCGGCAGATCTCGCGGCCCAACTTCGGGTCGCCGCGCACGAACGCATCGAGCGCACCGGAGAGCATCGCGCGCGCTTGCCGGGCCATCTCGAGGAGCTCGGGCTCCGGCGCGATCAGCCGAGCCTTGAGGAGCCGCTCCGCCGACTGCGCGATGTTGACCGCGTGGTCGCCGACGCGCTCCAGGTCGTTCGCGATCTTGGTCGCCGCGACTAGGAGCCGGAGATCCCGCGCCATCGGCTGCTGGGTGGCGAGCAGGTCGATGACCGTCTCCTCGATCTCGAGCTCGAGGGCGTCGACGGCGTGATCGCCCGCGATCACCCGGGCTGCCAGCTCGCCGTCGCGGCGCAGCAGCGCGTCGAGCGCGCGCCCCAGGGCGTCCTGGGCCTCGCCCGACATGGTCAGGAGCTTGGCCTTCAGCTCCGACAGCTCGTCGTGGAAGTGGCGGTGTGCCGCCGTGGGAGAGGCGCTCATCCGAACCGTCCTGTGATGTAGGCCTCGGTACGCTCGTCCGCGGGCCTCGTGAACATCTGCTTGGTGTGCCCGAATTCGATCAGCCGGCCGAGGTAGAAGAACCCCGTGAAGTCCGACGCGCGCGACGCCTGCTGCATGTTGTGCGTCACGATGAGGATCGAGTAGCTCTGTTTCAGCTCGACCAGGAGCTCCTCGATGCGCTGCGTAGCCCCCGGGTCGAGCGCCGAGCAGGGCTCGTCCAGCAGGAGCACCTCGGGCTCGTTGGCGAGCGCGCGCGCGATGCACAGCCGCTGCTGCTGGCCGCCCGAGAGTCCGGTGCCGGGCGTGTGCAGCCGGTCTTTGACCTCGTCCCACAGCGCGGCCTGCCGCAGCGCCCGCTCCACCCGCTCCGCCATCTGGCGCTCCGGCGCGAGCCCGTTCAACCGCGGGCCGTAGGCCACGTTGTCGAAGATGGTCTTGGGGAACGGGTTCGGCTGCTGGAATACCATCCCGACTTCCCGGCGCAGCGCGACGGGGTCGGTGCCCTTCGAAAACACCGAGACGCCCTCGAGCAGGATGTCCCCCGTGTGGCGGGTGTGCGGGATCAGCTCGTTCAACCGGTTCACCGAGCGGAGGAAGGTGCTCTTGCCGCAGCCCGACGGTCCGATCAGCGCGGTCACGGCGCGTCGCGGAACGGCGATCGTCACGTCGAACAGCGCTTGGGTCGCGCCGTACCAGAAGCTATACGCCCGCACGTCCAGAATAGGCGTCGGACGGTCGGTCGGGCGGACGGACCTCTCCCCCTGGCCCCCTCTCCGCGTCGCGGAGAGGGGGAACGGGGGTGAGGACTCCTCTCCGACCGTCGTCATCCGAACCTCCCCGTAATGTACGCCTCGGTCCGCTCTTTCGTCGGCTTGGTGAACAGCTCCTCGGTGCGGCCGAGCTCCACCAAGTCGCCCAGATAGAAGAAGCCGGTGTAATCGGAGATGCGCGCGGCCTGCTGCAGATTGTGCGTCACGATCACGATCGTGTAGCGGGTCTTGAGCTCGTGGCACAGCTCCTCGATGTGCTGGGTGCCGGCCGGGTCGAGCGACGCCGTCGGCTCGTCGAGGAGCAGGACTTCGGGCTCGGGGGCGAGCGCCCGCGCCACGCAGAGGCGCTGCTGCTGGCCGCCGGAGAGCGCGACCGCGCTGTGCCGCAGCCGATCCTTCACTTCGTCCCAGAGCGCAGCCCGGCGCAGCGCACCCTCGACCGCGGCATCGAGCTCGGCGCGGGCGCGGCCGCCGTTCACCCGCAGCCCGGCGGCGACGTTGTCGTAGATCGACATGGTCGGGAACGGAGTGGGCCGCTGGAACACCATGCCGATGCGGCGCCGCAGCTGGATCGCATCGACACTGGGATCGTAGATGTCCTGACCGTCGAGCAGCACTTTGCCCGTGACCCAGCCCCCCTCCGACAGCTCGTGCATGCGGTTCAGGCAGCGCAGGAAGGTCGTCTTGCCGCACCCGGACGGGCCGATCAACGCGGTGACCGTGTGTTTTGGGAAGAGGATCGATACGTCCTTGACCACGGCCCGGCGTCCGTACAGCGCCGTGAGCCGCACGGTCTCGAGCTGCAGCCTGGCGTCAGCGGGCGGCGCCATAGCGGGACCGCAGCATCCAGCGGGCGGCAAGAGAGAGCAGCAGCACCAGCCCCATCAGTACGAGCGCCGCGGCCCAGGCGAGGCGATGCCACTCGTCGAAGGGGCCGGTCGCGTACGTGAAGACTTGCAGCGACAGAGTCTGCATCGGCTGCAGGACGCTGGTGCTGAAGTTCAAGTTACCGAGGGCAGTGAACAGCAGCGGCGCCGTCTCGCCCGCGATGCGGGCGACGCCCACGAGACAACTGGTGAGAATCCCCGCCAGCGCGGTGCGGGCGACGACGCGGAGCGAGGTCCGCCAACGCGGATATCCCAGGGCGAGGGCGGCCTCGCGCAGCGCGTGCGGCACCAGACGTACCATTTCTTCCGTGGTGCGGGCGATCATCGGCACCATCAGAGCGGCCAGCGCCACGCTCCCCGCGAGTGCGGAAAAGTGCCCCATCGGCCTCACGAGCCAGGTCCAGGCGAAAATGCCGACGACGATCGACGGTGTGCCGTTCAGGACGTCCGCCACGAACCGTACCGTCCAGCCAAGGCGGCCCGATCCATACTCGGCGAGGTACAGTCCCGTCCCGATGCCGATGGGGAGACCGATCAGCGCCGCGAGTCCGACGATGATCACGGTCCCGACGATCGCGTTCGCCACGCCGCCACCCGACTGGCCGGCCGGGACGGGATTCTTGACGAAGAAGCTCCAGTCGAGGGACGAAGCGCCTTTGGCGACCAGATACCCGAGGATGAGGACGAGGGCGAGCACCGCAACGAACGACAGCACGGCCACCAGGGCGGTCATGGCCCCGCTGACGATGCGGCGGCGCAGGCGGCGCGCGCTCACAGCGCCCGGCTCCCGACCGCCGTGCCGCGAGCGACGCGCCAGATCATGAGGCGCGCCAGCGCGTTCACCGCCACGGTGATCACGAACAGGATGAGACCCACTTCAAACAGCGCCGAGAGATAAAGGTCGGTGGTCGCCTCGCTGAACTCGTTGGCGATCGCCGCGGCCATCGTGTAGGCGGGCTGCAGCACCGACAGGCCGATGTCGTGTCGGTTGCCGATGAGCATGGTCACTGCCATCGTCTCGCCCAGCGCGCGACCCAGGCCGAGGATCACGGCGCCGATCAGCCCCGCGCGTCCGTAGGGGACCACCGCGGTCCACACGGCCTCCCACCGGGTCGCGCCCATACCGAGCGCCGCCTCCCGCTGACTGACGGGGACGGCCAGCAGCACCTCGCGGGAGACCGCGGCGATGTAGGGAACGATCATGATCGCGAGAATGACCCCCCCTGCCAACAGCGAGTTGCCGTAGAAGACGCCGCTCAGGAACGGGGTCCAGCCGAGCGTGGCCCGGAGCGGCGGCACGACTACGGTGCGCAGGAACGGGATCAGCACGAAGATCCCCCACAGGCCATACACCACGCTCGGGATCGCGGCCAGGAGCTCCACCAGGAACGCGACCGGCTGCCGCAGCCACTTCGGGGCGAACTCGGTCAGGTAGATCGCGACACCGAGCGCCAGGGGTACCGCCAGGAGCAGGGCCAACAGCGAGGAGGCGAGCGTTCCGAAGATCATCGGCGCCGCGCCGAACACGCCCGCCACGGGATCCCACACCGATGTCCACAGGAAGGTGCCGCCGAAGCGCTGGATCGCGGGCCAAGCGCTCACCACGAGCTCACCCACGAGGGCGAGCAGTAGTAGGGGGAGCAGGAGCGCCAAAGCGGTGAGCGCGCCTCGGTACAGCCGGTCGCCCACATTCGAGCCCCGCAGCGCGTGCCCGGCCACCACCTGCTCCATCGGGACGGTCGTCATGGGCCGGAACGTATCCAGCTTATGTCACGAGACTGTAACGCCGGCACAAAAAAAACACCCCCCGCAGGCACATACCGCCGTACGGGGGGCAGCGGCAGTCGGATGGAGGGTTACCGAGCTGCCGTCGTCCAGACCGACTTACCGCCGGCGGTGATGGTCTTCAAGCGGGTCTCGATCCACGGCCGCAACTGCTTGGGCAGCGGCGCGTAGCCGAGCGACTCGGCCTTCGCCTGACCCTCGGTCTCGGCCCACCAGACGAACTTCACCAGCGCGCCGGCTTTCGCGGCGTCGTCGTATTCCTTGCGGAGCAAGAACCACGTGAAGCTTGCGATCGGATAGGCCTTGTCCCCCTCCGGGTTCGTGATGGACACGCGGAAGTCGGTGCTCGGGCCCATCGCCTGCATCGCCCCAGCCGCGGCGGCGGTCATGCTCTCGAGTGCGGGCGTGATGAACTTGCCGGCTCTATTCCGGACACTGCCGGCCGGCAGCTTGTTGGCCATCGCGTAGCCGAGCTCGACGTAGCCGATCGCCCCCGGCGTCTGCTTCACGGTCGCGGTGACGCCCTCGTTGCCCTTGCCCCCCAGCCCGACCGGCCAGTTGACCGACGTGCCGCGACCCACCTTCTGCTCCCATTCCGCGCTCACCTTCGACAGGTAGTCGGTCCAAATGAAGGACGTGCCCGACCCGTCGGAGCGGTGCACCACGACGACATCGGTAGCCGGCAGCTTGACGCCGGGGTTCACGGCCGCGATCCGCGCATCGCTCCACTTCGTGATCTTCCCGAGGAAAATGTCCGCCAGGACGTCGGGGGTGAACCGCAGGGTTTCCTTGACATCCGGGAGGTTGTACGTCGGGACGTCGCCACCAAGCACGGTGGGGATGTGGAGCACGTTGCCGTTGATCGCGGTGATCGCCGAATCCTTCATGGGCGCGTCGGTCGCGCCGAAATCGACGGTTCCGTCGGAGAACTGGCGGATACCGCCGCCCGAGCCGATCGACTGATAGTTCAGTTGAACGTCGGGATGCGCCTGATTGTAGCTCAGCATCCAATCCTGATAGATGATGTTCGGGAACGTGGCGCCCGCGCCGTTCAGCTTCACCTGCGCGGTCGCCGGGGCGGCCAGCGTCAGGGCGGCGGCGAGCGCGAGCAGCGGAAATTTCAGCATACGAGATGCCTCATCGTGGTTAGAACGTGAACTGGGTCTGGAACAGGGCCTGGGAGCGAACCGCATCCTGCGCCACCAGAGGCGTCCCCTGGAAGTCGACGTAGTCCCAGTCGCCGAGCAGCCGCCAGTTGGAGGTGAGCTGATACGACACGCCGCCGATGAACCGAGTCTGCTTGTCGGTCGTGTTTCCCGCCTGGGGATGCTCGAGATCCACGCGCGCGATGACGGCCGCCTTGGTCTTGGGGAACTTGTAGACGCCGAATGCGCTGTAGACGTGCCCATCGCCGACCGGGGTCGTCGGGGCTCCGGCACCGAGCGGCCGGTCCCGAGTCGCCGCTGCCTCGCCGGCGAGGGTGAGCTGCTTCGTGCGATAGGACACCATCCCGAGGAAGCGGTTGCGCGTGCCGCCGCCCGTCGACTTGCCGTATTGGGCGTAGCCGGTGACGCGCAACCCGCCGACGCGGCTCGAGTCATCCGTATCGAGCACTCGAACCGAGGCCCGGGCACTCAAGTCTTTGCCCTTGTCGCCAGGCGACCGGTTGTAATTCTCGCCGTTCACGACCGTGACCTGGAAGTTCACTTTGTCGGGCCCCCACTTGCCGTCGACGCCCGCGCCGAAATCGGCCGCCGCCACGTAACCCTGTTGGACGCCGGTGGCGGTCATGAACCCGCGCTCCAGCGCCACCTGCCCCTGCATGCGGTAGTCCCACAACGTCTCTTCCCAATCGACCCACGGCGTGTGGATCAAGCCGATCTTGTAGGTGAGGGGGCTGTTGGTGGGTGTGTACGCGAGGTACGCGTATTTGAGGCGGTAGGACAAGGAGCCGGCGGAGGACGCGTCGGTGTTTCGGTAAATGTCTGCGGTGACGCGCGTGTAGACGCCGCCGGAGAATCGGCCGATCACGTTCACGTAGGCGCGTGTGATGTCGAAGTTATTGACGTGGTTGAGGGTGTCCTTCAACTGGTACACGTACTGCGTGAACACCACACCGCCGACCGTCACTTGCGGGGGCGGACTGCCTTGTGCGGTTAACTGGGCAATGCCCGCCGCAGTGGCCACGACGGCCACCCCGAGCGCCCGACGCGTGGAGAACGTCATTGGCTGGCTCCCCTCCTGGGGAATGGGTTCTGGTCATGCTGCATCGCAGGGGGGAAACGAATCCACCCGTGTCACGCCCTGGCGCGGTGTGTGTAACGAGCCCGTAACGGACGCGGGGGGCGTGCCGGAGCGCGGCTCGGCCACGCGGCGACCGGCGGGGCCACGGGGCCGGCTGGCGGCCGCAGCTCCGCCGCGAGGGCCGCGAGCTCGGCAGGGAGGGCGCGCGCGACGCGGCGGGTGACCAGCCGCCGAAACAGGCGCTCCTGGGTCGCACGGGCCACCCGGGCGAGCGCCAAGAGCCCGCTCGTCGCCGGGCGTGGGCCGCGCGCGACCGCGCCGCGATCACCACCGACGGCCAGCTCGTGCAGCCGGCGGGTGCGCTCCGCCGCCGCCTCGGCCGCCGCGTCGCCGAGCCGCACGATCACGACGTGAAGGTCGTGAAAGTCGCCCAGCACCTGCTGGACCTGCTTCAGGCGCCGCAGCACGGGCCCCGCCGGCGCGGCCTCCCGGACGACCGGTTCGAGCAGGTAGCGCGCTCGCTTCACACGAATGCGCGCCGCGTGCGCTTCGGCGTGGCTCGCCGGTGAGCGGATGAGCGTGAGCCGGCGCTCCAGGTCGCTGCTCTGCTCCTCGAGCAGTTGCGCGATGAGCGAAGCGGCCGGCGGCGGAAGCGTTGCGTCGGGGACCGGGGCGGACCCCAGCGCTCGGCGGAGCCGACGCGCCACCCGGTCGAACTTCGGAGCGATCCGCTCACGGATGTCCCGGTACGCCCGCTCTCGGCGCTCGGTGAGCCGGGCCAGGAGCCAGGGCACTCCGGCGCGTCGCCCCGGCGGGAGCTCCCCCCGGCGACGCTCCAACCAGGAGATCTGGACCTCCACGTCGCGCGCGACGCCGGTCGCGCGGGCGAGGTCGCGCAGCCGGCGGCGCAGCTTGGGCGGCACCACCGCCTCGAGCTGCGGCTGGTAGGCGCGCAGCGTGCTGCGCAGCCGGCGCATCGCGACGCGGAAATCGTGCAGCGCCTCGACGTCGTCCACGTCCGTGATGCGCTCCCGCGCGGCGCTCGCGACGTCGAGCAGGTTCAGGGCGATGCGGCGGGCCGCGCCCGGCGCCGGCGCCGTGAGGAGGCCCTCGAGGCGCTTAGTCACGCGCGGTCCCGAGGAGCCGGAGGTGCTTCGGACCGAGAAACCAATCCAGCGTCGCTGCCGCGCGCCCCACCGGGCCCGGGAACTCGAGCAGGCAGGCCGCGCCCTTACGCAGCTCCAGAAACGGCCCGTTCGCGGCCGCGAGCAGCGTGCCCACCAGGCGGCTGAGATCGGGCTCGTGGCCCACGACCGCGACGCTGCCGCGCGCCTGCCGGCCCGTGAGCCAGCCGACCACGCGGTCCACACCCGCGCCCGGCGCGAGCTCCGCCACCCGCTCCACGGTCAGACCGCCATACACGCTCGCGATGATCTCCGCGGTCTCGGACGCCCGCTTGTAGGGGCTCGCAGCCAGGACATCGAGCTCGGGAATGAGCGCCTTCAGACCGAGGGCGGCCCGCTCCATCTTGTGCCGACCCTCGGACGTGAGGGGCCGGTCGGCGTCGTCTTTGTGTGAGCGCGCGAACGCCTCGCGATCTTCGGCGATGGCGTGCCGGACGACGAGCAGGCGCATCGGACTCGTGCTCAGGCGGGCGCGGGCTCGCCGTGGGGGGTCCGCAGGGAGGGCCGTCGCACGATCGGCACGAAGGGCGGGCGGACCTCCGTGCTCTCGCGGGCGGCTTCGCGCGCGAGATGCTGGAGGGCGATCTGGGACCGCAAGGGCGCCTCGCCCTCGCGGGGGGCGCGCCGGCGGTAGGTGCCGTCGGCGAGCAGCTCGCGCATCTTGACGGTGTCTGAGAGGATGGGCTGCAGGATGTCGCCGACGATCCGCGCCTGGAGCGATGCATCTTCGATCGGGAAGAGCGTTTCGATCCGCCGCCAGAAGTTGCGCGGCATCCAGTCGGCGCTGGCGAGGAAAACTTCGGGATTGCCGCCGTTCTCGAAGTAGAAAATGCGGCTGTGCTCGAGGTATTTGTCCACGATGCTCGTGACCCGGATGGTCTCCGACACGCCCGGGAGCCCGGGCCGCAAGCAGCAGATGCCCCGGACCACGAGCTCGATGGCGACGCCGGCTTGCGACGCGCGGTACAGCGCGTCGATCACCGACGGCTCGACGAGCGCGTTCATCTTCACGATGATCCGTGCGGCGCGGCCCGCGCGCGCATTGCGCTCCTCGCGCTCGATCAGGCCGATGATCTGCTCGCGCATGCCGACGGGCGCGACCACCAGCTTCTTCCAGCGGTAGCCTTCGGCGTACCCCGTGAGCAGGTTGAACAAAGCGCTCGTGTCCTGACCCATGTCGGGGTTGGCGGTGAAGAGGCCGAGGTCCGTGTAGACCCGCGCCGTGGTCGGATTGTAGTTGCCGGTCGAGAGGTGGACGTACCGGCGGATCCCGTCCCCCTCGCGACGCACCACGAGCGCGGCCTTGCAGTGCGTTTTCAGGCCTACGATGCCGTACACGACGTGGACGCCCGCCTGCTCGAGGGTGCGCGCCCACGTGATGTTGTTCTGCTCGTCCATCCGCGCCTTGAGCTCGACCAGCGCGGTCACCTGCTTGCCGTTCTGCGCCGCCCGGGCGAGCGCCGAGATGATGGGGCTCGCCCCGCTGGTGCGGTACAGGGTCTGCTTGATGGCCAGGACCTGCGGGTCATCGGCCGCCCGCTCGATGAAGCCCACCACGCACCCGAACGACTCGTACGGCAGGTGGACGAGCACGTCCTGCGAGCGAATGACATCGAATACGTCACGTCCCTGCGCGAAGAGAGGCGCCACGCGGGGGACGAGCGGCTCGTCCTTGAGCGCGGCGAACCCGTCCAGCCGATGCAGGGCCATGAGCGCCGTCAGGTCGATCGGGCCGGGCACGCGGGACACGTCGCGTGCCTCGAGGTCGTGCGCCTCCGTCAGCATCTCGACGAAGGCCTCGTCGGCGTCCGCCGAGATCTCCAGGCGCACCGGGTCGCTCCGCCGGCGCTGCCGCAGGCTCTCCTCGATCGTCTCGAGCAGGTCTTCGGCGTCCTCCTCCTCGATCGTGAGGTCGGTGTTCCGCGCGACGCGGAACACGGTGTGACTCACCACGTGGAGCCCGCCGAACAGCTCGCCCAGGTGGCGCGCGATGATGTCCTCCAGCAGCACGAAGCGGACGCGCCCCTCGCCGTGCGTCGACACGATCACCACGCGGTCGAGCACCGCGGGGACCTGGACGA
>Ga0209377_1001006_pt1 | contig 19130 bp, 17 predicted proteins | sample GraSoiAngelo_141_FD_185898 | JGI IMG/M metagenome (GOLD analysis project Ga0209377, IMG submission 185898) | Grasslands soil microbial communities from the Angelo Coastal Reserve, California, USA - 14_0929_12_40cm (SPAdes) (version 2) | ecosystem: Environmental > Terrestrial > Soil > Grasslands ...
CCGAACCACCAGATCGGCTCGCCTTGCGGCTTGGTCGCGACCAGGAACCGCACGTTCATGTGAACCGTCGGGACATAGGGATTGCGCGGATGCAGCACCAGGGACACGCCGGCGGCTTCGAAGGCGCGGCCGGCCAGCTCGGGCCGCGCGGCGCTCGCGGCGGGCGGGAGCCGCTCCCCGTGCACCCTGGAGAAATTCACGCCGCCGCGCTCGAACACGTCCCCGTCCTCGATGATGCGGCTCTCACCGCCGCCGCCTTCGCTTCGCTGCCATTGATCGCGGCGGAAGCTGCGTCCCTCGAGGCGCTCCAGCTCCGCGACAAGGCGGTTCTGCAGATCAAGAAGATAAGTGTGCACCGCGGCCGGGTTCATCGCACCGATTCACAGGTCAAGATCTTCGTGCGGCAACCGCGCGGTGCCCGATGTCGCGCCGATACTGCATGCCGGCGAAGCGGATGCCTTCCACGACTTCGTACGCGCGCCGCTGCGCCACCTTGATCGAATCTCCCAGGGCGGTCACGCACAGCACGCGCCCGCCGCTGGTAACGACGAAGCCATCTTTCAGTGCCGTACCCGAGTGAAACACCCGAAAGTCTTCTCCCGTCGCAGGAAGTCCTGTCACCACGTCGCCCTTTTTCGGAGCGTCCGGATAACCCGCGGCCGCGAGAACCACCCCCAACGCGGCGCGGCGGTCCCACTCGGCCTTGACTCGATCGAGCTTCCCGTCCATGGCGTGCTCGATCAGCTCGAACAGGTCGCTTTTCAGACGTAGCAGGATCGGCTGTGTCTCGGGATCGCCGAGACGACAGTTGAATTCCAGCACGCGGGGATTGCCCGAGCCGTCGATCATGAGTCCGGCGTAGAGGAACCCGGTATAGCGCTGGCCTTCCTCGGTCATTCCCGCGAGCACGGGCTGGATGATTTCGCGCACCACTCGCGCGTGCAGCTCGGGAGTCACTACTGGCGCCGGAGAGTACGCGCCCATGCCGCCGGTATTGGGCCCCTTGTCGCCGTCCTTGAGGCGCTTGTGGTCCTGGCTGGTCGCAAGCGGGAGCACGTGCTCGCCGTCCGCCAGCACGATGAAGCTCGCTTCCTCTCCATCGAGGAATCCTTCGATCACGACCCGGCTGCCCGCAGCGCCCAGCGAACGCTCGACGAGGATTCTCTCGACCGCACGATGAGCTTCGTCTGCGCTCGTCGCGACGACCACGCCCTTCCCCGCGGCGAGCCCGTCCGCCTTCACGACGATGGGCGTGCCGTGCGCGTCGATATAGGCGTGCGCGGCGCTGGCCGTGTCGAAGCTCGAGAATTCCGCGGTGGGAATTCCGTGCCGGATCATGAATTCCTTGGCGAACTGCTTGGAGCTCTCCAGCCGGGCGCAAGCCTGGGTCGGGCCTAAGATCCGCAAACCCCTGGAACGGAACAGATCGACGATGCCTCCGGCGAGCGGCGCTTCGGGTCCCACCACGGTGAGGTAGATATTTTCAGCGCGCGCGAATTCGGCGAGCTTGTCGATTGCCGAGATCGCGACGTTCTCCAGGCCGGCCTCGCGGGCAGTACCGCCATTTCCCGGGGCGACGAAGACTTTTTGTATGCGTGGGCTTTGCGCCAGGCGCCACGCGATCGCGTGTTCCCTGCCGCCCGAGCCGACGACGAGAAGCTTCATGAGCGGCGGTCGGGCTTCAATGCCGGAAATGCCGCACGCCGGTGAACACCATGGCAAGCCCGAGCTCGTCGGCGGCAGCGACCACCTCGTCATCGCGCACGCTTCCGCCGGGCTGGATGACGGCCTTCGCGCCCGCAGCGGCGACTACTTCCACGGCGTCGCGAAACGGGAAGAACGCGTCCGACGCGACGACGGATCCCTTGAGGGACAGCCCCGCGTCCTGCGCCTTGAGCGCGGCAATACGGGCGGCGTCGACGCGGCTCATTTGGCCTGCGCCGATGCCGAGCGTGCGACCGCCCGAGGAAAACACGATCGCGTTCGATTTGACGAACTTCGCCACACGCCACGCGAACAGCAAGTCGGCCACTTGTGTCGCGCTTGGCTTCAGCTGGGTGACCGTGCGCAGCTCCGAAGCTTCCACCTTACGGTGGTCCGGGAATTGCACGAGGAGCCCTCCTCCGACGCGCTTGAAATCGTACGTCTGCACGGCGTGCGCCAGGTTCACCGACATCACCCGCACGTTGGCTTTGGCGGCAAGGATCCGCCGTGCTTCGGCGTCGATTTCGCGCGCGATCACCACTTCGACGAACTGTTTGGATATCGCTCCGGCCGCCGCGGCGTCGAGTTCGACGTTGAACGCGACGATGCCCCCGAATGCAGCCGTGGGGTCGGTGGCGAAGGCGCGCTCGTACGCGTCGCGGGGTGAGGCTCCGATCGCGGCGCCGCAGGGATTGGCGTGCTTGACGATCACGCAGGCCGGCTCATCGAAGGTCTTCACGCATTCCCAGGCTGCGTCGGCGTCGGCGATGTTGTTGTACGACAGCTCCTTGCCTTGAATCTGAGTGTAGCCGGCGATGCCGCCGGGAGTCGGATTGCCGTCGCGATAGAATGCCGCAGCCTGATGCGGGTTTTCGCCGTAGCGCAGGTCCTGAGCTTTTTCGAACTGAAGCGTAAGGTGCTCGGGGAAAGGCGCAAGTTCCCCGCCGCTCCCCAGCCCCGTGAAGTAATTGCCGATGGCGGCTTCGTACGCCGCGCTGTGGGCGAACGCCTTTTGGGCGAGGGCGAAGCGCGTGCCCTCGCTCAAGGCGCCGCCGCGCTCCCCCATTTCCGCGAGGACCTTCGAATAGTCGGATGGATCGGTCACGACTGCGACGCCCGCGTAGTTCTTGGCCGCTGCGCGCAGCATGCTGGGACCCCCGATGTCGATGCTCTCGATCGCCTCGGCGAGAGTGCAATCCGGTTTCGCGACGGTTCGTGCGAACGGATAGAGGTTGACCGCGACGAGATCGATCGGCTCGATGCCCGCCGCCTTGATCGCGGCCAAGTGCGCGGGGGAATCGCGCCGGGCGAGTATGCCGGCGTGCAGTCTCGGGTGCAGGGTTTTCACCCGCCCGTCGAGCATTTCCGGGAAGCCGGTATAGTCGGCCACCTCGGTTACGGGGAGGCCTTGCTCGGCGAGAAGTTTCGCCGTGCCGCCCGTAGACAGGATCTTGATCTTGAACCGGGTGAGGGCGCGCGCAAACTCCGCAAGGCCGCTCTTATCGGATACGCTGATCAGCGCCGTCCGGATGGGAATCATGCAGGTCGACGGTGAACGGCGGGACCACCGCTCACATCTTTATTTTGAGCGACTGGATCTTCTTTCTCAGGGTATTGCGGTTGATGCCGAGCATCTCGGCGGCGATGGACTGATTTCCCTCGGCCCGGTCGAGCACGAGCTCGAGCATCGGACGCTCGACGTTCTTCAGCACCATGTCGTAGATGGCGCGCGGCTTTGCCCCGTCGAGGTCCTTGAAGTACCGCTCCAGAGACCGGCGGACACAGTCTGCGATCTCGTTTGTCTGCCTCATGCCGCCAGCTCCACGTCATAGCGCAGGCGCAGATTCTCGCGCCCGAACTGCTCGAAGAAACGATTGACCGCGTCGAGTTGCTCTTCGCGGGTTTCAAGCTGATTCATGTGATGCCGGAAGCTCGCGGAACCGGCGAGCCCCTTCGTATACCAGGAGATGTGCTTTCGCGCGACTTTGACTCCCGTTTCCGTTCCATAGAATGCGTAGAGCTCATGCAGGTGCGCGAGCAACACGGCATGGATCTCGGAAACGAGGGGATGGGGCAGTTTCTCGCCCGTTGAAAGGTAGTGCTCAATTTCGCGGAAGATCCAGGGCCGCCCCTGGGCCGCGCGGCCGATCATGATCCCGTCGGCCCCCGTATAGTCGAGCACATACTTCGCTTCCTCTGGCGTGGTGATGTCGCCGTTTGCCACCACGGGCAGACGCGTAGACCGCTTGACTTCGCGGATCGTGTCGTACTCGGCCCGGCCCGAGAAGCCGCAGGCGCGGGTGCGGCCGTGCAGGGACAAAAGCTGAACGCCGCTGTCCTCGGCGATCTTCGCGACCTTCAGAGCGTTCTTGTTGACCGGATCCCACCCCGTTCGGAACTTCAGCGTCACGGGCACATTCACCGCCTTCACCACGGCCTTGAGGATGCGCCCGACCAGGGGCTCATCCTTGAGGAGCGCGGATCCGGCGAGGGTGTTGCAGACTTTCTTGGCCGGACAACCCATGTTGATGTCGACGATTTGCGCGCCCCGCTCCACGTTGAAGCGGGCGGCCTCGGCCATCATGACCGGGTCGGCCCCGGCGATCTGCACCGAGATCGGCTCGACCTCGCCTTCGTGATTGGCGCGGCGGCGTGTTTTCTCGCTCCCCCACAGCAACGAGTTCGAGGCCACCATTTCGGATACGGCCAGGCCCGCACCGAATTTCTTGCACAGCTGCCGGAAGGGGCGATCCGTGACCCCGGCCATCGGCGCGACAAAAAGATTATTGCGCAAAGTGCGCGAACCGATTCGCATCGACGATCACGGAAATTTTTCGGGCGGAGCGCAATTCTATACCTAAACATGAGCGTTTAGGGAAGCGCTCCAGCGCTTCGCGCGAAAAGAAAATCGACCGAGGATTTCTTGTTGTCCCCGCACCGCAAAGAGCGGCGCCGTGCCGTTCAGGGCAGCGCGCGAGCGCCGAAGATCATGCGGCGGGCGAGAAAACTCCTCGCGGGCGGCAGAGCATCGAGCGTTGCAAGGCCGGCGCCGCGCGCCAGCGCGAGCGGCGCAAGAGAATTCGAGAATATTCTCACCAGAAAATCGGTGAATCCGATTCCGGCGTAGCGGTCGAAACTGCGGCTGCGGGCGTAGCGAGCGAGAAAGCGGGGTGCGCCAATTTCTTCTTTTGCGACGTCAAGCAACATCTGAGCCAATTCCCATGCGTCCCGCAGGCCGAGATTGAGTCCCTGGCCGGCCACCGGGTGCAGCGTTTGCGCGGCGTTTCCGATTGCGAGGACTCTCGGCGCGGGATCGATCCTGCCATAACGCAGAGAGAGCGGGAAGGTCGAGCGCGGCCCGACCGACGCGAAATTCCCGAGCCTTCCGCCGAAGATTTCGCGCAGGCGCGCGAGGAAATCCGGATCGGAAAGCCCGAGCAACTCGGCGGCGCTCGCCGGGCGCACGCTCCAGACCAGCGCGTAGCGGTCTCTGAACGGGAGCAAGGCAAGCGGCCCCTCGGCCGTGAAGCGTTCCCACGCGACCCCGGAGCGCGGGTGCTCGGCCGTGACCTCGGCCACGATGGCCTGCTGGCGATAATCCCTGGCATACGACGTACGGCGATTCTGGCCGCCGTCGGCCAGCACGAGCATCCGAGCGCGCATGCCTGTTTTCTTTTCGCCGCGGGACAGCTGCAGCAAGACTTCGTCGTCAGCCGGTTTCCAGTCTCTCAAGGATTCCGCCCCTGCGGGAGTGAGGCCCGCAAGCTGCGCGACGAGCTCGGAGTATGCGGTGACGTATCCCAGCGCGGGCAAGCCGTGATCAGCGCAGCGCATTACCGTTCTGCCGAAGCCCCGCTGGCTGACATGGATGGTTTCGATCGGGTTGCTTCGGACCGAGTCCCATATGCCTAGGCGCTCAAGGATGAGGCGGCTGCCGTAGGAGAGGACGATGGGTCGATCGGCGAAATCGGCTTCGCCCGCGACTCGGGCGACGGAGACCGAGCTCCCGGACAGGGCAAGAGCCAGCGCGCACCCGACGGGTCCGCCGCCGGCGATGGCGACATCCACCTCTGGCAGCTCAGCCACGGCCGACCAGGGCCTCGAGATCCCGGACCGATTTCGGTGCGGCCGCAGTCAATACCTCGCAGCCCGAAGCTGTCACGACGACGTCGTCCTCGATGCGCACCCCCGTGTTCCAGAACTGCCGGGGCACGTCATCGGCCGGCCGGATGTAACAGCCGGGCTCTACGGTCAGGGTCATGCCCGGCTCGAGGCGGCGCCATTGCCCGCCCGATTTATATTCTCCTGCATCGTGGACGTCCAGACCGAGCCAATGTCCGGTGCGGTGCATGTAGAAGCGCTTGTAATCCTCGGCTTCGATCACCTTGTCGAGCGTCCCGCGGCACAGTCCCAGATCCACGAATCCTTGAGCGAGCGTTCTCACCGCGGTATCGTGCGGCTCGTCCCAGCGGCTGCCCGGCTTCACCGCGGCGATCGCCGCGGTCTGCGCAGCGAGGACCAGTTCGTAGACGTCCTTCTGCGGGCCGCCGAATTTTCCGTTCACGGGGAAAGTCCGCGTTACGTCCGAGGCATATCCGTCCAGCTCGCAGCCTGCGTCGATGAGCAAGAGATCCCCTTGGGCGAGCCGCGCGTTGTTGTCGCGGTAATGCAGGACGCAGGCGTTGGCTCCTCCGGCAACGATGGGCCAGTACGCCGGATACTGGGCGCCGTGGCGGCGAAACTCGTAGAGAAGCTCCGCCTCGATTTCGTATTCGTTGCGTCCAGGGCGCGTCGCGCGCATCGCGCGTTCGTGGGCGGCCACCGAGATCGCTGCGGCGCGCCGCATCACGGCGAGCTCCCCGTCGTCCTTGATGAGACGCATCTCGTCTAGCGCGGTGCGCACGTCGCGAATCTCGGCGGGCGCCGTGACGCCCGCTCGCGCCTGCGCCCGGACTTGGTTCAGCCATCCCATGATGCGCGCGTCCCAGGCTGCATCGGCTCCGGGAGCGTAATAAAGCGCAGGCTGATCAGCGAGCAGCTTCGGCATCTGCTCGTCGAGCGACTGCGCCGGATAGGCTTCGTCGAAACCAAACGCGGCCCTCGCACCCTCGGGGCCGTTGCGAACGCCTTCCCAGAGCTCGCGCTCCGGATTGCGCTCGCGGCAGAAGAGAATCGACCTGGGCTCCTCTCCGGCGACGAGGACGAGCACCGCCTCGGGCTCGGGGAACCCGCTCAAATAGTAGAAATAGCTGTCGAATCGATACAGGTAGTCGCTGTCGCGATTGCGGATGCGTTCCGCCGCGGTCGGAATGATCGCGACACCCTTGCCCATGCGCGACTGCAGCGCGTGACGGCGCTCGGCGCAGCGCGAAAGATTGCTGGTAGTGTCCATTGCCGCGATTGTCGTCCCCTTTGCAGCGACGATCAAGCGACGCGCTCGTTCAGCGCGGAAAGGCGCGCAGGCGTGCCGACGTCATGCCAGACGCCGCGATGCATCTCGCCGGAGACCTGCTCGCGCGCCATCGCCGCGCGCAGGAGCGGGGCAATCTGTCCCTTCGAACCTGGCCTGATGCTCGAGAAGAGCTCCGCGCGGTAAAGACCTATTCCACTGTAGGTGAGCTTGGATTGCCCGGATTCGGCGACTTGCGCGCCGTTGAGCGCGAAGTCCCCTAGCGGGTGATGCGGCGGATTTGGGACCAGTACCAAATGTGCGAGATTTTGTCCCAGGTCGATCCCAACGAGACGGGAAAAGTCGAAGTCGCAGAAGAGGTCGCCGTTGACGACGAGGAAGGGCTTGTCGCCGAGCAGGGGCAAGGCTTGGGCAATTCCGCCCGCGGTTTCGAGCGCTTCGGCTTCGCGCGAGTAGCGGATTGCGACGCCAAAGCGGCGTCCGTCGCGCAGCGCCGCCTCGATCATGTGGCCGAGATGCGCGTGATTGATCACGATCTCGCGAACGCCCGAGCGCGCGAGCGCCTCGATCGACCAGGCGATCAGAGATTTGCCGCGCACTTCGAGGAGCACCTTGGGGATCGCCTCGGTGAGGGGTCTCATGCGCTCGCCGCGGCCTGCGGCAAGGATCATGGCTTTCATCGTTCGAGACTAGAACGTGTGGCCAACGCGCTTCTCCTGCCGCTCGAGTTCCTCGAGCAGGCGCCCGAGCGCGGCAAGCTCGGGATAACGCCCGCACGTGCGCCGCAGGTAGCTCATCACGAGCGGCTGGTCTTTCAGATAGCCGTCCTTGCCGTCGCGAAAGGATAGGCGCGCGAAGATCCCCAGCACCTTGAGTTGCCGCTGGGCCCCCATCCACTCGAAATCCCGATAGAAATCCGCGAAATCGGGGCCGACCGGCAGCCCTTGGCCCCGGGCCCTCTCCCAATAGCGGACCGCCCAATCGATGACGCGTTCCTCGTCCCAAGCGATGTAGGCGTCGCGCAGGAGCGAGACGAGATCGTAGGTGATCGGGCCGTAGACCGCGTCCTGAAAATCGAGAATTCCCGGGCAGGGCTCGCAGACCATGAGGTTGCGCGAGTGGTAGTCGCGATGCACGAACACGCGCGCCTGCGCGAGGTTGTTATCGAGGATCGTCGAAAACGTTTTCTCCAGCGTCTGGAGTTGTGCCGTGTCGAGCTCGCGGCGCAGCTGGCGCCCTACGTACCAGTCGGGGAAGAGGCGAAGCTCCCTCTCGAGCAATTCCCTGCTGTAATCGGGGAGCAGGCCGGGGCGGCTCGCGCGCTGAATCCGCAGCAGCGCGTCGAGCGCGTCTTCGTAAAGCCTTCCGGCGTTGTGCTCGTCGAGCGCGTCCAGGTAAGTCGTGCTGCCCAGATCCGAGAGCAGCAGAAAGCCCTGTTCGAGGTCCTGCGCAAAGATTTCGGGCACGTGCACTCCGGCCTCGGCAAGGAGATGCGCTACATGCACGAACGGCCCGCAGTTCTCCTTGTCGGGCGGCGCGTCCATCACGACGAGCGACGGCTGTGCTTCGCCGCGTCGGATCCTGAAATAACGCCGGAAGCTCGCGTCGTCGGAGGCGGGCGCGATGCTGAAATCACCGCCTCCGAGGGTCGCCGCCAGCCATCGCCGCAATTGCTCCGCGCGATCCAAAAATCCTCCTGAAACAAAGCATTGCCTTCGCCGCAGATTTGTGCGATTTTAGCACCCGCCCGAAAGCCCAGGTCCAGGCTTCTCCGATATGTCTTGTTCACCTGCCCGCCGTGCGGCGTTGGCTCTTGCGCTGTCTTGTTCTGCCGCGGTGTACGCACAGGGGCAGGGACTTCGGCCGCAGAGTTCTTCCGAGCAACGCTCCAAGACGCGCGCCTTGCCGATCACCCTCGACGCGGACCGCATCGAAGGCGTCGCGGGAAAGGACACGACGGCGCAGGGCAACGCGAGCTTGCGCCAAGGGGACTTGTCGATCCGCGCCGACTCGTTGACATATCACGAAGAAAGCGAAGACGTCGAAGCCCGCGGCAACGTGCTCTTCAAGCGCAACGGGGACACTTTGAAGGGCCCCGCGCTGAAGTATTCCATCAGGGATGCGACCGGACTATTCGAGAAGCCGGACTTTACTTTCACGCAGCGCCCGAAGACAGGCCAGCCACCCATCTCGGCGCGCGGGCAGGCGGAGACGATCGAGTTCCTGGGTGACGGCCAGTACAGAATCAAGGACGGCTTCTTCACCTCCTGCAAGCCGGGTGACGATAGCTGGCTGGTCAAGGCCGACGAGCTGGAGCTGGATTTCACGCGCGACGTGGGGACCGCCCGCGGCGCCAGCTTGTATTTCGAGGGACTGAGCATCATCCCGGCGCCTTCTTTCGACTTCTCCCTGAACAACCAGCGCAAATCGGGCTTTCTCCCGCCTTCGATCGGCGTTACCGGGAAGAGCGGACCCGAGGTCGCAATTCCGTATTACCTGAATCTCGCGCCCAACTACGACCTCACGCTCACGCCGCGTTACATGGAAAAGCGCGGATTGCAGGTCGCGGAGCAGTTCCGTTATTTGCAGAAGGATTACAAGGGCGATTTCAGCGCGGAGGTGCTCCCGAATGATCGTGCAGCGGATGGCGATCGCCGCTCGGCGATGAGCCTGACAGGCAGCTACAACCGCGACGGAACCGTCCTGGGCGGACTTAACCTGAACAAAGTTTCCGACGACAGCTATTTCCGCGACCTTGCGACCCGCATCAACATCACTTCGACGACCAACCTGCCTCGTGAGGGCTTTTTGACCTACAACGGCAAGTGGTGGGACACGGGGAGCTACTCGGCGACTGCGCGGGTACAACGCTTCCAGGTCCTGCAGGATCCGGACAATCCCATCCCCAACCCCATCCCCTACGGACGCACCCCGCAGCTCACCTTGTCCACTCTGCGCCAGGACATCGGCGGCTTCGATTTCGGGTCCTCGGCCGAGTTCGTAGACTTCACCCATCCCTCGCTCGTGAACGGCAAGCGCTCGACGCTCTATCCGAGCCTCAGCTTGCCGCTCATCACTCCGGGTTCCTTCCTCACACCGAAAGTCGGCGTGCACTACACGTACTATTCGCTCTATGACATCCCAACGATCCAGGTAACACCGACCTCGACCGCTTTCCCGGTGCTCCCGATAGGAGCGACCTCGAACGTTCCGGCGTTCCCGAATTGGATCAGCCGCACGCTTCCCATTTTCAGCGTCGACAGCGGACTGATCTACGAGAGAGAAACCCACGCACTCGGGCAAGCGGTCGTGCAGACGCTCGAGCCGCGTTTCTACTATGTGAACATCCCATTCCGCGACCAGAATCAAATTCCTCTGTTCGACACTGCGATCGCGGACTTCAACTATGCCCAGATCTTTTCCGAGAACATGTTCTCCGGCGGCGACCGCATCAACGACGCGCGCCAGCTCACTGCAGCGGTCACGTCGCGCCTGCTCCTGCCGTCGAACGGGCAGGAAGTGCTGCGCGGCACGTTCGGTCAGCGCTACTATTTCAGGGACCAGCGGGTCACGCTCAATCCCAACGACGTGCCGCGCACTTACAACGCGTCGAACTGGCTCGCCGCGCTGTCGGGGCGCGTGAGCCAGCACTGGACCTTCGAGGGTGCTACCGAATACGATCAGCGCGACTACCGTACCGAGCGCCTGACCCTGGCAGCGCGCTATCGGCCCGAAGGGCTCAAGGCGCTCAACCTGAGCTACCGGTACCTGAGCGGGGACATTACGACGACGGCCCCGCTCAAGCAGGTGGACCTGTCGGCACAGTGGCCGATCGCCGGGCGCTGGTACGGCGTCGGGCGCTTCAACTATTCGCTGGTCGATAGCCGGATCGTCGAAGGCATAGGCGGGCTCGAATACGGAGCCGACTGCTGGACAAGCCGGATCATCATGCAGCGATTCGCACTGACCGCCGGAACTTCCTCGTCGAGCGTGTTCCTGCAGCTGGAGCTGAACGGCTTTTCGGCCCTCGGGTCCAATCCCCTCGAGGCCTTGAAACGCAACATTCCGGGCTATCAGCGGATCAACGCGCCCTCAGCCGACAGGAAGCCCGGCGACTCATTTGATTTCTACGACTGATGGCTTGACAATGAACCGATGAGATTTCCACTTGCCATTCCGCTGCTGGCGGCATGCGGTGCAGCGCTCGCGCAAAGCCCTCGCCCGGAGCAGGCCGCGCCGGCGCGCATCGACTTGATCGACCGGATCGTCGCGGTAGTCAACAAGGAGGTGATCACGCAGTACGAGTTGACCGAGCGGATGAATCGCGTGCAGAAGGAGCTGCAGCGCCGCGGGACATCCCTCCCCGCTCGCGCCGAGATCGAGCGCCAGGTGCTGGAGCGCCTCATCATCGAAAAAGTTCAACTGCAATATGCCCGGGAGACGGGGGTGCGCGTGGACGATTTGGAGCTCGATCGCACCGTCAGCCGGGTCGCGGAGGGGAACAAGCTCTCACTGACGGAATTCAGGCAGACGCTCGAGCGCGATTCGATCCGGTTCGACGAATTTCGGGAAGAGCTGCGCAATGAGATTCTGATGAATCGCTTACGGGACCGCGAAGTCACCGGCAAGATCACGGTCAGCGAAGGTGAGATCGAGAATCTGCTCCTCGAGCAGAGCGAAAAAAAAGACACCGCAACCGAATACAACATCGCGCACATTCTGATCCGGGTACCCGAGCAGGCGACCCCCGAACAGCTGGAAAGCCGGCGTGCCCGCGCCGAGGAAGTGGTCAAGCGGCTCAGGGACGGCACGGAGTTCGCCCAGCTCGCCGCGACCTACTCCGATGCACCCGATGCGCTTCAGGGAGGGGTAATGGGTTGGCGCAGTCAGCAGCGGCTGCCGGAATTGTATGTCGAAGCCCTGGCGGGCCTGAAGCCCGCAGACATCAGCAACGTGTTTCGAAGCGCCGCTGGATTCCACGTTCTCAAGCTCCTCGAGCTGCGCGGTGCCGGTGCGCCTCTCCTCGTGGAGCAGGCGCACGTGCGTCATATTCTGGCGCGTACCAACGATCTCGTTTCCGAGGACGAGGCCAAGAGGAAGCTGCTAAGCCTACGGGAACGCATCGTAAACGGAGTGAACTTCGCGGAGCTCGCTCGGCTGAATTCGGACGACGGTTCGGCTTCCCGGGGAGGAGATCTGGGATGGATCTATCCGGGTGATACCGTGCCGGAATTCGAGCGGGCTTTTGCGGAGCTGAAGCCGATGGATGTAAGCCAGCCCGTCAAGACTCCCTTCGGATGGCATCTCATCCAGGTGCTCGAGCGGCGTACTGCGGACATGTCCTCGGACCGCAAGCGCATCGAGGCGCGCAAGGCACTTCTCGATAGAAAGGGTGACGAGGCCTATCAGGAATGGGTTCGCCAGCTGCGCGACCGCGCCTACATCGAGATGCGGCTCGAAGAACGGTGAACGCTCGATTCGAAAAACCGGCGGCCTCTCGCGCAGGCATTGCGTCGCGCTCGAATTCCGTTCCAGTCATAGCGGTGACCTCGGGGGAGCCGGCGGGCATCGGCCCCGATGTCTGTCTGGCCCTCGCGCAAAAGACGTTCGCCGCGCGCATCGTGGTTCTTGGAGACCGGGAGATGCTCGAGAGCCGCGCCCGGCAGCTGGGGCTCCGCGTTCAGCTGAGCGATCCCGGTGCAGGCTTGACGCCGGATTCGGTCGCATGCCTGCATATCCCGCTCTCGGTCCCCTGTCGGGCGGGCACGCTCGATCCGCGCAACGCGCCCTACGTGATTTCGCTCATCGAGCGTGCAATCGAAGGCTGCAAGGCCGGGGAGTTCGCCGCGCTCACGACCGCTCCCGTGCACAAGGGCGTCATCAACGACTGCGGCATCCCTTTCATCGGCCACACGGAGTATCTCGCCGAGCGCACCGGCGCCGCTCAGGTGGTCATGATGCTCGCGGGCGGAGGCCTGCGCGTCGCGCTCGCGACGACTCACCTCGCCTTGAAGCATGTGCCGCGCGCCCTGACGCGCGAAGGCCTCGAACGGACCATCCGGGTGCTCCACGCGGAGCTTATCAGCCGGTTCGGAATCTCAGCCCCGCGGATCCTGGTTGCCGGTCTCAATCCACATAGCGGCGAGGGTGGCTACTTCGGGCGAGAGGAAATCGAAGTGATCGGGCCCGTTCTCGAGAAATTGCGCGCGGAAGGTCTGCGGCTCACCGGACCGCTGCCGGCGGATACGCTGTTCGTTCCGGATCGGCTCGCCCGGGCCGATTGCGCGCTTGCGATGTATCACGATCAGGGCCTGCCCGTTCTCAAGTACGCGAGCTTCGGCAGGGGTATCAACGTCACGCTCGGCCTGCCCATGGTCCGCACTTCGGTCGACCACGGCACCGCGATCGAGCTCGCCGGCACCGGTCGGGCAGAGCCCGGCAGTCTCATCGAGGCGGTCGAAGCGGCGATCGAAATGGCGCAAGCCGAGATGCGGACAGCGCCCTAGACAGTGACGACCCGTCGGCATGTCCCGCGGAAAAGATTCGGTCAGCACTTTCTCGTCGACCGGGGGATCATAGAGCGCATCGTCTCCGCGATCGATCCGCACTCCAACGAACATATCGTCGAAATCGGCCCCGGGCTCGGAGCGCTGACCGCCCCGCTGCTCGAGCGGGTCGAGCACCTGCACGTCGTGGAGCTCGATCGGGATCTGAGCGGGCGCCTGCGCGAGCGCTATCCCGTCGATCGCCTGACCGTGCACCAAGCCGATGCGCTGCGCTTCGACTTTGCGACGCTGCCTGCGCCGCTCAGAATCGTCGGCAACCTCCCTTACAATATTTCCACCCCGCTCCTGTTCCACGTTGCCGCCGCGGCTGCCCGGTGCACGGATCTCCATTTCATGCTTCAACACGAGGTCGTTGAACGGATGATCGCGAAGCCGTCGGAACCCGAATACGGGCGGCTGTCGGTCTCGCTGCAGTACCGCTTCCGCCTCGAGCGGCTCTTCACGGTCGCCCCTGGTTCGTTCCGGCCTGCGCCTAAAGTTCACTCCGCCGTCGTGCGCCTCGTACCGCGCCCTATTGCGGAGCTCGATGCCTTGAATGAAGCCGGCTTCTCCGGAATCGTCGCCCGGGCGTTTTCGATGCGGCGAAAGACTCTGAGAAACAATCTTTCGGGGCTGATTTCCCCTTCTGATCTCGCCGAACTGGGCATCGACCCGGGCAAGCGCGCACAAACTCTCCCGGTTGCGGCTTTTGTCACAATCGCCAACCGGCTTGCGCAGCGGCGCACCTAGACCCCGCGAACGCCCACTGGCAGAATAGTGTATAGATAGATGGATACGAAGTTTGAAGCAGGGGGATGGCCATGGGCCTTCTTGACGACCTGAAAAAACAGGCCGACTTGGTGAAGACCCAGCAGATTCTTCAGCAGAATCTGCAGGGAGACAAGCTCAAGCTGGTCGAAGACAAGATGAAGCAGACGTTCCAGTACGTGCACGAGTTGCTCAAGCAGCTCGCGGTGCTCAAACCCACTAGCCCCCTCGTGTACTCGATCCCCGGGGTCGCCGATTTCCGGAATCTCGTGTTCGGCGAGTCGTTCATCGACTACCGGAAAAAGCGCATCAACGACAAGGAATATTTCGACACGATGCATTTCTTCGTCAAGTGGGTCGGCCCGGATACCGTGGTGATCGAGAAAGACATGCCCCCCGCGATGCAGCGGATCCGCGAATCTCTATGGCTCAGCAAGGTCAAATTCGTGGAGGAGGAGAAGAAGAGCGCCAGGGGATTCGTCATCGGTGCCAAATTCATCGTTCCCACCGCGGTCCTCACCGACATCGTCATCAAGGCGGACCACGAGCAAGGCAGGCTGCAGATCCAAGCGACGCATCTCTTCGGCCTCGGGGTAGAATACTTCTCCATTCCTGGACAGGAAGTCAGCGACGACATGCTCGAGGACTTCGCCAAGGCGCTGATCGGGCAGCAAAGCGAAATCCGCAAATACCGCGTTGCAGGCGCGCCCGGGACGTTTCGCTGAGCGGCCGCGCGCGAGTTCCCGGTTCTTGGAGCGTCATCGAGCCTGTTTGCGCTCGATCAGCTCGATCTTGTAAGTGTCGGGATCCTCGATGAAGGCGATCACGGTTGTGCCGTGCTTCATAGGCCCGGCCTCGCGAGTGACCTTTCCCCCGCGCCGCTTCACTTCCTCGCAAGCCTTGTAAGCGTCGTCCACTGCCACGGCGATGTGGCCGAAGGCGTTGCCAAGCTCGTACTTGTCCACGCCCCAGTTGTGGGTCAGCTCGATCACCGCCGTATCGGCTTCGTCGCCGTAACCGACGAAAGCCAGGGTGAATTTGCCCTCTGGATAGTCCTTGCGGCGGAGCAGGCGCATGCCCAGAACCTCGGTGTAGAAGCGCAGCGACCGCTCCAGATCGCCGACTCGCAACATGGTATGGAGAATTCGCATCGATGATCTCCTCTCAGCGCTGGGGACAGAGACTCGCCATGCGGCCCTCGATCCACTCCTCGACCGACAGGTTCAGCGATTCCGGTGTGTGGGCACGCGAATCGATCGCCGGCCCGACCTCAACGGTCACCGTTCCCGGACGCTTGAGAAAGGCGTTGCGTCCCCAAAACAGGCCAGCATTGTGCGCGACCGGAACGACCGACGCGCCGCATTTCACCGCAAGCCATGCGCCGCCTTCGTGATACTTGCGGCGTTCGCCCGGTTTTACGCGCGTGCCCTCCGGGAAGATCGCGATCCAGAACCCTTGCGCGAGCCGCTCGCAGCCAAGCTCGGCCATCCGATTCAGCGCCCGGACGCCACGGCTACGGTCGATCGCGATCGGGCTCGTAAGCGCAAGACCCCAGCCGAAGAATGGGATCCACAGGAGCTCTCGCTTCAATACCAGCACCTGCGGCGGGAAAATGACCTGAAAGGCCAAAGTTTCCCAGGCCGATTGATGCTTTGCCAGGATCACGGCCGGAGTCCGCGGGAGGTTTTCCAGGCCGATCACACGGTAGTCGATGCCCAGCACGTTTTTCGCCAGCCAGATCATGGCGCGCGACCAGCCGGAGATGACTCGATAGCGCGCAAGCCGCGGCAAGGGGAAAGTGGCGAGCGCGACGATCGCGTACGGCGGAGTGACGAGGATCTCGGCGATCAGGAAGACGAGCGAGCGCAGAAAGGTCATAGGCACAGCGCGTGCGCCACCGCGGCCAAATCCGGATAGACGCCGGTTCCTTCGGGAAGCTGCCCGGCGGAGCGCGTTTTCGCGCCCTTGCCGGAGAGTACCAGGATCGGATGGGCCCCGACCGCGGCCGCGGCCTGGAGGTCGCGCAGGCTGTCGCCCACGCAAGGCGCCCGCTCGAGCGCGACATTGAGGCGCTCGGCTACGGCGAAAAACATTCCCGGATTGGGCTTGCGGCAGGGCGACTGGGACTCGGCCGTATCGGGGCAATAGAACACCGCCTCGATGCGTCCGCCCGCTTGGTTTACGGCTCTGTGCATCTTGGAGTTGATGGCATTCAGGCTTGCCATGTCCATGAGGCCACGGCCGATGCCGGACTGATTGGTCGCCACGACGACACGCCAGCCGCCCTGCGTCAGGCGGGCGATGGCATCGAGGCTTCCCGGGATCGGCCGCCACTCGTCCGGATGCTTGATGAACTCGTCGCTGTCGTAGTTGATCACGCCGTCGCGGTCGAGGATGATGAGTTTCATGCTGCCAGCTTGGAGATATCGGAGAACCGATTCATCGCCTTCTGCATATCGGTTAGCAGCGCGAGCCGATTTTCGCGAAGCTTCTTGTCGTCCGTCATGACCATGACCGCGTCGAAGAACGAATCCACCGGGCTCTTCAAAGACGCAAAAGCTTTCAGGTATCCAGAGAAATCTCCGGAGTCAAATAGAGGCTTCGCCGAACGGGACGCCGTCTGCAGGGCCTCGAAAAGCGAGATCTCGGCGGGCTCCTTGAGCGCTGAGAAATCGGCATCACCGAATACCTCGCCCATGGCTTCCGCCTGTCGCAGTATGTTGGCAATTCTCTTGTTGGCCGCGGCAAGACTGGCTGCTTCGGGAAGTGCGGAAAACGCGCGAACAGCTTCGAGTTGCTTGGGGATAAGGGCAATCGCAATCGGGTTCAGGCTTAGAACCGCCTCGACCTCGTTCGCGGAATAGCCGCGCTCAAGGAAATAGCCGCGCATGCGTTCTGTGAAAAACATCTTGAGATCCGTTTGCGGCTTGCCTCTGAAAGGCCCGAAAGCGGCGTCCACGAGATCCCTCAGGGACAAGAGAAGCTGATTTTCGACGACGATTCTGATGACCCCCAGAGCTGCGCGACGAAGTCCGAACGGATCTTTGTCCCCGGTCGGCAGCTCCTTGATGCTGAACAAGCCCGCGAGCGAATCAAGCTTGTCGGCGAGCGCTACGGCACTGGCGATCGGCCCTTCGGGAAGCTTGTCGCCGGCGAAGCGCGGGCGGTAATGCTGCTCGATCGCATCGGCAACTTCTCGCGGCTCGCCATCGTGGAGCGCGTAGTAGCGCCCCATGACGCCCTGCAGTTCCGGAAATTCGCCGACCATGGCGCTGAGCAAATCCGCTTTAGAAAGCTCGGCGGCGCGCTCGGCCTGCATTACATCCGCGCGAAGCGAGCGCGCAACCTCCCCGGCCAACAGCTTGATTCTCTGCACGCGCTCGAGCTGGCTGCCGAGCTTGTTGTGGAACACGACTTTCGCCAGCTGCGGAACGCGCGCCTCGAGGCGGGTCTTCAAATCCTGGTTGAAGAAGAACCGCGCATCCTCAAGCCTGGGCCGGACGACCCGCTCGTTGCCGCCGACGATTGGGCGCGGATCATCGACGCGCATATTGGAGACGATGAGAAATTTCGGCAGAAGCCTTCCGTCGGAGGCGAACAGCGGAAAATACTTCTGATTCTGCCGCATGGTGAGGATCAGGCATTCCTGCGGCACCTCGAGAAATGAGGCGTCGAATTCGCCTGCGTAAACGGCCGGGAACTCGACTAGTGCCGTGACTTCGTCCAGCAGGTCGTGATAGTCGCCGAGACTTGCTTTCTGGCGCTTAGCCTCTGCCTGGAGCTGCTTCTCGATCTCCGATTTGCGCTGCGCGAAGTCGGCGATGACATTGCCGCTCTTGCGCAGCCTTGCCTCGTACTCGTCGGCGTTCGCCAGAAGAATCGACGCTGCGCCCATGAATCGGTGCCCGCTCGTCGTGTTGGCTGCACGGACGCCGAGAACGGTGCCCGGGACGACGCGCTTGCCATGCATCATTACGAGTCCGTGTACGGGGCGCACGAACTGCGCTTGGCCATCGCCCCAGCGCATGATCTTGGAAACGGGGAGTTTCTTTATGACGTTGTCGACAATGCTCGGAAGAACAGAATCAAGCTTGACGCCAGACATCTTTAGATGAGCTACGACAATCTCTCCTTTCGGTGTCTGACGACGCTCAAGCAACTCCGGCGCGATGTTGTGCTTCCTCGCAAAACCTTCGACAGCCCTGCCGTTTGAACTGGCGGGACCCTCAACTTCATGTTCCGAATCGAGTCCCATTCCCCGAACATCTTGAATCAAAACCGCCAACCTTCGAGGCGTCGCAAACTGCTGCTTTGAGGCAGCACGATCCTTTAGACGATGCCGAACGATCTCAGCCACCAGTTGCTCGGCGAATGCCTCGCCAAGCAGCCGAAGGGACTTAGGCGGCAACTCCTCGGTCAAAAGTTCAACGAGCAGGCTCGCAGTTGTGGGAGCTTTAGCGGGTTTCTTCTTAACCACCGTTCAACCCCGGATTCTTGTTCTTCAGCATCGGGAACCCGAGCTTCTCGCGCGAATCGAAGTAAGTCTGCGCGACGAGTTTCGCGAGCGCTCGCACGCGGCCTATGTAGGCTTGGCGCTCGGTCACCGAGATCGCGCCGCGCGCATCGAGCAGGTTGAAGGTGTGCGAGCACTTCAGCACCATCTCGTAACCCGGCAGCGGCAGTCCCGCCTCGATCAGGCGCTT
>Ga0209377_1001012_pt1 | contig 19093 bp, 20 predicted proteins | sample GraSoiAngelo_141_FD_185898 | JGI IMG/M metagenome (GOLD analysis project Ga0209377, IMG submission 185898) | Grasslands soil microbial communities from the Angelo Coastal Reserve, California, USA - 14_0929_12_40cm (SPAdes) (version 2) | ecosystem: Environmental > Terrestrial > Soil > Grasslands ...
GCCAATCGGTCGGAAACTGATTTGGACTTCGACATGCAGTTATTACTGGCAGGGCGGTCCACAGGAACCTGTTTATAGCGGACAATTTTGAAGCGGTCGGCTTTTTAAGCCGCCACGAAAGCCCATAGCGTTCCGGGCCGAGATCGACATCTTCGCCCAAAATCTGCCGCAATTTGTCGGCATCCAGCTTTCCCTCGACGAAAGCGTCCGGATAAAGCTCTTGGAGCTTTTCGAACCGTTCTAAATTTGGAGCGAGCGATTCGAGCGGCAGCTTTTCAGCAGTGACTTCGGGTTTCTGCATGAAGCGCCAAAAATAGCAGAAAGCGGGAGGAGGTTGAATTAAAAATTAAGAAGTAAGAAGGAAAAATTAAGAAAGGATGAGGGAAGAAGGAGGGGGATTGCGTGCCTGTAAGACGGCCTACCTCAATCAAGACCGAGTTGTTTGCGGATCGCTTGTGCGAGCGTGTTCTTGATCTCAGCGTGCCGCGGTACAGGCGCAACTCGCCCGTTCACTGGATTCGTGTAAAGATCGTGATTTGCACCGTGGCGTTTGAGGTAGCAGCCGCGTTCAGTGAGGCTCCGCACCAGCTCCCGCCGTTTCACAGCGAGATCGCCATTTCATGTCTTTCCCTCGGAACAAATGTGTTTTCAGAAGCGTCGCCGACGATCAAGTGATATGCGTCTCGGATCATCGCCTGAAGTTCCTCTAGTGTCTCTCCCTGGCTCATTACTGCAGGCATCTCTTTGAGTCGCCCCACATACCAACCGTCGTCGGTCCAATACTCGAGCGTAAATTGTTTCATTGCCTCCAGTTTAACAGGGCACGCCGAGCGCGTAAAGCGAGTCACAGCGGGAAAGGTTGAAGGAGGAAGGAAGAATTAAGGACGTAAAGCTTCGCCATGTCCCGAGGCGAGACGAGAGCGTAAAGCTCCGTTGGAGCCGCGGCCCTTTACGGAGTTGAGGACGTAAAGGCTTCGCCCACGCCCCGAGGAGACGAGGCCAGGGAGGAAGTGAATAGCGATCAGTGATCAGTGACTCGTGATCAGTAATCAGTGACCAGCGACTGCGAACTGCATTTCGCCCGCTTGTTCGACCACTTTTGAGGCGTGCAGAATTTCGAAGCCAACCACGCCACCATCGTAGCCAAAATCGGCAATAACCCCGGGACGAATCTCATCACTTTCCTTCACGCGCGCATCGCGCAGCGTAATGGTCAGCGTGTCCGTTTCCCTTGTCGTACTCAGCCTTCATGCGCGATATCGGCGCTGGGTGAATTTCGATTTCATCGAAGCGAAGTTATTCAGTTAGCTCCGGGACATGCTCGTCTTCGTATTTCTCAATAAGAACTCCCAGCACGTCCATGAGCGAAGCAAGCGGATGGTTTTCGTCTTCGCCGACTTCATCGGTAACACGGTCGAGCAATTGTACAAGTTCCTCGTAATCTGTTTCCGTGTGCGGCACGCGCACTGCCCGAGAGATCGGCGGCCAGGCCTTTGTCACTTTTTCGAGTTCTGCGAGCGACATGTTTATTCCTTCCATTTGCCGGCGTTGTACTCCCGATGAGTCAACACATGGCGGATGTAAATCTTGCTTCTATTATAATGCACCGCCGCGACCAGTCGAACTTTGTTGCCGCCAATATTAAACACCGTGAATTTTCCAACTTGGTCGGCGTGCGGAAATGTCTCGCGCAGTTGCACGAAATTCAGAAACCTGCTCTTTCGCATAATCGCGTACCAGCGCGCAAGAGATGACTTGGCATCCGGGTGTTTTTCCGCGAACTCGTTCAAACGCTTCCGCGTAGTGACATGCATTATTGACGCGCGACGCTAACTGAAACTTTTTCCGATGAGAAGCGCGGAAAATAGGATGAAGTTCGCCACGGCGAATCCCCGCACACAGGCGGGCAGGCTGTCCATTGGCGGAGAAGAAGGAGGAATTAAGCAAGCGAGAGCGGGGATATTTTTAAAATTCGAGGCTCATTGGCAGACGAAGAAGACGCTGTGTTTACGACGAAAGGTTATGCCGCCCATTCGGCGCACGAGCCGTTGAAGCCGTTCTCGTTCGAACGGCGCGAGCCGACCCCGACTGATGTGCAGATCACAGGGCCTGTTTACTTAGCCGGTGTCTTCCTATCGTCTCGTGGGCGCGGGCTTATATCCGGCCTGGATTGCGTCCTGCTCGGTCATGTATTTGCCTTTCCTCGTCGTGCCGTAAAAACGCGAGCCTTCCCTGTGGTAAACACCTGTCTCGGTGTTGACCCACACCTGGCCATGGCCTCCGCCGGGTGCCGGTGGGTTGGTCGCTTCCTCGGTCGTGCGCCCTGCAGGCGATGGGCTTACGGCCGGACGCGCTGTTGGCTTAGGCTTGGCCTTCTTTGGAGTGGGTTTTGCTTTAGGCGAAGCCGCTGGTGACTCGGCGGGTGAAGGCGATGCAGCTTTCTCAGCCGGTGAAGGCGACGCAGCGGGCGACTCGCTCTCGGTGGGTGATTGACCTTGCACAACGCAGACGGTGGCAAGTCCGATTACAGAAATGACAGCAAGAAATTTCGTAGTCATAATAATGAGTGTAGCGAAACGGTAGGATTGTAGTCAACGCATTTCCTTTACGAATAAGCTCAAAGTGACGAATGGCGTGGCGGGAAAAGTAGGGAGGAAGGACGTAAAGCTTCGCCACGTCCCGAGGCGAGACGAGAGTTGAGGACGTAAAGACTTCGTCCACGTCCCGGGGAGACGTAAAAGCTCCGTTAGAGCCACGCTCCTTTACGGAGTTGATCCAGCTTCACGCGCTTACATCTCGCGCATGATCCGCCTTCGCTAGTCTTCGGCGTGGCAGGCACAGCCGCCACTACAGCTCTACGGCGAGGCCGATCTGATCGTGCTCGCGAAGCATCATCATGATCTGGATGGGCTAGACGCTATTTGCTCAACAACTTCTTTTTGGCTGCGGCGAGCTCCTTGAGTTTGTCTGCACCCACCTTCGGATACGCCAAATCCAGATCGACAAGGGCGTCGATCACTGCTGCACCGACTACAACGCGGGTAAACCATTTGTTATCTGCCGGCACCACATACCATGGCGCATCTAATGGACCGATTGCAATGGGCTTTGAGGTACGACTAAAGTCCGATGGACAATGCAATCGGTCTTGTGGGACGATGGCACGTCGAGTCTAAAGGAGGGGAAGGAGTGTGGGGGCCCATGGGAGGGCCAGGGCCATTTTAGGGCAAACATGTAACTGCACTAAATCCAATCAAGGAGTCCACAATATGAAAAAATATAGTTTAATCATTCACACCCTGAGTCTGGCGTGCGCTGGCCTGATCGCCGGGTGCGCAACGAACCAACCCGGTGCTGTGACCGCACCGCCGCCGAATTCAGGTCATGTGATCATTAATCGAGTCGCAAACTTCGGAACTAATCTGAGCCTTGTCGTATCCGTTGATGGCAAGGACGTGGGAAGCTTTACCCAAGGCCGAAGTTACGATGGCTACTTGCCGGCAGGCCAGCACACTCTTACGGCCAGGGTAGATCCGAATCCGGGTGGTAAGGGTCCGGCGCGAAAAACCCTGACCGTACAAGCCGGGCAGACCTACTCTTACACCGCAGCATGGTCGGGAGAGAAGTTGGTTTTGGTGAGGAATCCATAACCAATACCGGCGCGTCGTTCTTGCTGTAATCGCTATCTTGGACGGGCGCTACGAAGCATGGGTGCCGTGGGACCGCTGCAGGCGACAGGCCGTCAAGTGATGAAGGACCTGATCTCAGGAGGCCATTAATTGTAGCGCCGCTCGTGATCCAGGAGCCATTTCTTCCGCCACAAACCACCTCCGTAACCGCAGAGGGTTCCGTCGGCACGAATGACTCGGTGACATGGAATGACAATGCAAATCATGTTTGTTCCGTTCGCACGGCCAACCGCTCGGCGCGCATTTTCATCGCCGAGGCGCTTTGCCATCCATGAATACGAACGCGTTTCGCCGACCGGGATTGACTGGAGGATTTTCCACGCGCGCAATTGAAATGGCGAACCGACCGGCGCCAGCGGAATATCGAACTCCAGGTTCTTGCCGGAAAAATAATCAGCCAGCTGCTGGCGCGTTGCCGCAAGATGCCGGTGCTCACCCGGGACGACATTCGTCCCCAATCGCTTTCGCAGGATTGATAATTCGCGTTCGGTCGCGCGGCGATCGATGAACTCCAGCAACCGCAAACCCTCATCATCCGCGACGGCAATCATCGCACCCAACGGTGTATCGATTCGCTCAGCAAGCAATGGAGCATGAGCCCTTGCCGTCGTCGGCGGTTCGCCAAAGATTTTTGCAAACGCTTCGCGGAAACCGCTCTCTGATTCAAAACCGCTGCCGTTTTTCGCTTCGGCCACTCGACCGCCGCTACGCACGTCGCGCAACGCCAATCCGATGCGCCGCGCGCGATGATACGCTTGAAAGGTCATTCCATAATGGCGTTTGAATTGTCGCCGCGCCGTGGAAGGATCAATCGACATCGCTGCCAGTTCCTTGTCCGTCAGCCGGCCCCCCGGCGCACGCTCGACTTCAGTGCGCAAACGCTCAATCAATTCCGGTGGACGTTTGCCCGGTTCGGTCGGATGACACCGCAAACACGCACGATACCCGCTCTCAATCGCTTCTATCGAGGTAGCAAAAAAATCGACATTCTCTCGCGCCGGCTTTTTCGCCGGGCAGGTGGGCCGGCAAAAAATTCCCGTCGTGCGCACTCCGATAAAAAATATGCCTTCGAAGCTCGCGTCGCGATTTACAAGCGCGCGATACATCGTTTCGGGCGGCGGCAGAAGTTCGGGTGTTTTCATGCGCGTTGAATCCGAAAAGTATAACAACCGCGGGTTACGCTGCGTGCATCCACAAATGCAGTCTCCGGATTTTGCAGCAGCTTTTCAACAATCGCTTCCGGTTCGTTTACGTTCGCGACCTCGGCATCGATCATGTCGTAACTTGTATTGTACGCACGGAACGCGCGACCTCTGCGAAGGTCCTCCGGACATTCGTGCGTGGCGCGATAGCGTTCGCACGGCTCAGCATGAACGAAGATCGGTCCAGTCTCCGAATATGGGTGGCCAGCCGGAATTGCCGTGTAAGGAAATAGAATCACGCGCTCTCTCGGTTTTGCGAAACGCAGGCAATGCCGGCACGGATAACCAGTCGGTGAATCTGCCGTCACCAGCGCGTGGTCCGCTGCGCCGGCCTCTGCCGCGCGCCGAGCTCTGTCTGCGATTTCCGTGGGAAGAGGAACAACCTGAAATGTTGAAGTTTTCATGAATCAAAGCTAAACGCGCTTCTGCGAATTGTGCATCGACGAAATTCGGGCGACGAATTCTGTAGCCGCTTTTTTGTGCGAAGCGCTGCGCTGGCGTGCTTAACATCCAATGTGCAGCGTCGGCAACAGGGCGAGGACTACAATCATCGGCGATATACGCATCTCTTTGTTAGCGATCCAAGAATTCCGCTACAACTCGCGCTGCTTCCACAATGGCCGCTGCGCGATCGTTCGCAGTTGCCGTCGATCCTGCGGAATAAATGACCAGAAGAATTGGCGCGCGACGGGGCGGACGAATGATGGCAATATCATTCGTCGCGCCGTTTGCCCCGCGTCCGGTCTTGTCACCAATAATCCAGCTTGTCGGAACGCCGGCACGAATCATCGACGCTCCAGTTTGGTTCGCTTGCAACCATTGCTCGAGTTGATGACGAGATGACGGCGACAACGTATTCCCCAAAAGGAGTTGCAGCATATCAGCCAACATCGCCGCGGGTGTGGTTGTGTCGCGCTCGTCACCGGGACCGGCGGTATTCAATTCCGGCTCTTTACGGTCCAACCGTGTCACCTTATCGCCGATGGCGCGTGCGAAATTCGTCAGGCCAACGGGCCCGCCAATTGCATCCAGCAAAAGGTTTCCGGCTGTGTTATCCCTCTGTTCGATCGCAGCCGCAGACAACGCACCGAGTGTCATCCCGCCTTCTTTGAGGTGAATCTTCGTCACCGGGGCGTATTCCAAAATATCCTTCGCGTCGTAAGGCACGAACCGATCCAGTTTCTCTTGCTTTTCATCGACACGTTTCAACACCGCAGCGGCAGCGAGAAATTTGAACGTGCTGCACATCGGAAAACGTTCCTCGGACCGACAATCGAGATGCTTGCTGCTAGCTGTGTCCAGCGCGGCAACCCCGATTCGACCGCCAGTTCGCGCCTCGATGGTAGCCACCCGATTTTCGAATTCACTCTGCGCAATGGACGTGCTCGCCGCAGCAAGCAACAGAACGAAAATAGCTACCATCGGTGATATGCCGGATGGCCTTCCTTCACAGCTACGAAAATTCCGCGACACGTAGCGCAGGTTTTTCCGCCGGCGCTCAATGTTCCCTCCACGACCGCGCGATCATCTGTAAGATCGACAACTCTGGCCGACAGAAACACAGAATCTTTCGTCGGAGTCGGCCGCGACATTTTGATTGCATATTCTGCCGTGACAGTGCACGGAGGGCGATCCGCTTTCGCCCGTTTCATCAGATGATACGCTGCCGTCCAGTTGCAATGGCAATCGAGTAGCGTGCCGATGACGCCGCCATTCAAGACTCCATCAAACGCTTCATATTTTTTCTCCGGTTGCCATTCGGCGACGACTTCGCCATTTTTCGCAAAACTTCGGATGTGCAATCCATCCGGATTCGCCGGGCCGCAACCCCAGCAGACGTTGTTCGGAGCGTACCTTTCCTGAAGTGATTGCGGTTTCACCCGAAATGAATTCTTCGTCTTCCGCTTCCTCTCAATCTTCATCTCATTTCAAGAGCGAAAAAGCAGAGGAAGAGGTAGCGGAAGATTATTTTGGCGAATCTGGATAAGGCCGCAATCGCGGCCCGACGTAAAGTGAGCGCGGCCGGATCAGGCGATTGTTATCGTGTTGCTCAGTGACGTGCGCGCACCAGCCCGCGACGCGCGATGCCGCGAACAGAGGCGTGTTCAACTCTGGCGGGAAGCCGAGCATCCAAAAAACCGGCGCAGCGTAAAGGTCCACATTGGCGCAAAGATGTTTCTCGCGGTCCATTACTTCTTCGAGCTTCTCGCAAATCGGAATCCATTGTTCCTTGCCGGTGCGCTTGCCCAGTTCGCGCCCGATCTCTCGCATCACCGGCACGCGTGAATCGCCCTTTTTGTAAACGCGATGACCGAACCCCATGATCTTGTCCTTGGACTGCAGTTTCTTCATTAGCCATGCTTCGGCGCGATCTGGTGTTCCAATTTCTTCGAGCATCTTCATTGATTCCTCATTGGCGCCGCCATGCAGCGGTCCTTTGAGCGTCGCGACCGCAGACGTAACCGCAGCGTAGATTCCCGCAAGCGTTGAAGCCGTCACCCGCGCCGCAAAGGTGGAAGCGTTGAATTCGTGGTCTGCGTACAAATTGAAAATCGTGTCCAACATTCGAATTTGCCAATCCTGCGGAACTTTGCCCTGTAGCTTGTAAAAGAAATTGCCGGCCTGTGTGAGATCCGGTCTTTCCGGCAGCGGCTGTTCGCCATGCGAGATGCGCCACCCATCCGTGATTAAGGTGGAAACCTGCGCGATCAGCCGGATGGACTTGCGGATGTTGGCGTCGTGCGAGTTATCGCTCAAATCCTTGTCGAACGCGCTCAGCATCGACACACCGGTGCGCAGCATATCCATGGGATGAGTCTCGCGTGGGAGCAGCCGCAGCATTTCCGTCACTTGCCCCGGCAGTGCGCGTTGGGCAGCAATCTGTTGCCTGAAATCGGCCAACTGTTTCCCATTGGGCAACTCGCCATTCAGTAGCAGGTACGCGACCTCCTCAAAACTCGCCTTCTCCGCCATCTGATGAATGTCGTAACCGCGATACATCAGCCCGGCATTTGGATCGACCCAGCAGATCGCGGTTTCGCCGGCGATCACGCCGGCTAACCCTGGGCTGTACTCTGGTTTGCCTTCAGTAGCCATGTGTCAGATTCTTTACTCGTGAATCGCAAACGTTCAAACGCTTGCGGGTGCGCTAACGCGTGAACATTTCGTCATCAACGCTTCAACCAACTTTCGGCGTCGGGATCGTAATCGAGCAAGTCATAAAGTTCCTGTCGCGTCTGCATCTTGTCGAGCCAATCGGATTGCGTGCCGGCTTTTTTTAGTGCCGCCAGAAACCCTTCACTCGCTTTCATCGAAACGCGAAACGCGCTCTGCGGGAAAATGATCATGCGGTAACCGAAGTCCGCGAGCTGTTGAAAGGTTAACGTGGGGCTTTTCCCAAACTCAGTCATGTTCGCGAGCAACGGCCGATCAATTTCCTTCGCAAAATCGCGAAACTCCTCCGCGGTTTGCAATGCTTCCGGAAAAATTGCATCGGCGCCAGCGGCAAGATATTCGCCCGCCCGCTCAACTGCGCGATCGAAACCTTCCACGGCGCGCGCATCCGTGCGTGCGATAATCATGAAATCCGGATCGCGACGCGCCGCGACTGCCGCTTTGATTTTTCCGACCATCTCCTCGAAATCCACAATCGATTTCCCGGCAAGATGGCCACAGCGCTTCGGAAATTCCTGATCTTCAATGTGACAGCCCGCCAGGCCGGCGTCTTCGAGTTCACGAATTGTCCGTGCCACGTTTTCTGCGCCGCCAAATCCGGTATCGGCATCGACAATCGCTGGAACATCTATTGCCTTGGCGATGTAGCCAGCCAACTGCGCCACTTCCGATAACGTCAGCAGACCGATATCCGGCACACCAGCCGTTGCGTTCGCCATTCCCGCGCCGCTGACGTAAACCGCATCGAAGCCGGCGCGCTCCGCCTGTCGCGCCATCGCGGCGTTCGGCACGCCGGGCATTATCACTGCGCCCTTCGCGATCAGTTCTCGCAGCCTCTTGTTCTTGCTCATTTGGTCGCGTCTTTAGGTAGGGGCGATTGACCGCAATCGCCCCCGGGCAGTTCGGGTGAACCGCCCCTACCTGGCATCACGCAGGCCCGCATTAATTCGTCCACGTTCGTTGCTTCATCGAGTTTCCAAACAAGATCGACAATCTTCTTTGCGCGCGTCTCGCCCAATTCCGGCTTAACCAACGCGAAAAATTTGCGTTCCACTTCTGTATCTTTCAGCGGATTCTTCGCATGGCCCATCGGATAATCGACTCGCTTGCTTAATCGCCGGCCGTCGGCAAGCTCGACACGCACGATGTTCGCGGCTGCGTCTGGATACATGGCGCTGAGTTCCGCGTTGCGCTCGACCTTTACGTTCTCTAAAAATTTCCAAATCTTCGGATCCTTGAACCGCTCTGGCTGAAATTGTTTCTCCGTCACTTCCCCATCGATCAACGCAACCGCCGTAATGTACGGCAGACTGTGATCGGCCGTCTCGCGCGTCTCCGGTTTCCATTTTTCCGGCTCGCTCCCAATGATATCGACTGAGGCGTCGTGGCTTTCGATCGTCATCGATTTTACTTCCACGCCTTTACCAATCTGCTGTCGTAAAAAAAGCGCTGCCTCAATAGCGCTTTGGCTATGATATTCGGCCGGCCAGAATTTTATGCTCGTTCGCAAAATCATTGATGCAGGTCCCTGGTCATTCTTTGCGAACGGCACCGCAAATTTTTCGCCGACGTTGCCTAATGAAACGCCCAGCTGTTTTTCAAATCCCATTTGTCCTTCAAAGATCGGACCCGGCCCAGTCATGCCGGCACGGGCCAGAAGCGCCGAAAAAACTCCGTGGCGCGCCGCCGTCGCGAACGCCACGCCTTTCCAGTGAGACAGCTCGCCTACGCGCGCCTGTCGCATCGCCGCGCCTGCAACCCCGGCGATGTTCACCGCGTGGCGTGTGTTTTTCGGGTCGAGCTTCATTAACTTCGCTGAAGCGAGCGCAGTCGAGAACGTCCCGTAGGTCACGTGATCCCAGCCGCGCGCACGAATGCTCGCGGCGTCGCAGAATCGGCATTGCACTTCGTACGCGAGCGCGATCGCAGTGATCAATTCGCGTCCGGTTGCGGCAACGCTTTCGGCTACAGCCAGTGCCGCCGAGATGTTGTCACTCGGATGCGCCGGTTCCTTGGACAAATAAGTGTCGTTGTAATCGAAATAACGAATGCAACAGCCATTCGCGAATGCTGCCCAGTCCGGTGGCGCTTTGTGATTCGTCCCAATGATTGTCGATCCCTGTCTGGCAGAAAAATCCGAAGCAACTTTTCGCGCAATCACGCAGGGTTCTTCGTTCCAAGCTCCCAGCGCGCAGCCCAATGAATCGATGACGCGACGCTTCACTTCATGCACGACGTCCTTGGAAAGGTCCTCAAATCGAAGTGCACACGCGTATTCAGCAAGCCGATGAGCAAGCGTTTTCGTGGCCATGAAATTGAACGTCCAATCTGCCGACGAAAATCATGTCGGCAAGCGATTGTCGGTGGTTGCTCTACCGTCTAGAAATGCGCACTATCTTTCTAGATGAACAAGGTATATGCGAATGCGAAAGCCGCGCTGGATGGATTGCTGCACGACAACATGACCATCGCCGCCGGCGGATTCGGATTGTGCGGCATTCCAGAGAACCTGATCGCCGCAGTGCACGAGAGCGGCGTGAAAGGATTGACGATCGTCGGTAACAACGCGGGCGTGGATGATTTCGGCATGGGAATTCTACTGCCGGCGCGCCAGGTGAAAAAAGTGATGGCGTCGTACGTCGGCGAGAACAAGGAGTTCGAGCGCCAGGTGCTCGCCGGCGAACTCGAGCTCGAGCTTATTCCGCAAGGCACACTCGCCGAAAGATTACGCGCGGGCGGCGCGGGAATTCCGGGATTTTACACGCGGACTGGTTTCGCTACCAAACTGACTGAAGGCAAGGAGACGAAAAAATTTGACGACGCCGATTACGTCCTCGAGCCGGGTATCACGGCGGAGTTGTCGATCGTGAAGGCATGGAAGGGCGATAAATCCGGCAACCTTATTTACCGCAAAACATCGCGAAATTTTAATCCGATGATCGCCACTTGCAGCAAAGTCTGCGTCGCCGAGGTCGAAGAACTGGTTGAGATCGGCGAGCTCGATCCCGACCAAGTTCACACGCCCGGCATTTTCGTTAACCGAATCATTCAGGGCGCAAAATACGAGAAGCGGATCGAGTTCCGTACGGTTCAGGGCGCGGCCGCGTCAAAGAAAGAAAATCCGGTGCGCGAATTAATGGCGAAACGCGCCGCCCAGGAATTGCGCGACGGTTACTACGTCAATCTCGGCATCGGAATTCCGACGCTCGTTGCCAATTACATTCCCGAAGGAATTCACGTTACGCTTCAGTCCGAGAACGGCCTGCTCGGCATCGGCCCATTTCCCAAACCCGGCGAAGAAGACCCCGACTTGATCAACGCCGGCAAACAAACCATCACCGCGATGCCGGGCTCCGCGTTTTTCTCGAGCGCGGATTCGTTTGGACAAATTCGCGGTGGACATATCGATCTTGCGATTCTCGGCGCGTTCGAAGTGACTGACAAAGGCGACATCGCGAACTGGATGATTCCCGGCAAGATGATCAAAGGACCTGGCGGCGCGATGGACCTTGTCGCGGGCGTGAAGCGCGTGGTCGCAGTGATGGAACACACGTCGAAAGATGGCAGCCCGAAAATTTTGAAAAAATGCACGCTGCCAATCACCGGCCTCGGTGTGGTTAATCTCATCATCACCGATTTGTGCGTGTTCGAAGTGAAACCCGATGGCGGCGGCCTCGTGCTCACCGAAATCCATTCCAACGCGACGGTGGACGAGATTCGCGCAAAAACCGGCGCACCGTTTGGAGTCGCGCTGAAGAAATAATTTTACGACGCGCGTTCGCGCGGACAAACCAGCACCAGAATCGACGCGATGATCCAGCACACGATCATCATAATGAAGCCGGTGTTGAACGATCCGGTGCGTTGACTCAGATCGCCGAAAATTTTCGGGCCGGCATATCCGCCGATGCTCGCGGTGCAGTTGATGAAGCCGACCGCCGCAGCCGCGGCTGAGCTGGTGAGAAAGGCCGACGGCAGCGCCCAAAATGCGGGCAGATATGAAACCGTTCCGAAACCGATGAGCGTGAATACCAAAATCAGGATAGCGTTCGAATGCGGGAGGAAGAACCACGCCGCCAGGCCGAGCGCAGCGGTCAATTGGGGCGCGGCAAAATGCCAGCGTCGTTCACGAGTGCGATCAGAAGTCGCACCGAGCACTAACATTCCAATTAACCCGGCGATAAACGGAATCGCGCCGATCCAGCCGATGTGAGAATCGCTCCATCCGGTCATGCGTTTGAGCAACGTCGGCATCCAAAACCAAAAAATGTAGCCGCCGCTGTAACAAAAGAAGAGACCGAGCGTGAGAATGATGACTGGCGGATATCGGAGCGCTTGCCAGATCGACATCTGCCCGGCGTGCGACTTGGCACGTCGTTCATCGCTCAGGCGCGACGCGATCCAGTCGCGTTCGTTAGGCGCGAGCCAGTGCGCTTCGTTAGGCCGATCCGGCAGAACAAACAACGTGACAATGCCAAGCAATACCGCCGGAATTCCTTCGAGCAGAAATAACCAGCGCCAACCGGGCGTACCGAGCCAATGAATCCCGAGGATCGCTCCCGCGAGCGGTCCGCCAAGAATGTAGGCGATCGGAATTGCCGACATGAATCGCGCGACCGCTTTCGCGCGATCTTCGTAGATGAACCAGTGCGACAGATAAACGATCACGCCTGGGAAAAATCCGGCCTCGGCCGCGCCAAGCAAAAACCGCGCACCGTAAAGCTGGTGCGGAGTGTGGACAAATGCAGTGAGAGTTGTGAGCGCACCCCAGGTGATCAGCGTTAACGACAACAACCATCGCGCGCTCCAGCGCTCCACCAGCAGGGCCCCGGGAATTTGCAGCGCGAAGTAACCGATGAAGAAAATGCCGCTGGCGTTGCCAAAGATTGAATCGGTCAGGCCGAGATCGCCTTTCATCCCGAGGGTCGCGTAAGCGATGTTGGTGCGGTCGAGATAGTTCGCGACGTAGAGCAGAAACAGAAACGGCAGCAGCCGCCACGCAATCCGACTGCGCGCACTTTCCACAACGTCCATTTCCGAAACCATGCTTGCGGGCACGATAAGACATAAACGGCGACGGCGCGCTCGCAGCCGAATTGAAAGCAAGTGTCGCCCACGACCTGGGCAAAGCGCTCGCCCCAAAAGAAATCGTGTTCGTCACCGACATCCCAAAAACGCGAAACGCGAAAGTCATGCGCCGCATCGTCCGCTCCGCGTACCTTGGTGAAAAGCTCGGCGACACTTCGGCGCTGGAAAGCCCGGCATCGCTGGATCAAATCAAGCGCGCGGCGCCAGCGTAGAACGCGCTACAGCTTGCCTTACCAAACAAACCAGACGCGCAATGGTAGGGCGGGCAGTTCTCTGCACGCCGGAGGGAATCATGGGAATGGCGCGCACCTATTCGAGTTCCTTCAGGGCAAGCTGTGACGCGCTCTACCAACGACACTAGTCTCTCCGATGAAACTGACGTTCCTCGGTACTCGCGGCGAGATCGACACACGCACGCGGCGACATCGCATGCACACGTCGTTGCTCGTCTCACATGGCGGCGCGCATGTGATGATCGACTGCGGGCTTGATTGGCTCGGGAAATTTGAGCGGCTGCATCCGAGCGCCATCGTCCTCACTCATGCCCACCCCGATCACGCGTGGGGATTGAAACGCGGCGCGCCTTGTCCGGTGTATGCGCCGCAAAAGACGTGGCAAGAATTGCAACTTTACCCGATCAAAGATCGCCACCTGATCGAGGAGCGTACGCGCACGAAGATTTGTGGAATCACATTTGAGGCGTTTCCCGTTGAACATTCCATTCTTTCGCCGGCGGTCGGCTATCGCGTGAGCGCAGGGCGTGCGTGCATTTTCTACGCGCCCGACCTCATCTTTATCCACGATCGCGGGGCAGCATTGAAAGGCGTGCAAATCTACATTGGCGATGGCGCCACTATAACGCGCACATTCATTCGCAGGCGCGGCAAAGCGTTAATCGGTCACTCGCCCGTGCGCACGCAACTCACCTGGTGCCAGAAAGAGGGCGTGCTGCACGCGATCATTACGCATTGCGGTTCGGAAATCGTCACAGGCGACGAGCGCGAAATATCCGCCAAGCTCCGCGCCATCGCTGCCGAACGCGGTGTTGAGGTGCGCATCGCGTACGATGGAATGAAAGTCGCGTTGTAAAGCGGAGTTAACGTCGGACGAAAGGTAGGGCGCACAGTCCTCTGCGCGCCGTTTGCGGTACAAAGATCGGCGCGTAACAGGCGATTGGAAGTCCGGCATCTTGCCGGACTCGGCTGCCAGCCTGCCGAGACAACCTGGCAGGTTGTCATCCGAAACGCGCCTACCAAACCTGCGGATTTGGAGCTTACTTTAGTCATGCGGCTCTTTCTCTGCGGCGATGTGATGACCGGGCGCGGCATTGATCAGGCGCTGCCGCATCCACTTAATCCGGTTTTGTACGAACCGTATGTGCGCGATGCGCGCGAGTATATCGCTCTTGCGGAGAAAGCTCACGGCCCAATATCGCGTCCGCTCAGCTTCGATTACATCTGGGGCGATACTCTTCCAGTACTTGAAGATGCGGGAGTCGATTTGCGAATCGTAAACCTTGAGACCGCGATCACCTGGTCTGAAACGCCATGGCCCGGCAAAGGAATCCATTATCGCATGCACCCGCAGAACGTTAGCTGCCTCTCCGCTGCGCGCATCAGCGCGTGCGCTTTGGCGAACAATCACGTGCTGGACTGGGGATACGACGGCTTGTCCGAAACACTGCAAACACTGGACGCGGCAGGAATTGCCCACTCAGGCGCGGGCAACGATGCCGAGGAAGCGATGCAGCCCGCGGTGCTCGATACAGCCGCGAATGGTCGCGTGCTTTTCTTTTCATTTGGATCAACCACCAGCGGTATCCCGCAAGATTGGAAAGCCACCAGCATTTCTCCTGGAGTAAACCTGTTGGATGATCTTTCGGAAGCGACCGCAGCGCGGCTGTGCGATCAAATGCGCACCTATCAACAGCCGGGCGACTTGGTCGTTGCGTCACTCCACTGGGGCAGTAATTGGGGCTACGAAATTCCACGCGAACAAATCGCGTTTGCGCATCGTTTGATCGAGGAAGGAGTCGCGATCGTGCACGGGCATTCCTCGCATCACGTGAGAGCAATCGAGGTATTCAAAAGCCGCCTCATTCTTTATGGCTGCGGCGATTTCATTACCGATTACGAAGGGATCAGCGGGTACGAAGCTTTCCGCGGCGATCTCGCGCTGATGTATCTGGTCGAACTTGAATCAACCACCGGCGAAGTGATCAATGCGCGACTGGTTCCGATGCAAATGCGGCGGTTCCGGCTTGAACGCGCGTCAGCCGCAGATCCGAAATGGATATGCAATCTAATGAGCGAACTCGGAGAGCGCTTCTGCACAAGAGTGAGCTTGGAAGATGGCTGCCTGACCCTCGGATGGTCGGCAGAATGACGAAATCCGAATGTCGAATGACGAAACAATGTCGAAGCACGAATGACGAAGTCCCGTTTCCCTGGTTCGTTTACTTTTGGTCATTCGTCATTAATTTCACATTTTGGCATTCGGCTTTCATCATTAAACAAAAAACACACTGAGCTGTCGCAGGAACCCCTCCACTTCGGCGGGATTCTTAAGCGAATAAATCGCTGCAGTGGGCTGCGGTTGCTCGCTCACGAGAATCCCAACACCGCGTTCCTTCAACGCACGGAAAGCGTCTTCGTCGGTGCTATCATCACCGATGTAAATCGGGCGGACGTTCTCGCGTTCCAGCGCCAGCGCTTCCAATAGCCACATAACGGCTTTACCTTTGTCCCAGTCGATGGCCGGTAGAAGTTCAAAAACTTTTTTGCCATCGATCCGGCGCAGTTCGCGATGTCGAGCTGCTACCGCTTCGACGACTTGGGTGAGCGCGGGCACGTCATTTTCGGTCACGTTGCGGTAGTGCGCGGCAATGGAAAAACGTTTCCGCTCCAACTGTGCACCGGAAATTTCGTCGAGCGGTTCGTGCAACTCTTTTTCTGCCATATCGAGGTCAACCAGATAGTCAGCACCCATTTCGCGGCGGAATCCGGGACCCGCGATATCAAACCCGTGACTGCCGGCATAGACGATGCCGTCGAGATCGACGCGGCGACGAACATCGTCCAGGTCGCGTCCGCTTAGAATCGCGACCGGCACACGTGCGGCCAGCTCCCGCAACACCTGCCGCATTGAATCGGAGAGCCACGCGTCCTCCGGATGATCTACGATCGGCGTGAGCGTCCCATCATAATCGAGAAAAACAGCAAACCGTTTGCCTCGCGGGGGAGCGATTATTTTGTCGAGCCGATCGAGCGCCGATGGAATCATCTTAACGGAAGAAGCTAAAAGGGTTACAATGTTACAACGTTAAACGACTGCCTGAATAATCCCGTTGCAACAATGTAATCTTTTTAACTTTTTAACCTGCTTATTCAATGAATCGCCTGATCGTCGTCTCCAATCGATTGCCGTTCGCGCTCGATTCGACGGGGCGAGGATCTTTGGACGGTCACACCCGCTGTCGGCGGATTAGTCTCTGCAATCGAGCCGGTGCTGCGCGAACGCGGCGGAACCTGGATTGGCTGGCCGGGAATCGCGGGCAAAATCCCACAGGAACCGCTGACCAAGGCCACGCGCAATGCCGGTTACCAAGTTGTGCCGGTAGCCCTGAGTGAAGCCGAACGGGACGAATTTTACTACGGTTATTCCAACGAGGTGATCTGGCCCCTTTTTCACGATTTGCAAAATTTCTGCAACTTCGAGCCAGCATACTGGCAAGCTTACAACCAAGTTAACGAGCGTTACGCAGATGCCATCGCCCGCTGTGCGCAGCCGGATGATTTTATCTGGGTGCATGACTACCACCTAATGTGCGTGGCCCAGGCATTGCGGCAGCGAGGCGTGTCCCCAGACCTTTCGCGATTAACGTTTTTCCTGCACATCCCCTTTCCGCCGTACGATATTTTTTCGAAGCTTCCGCAACAACAGCGGCTTCTGCACGCGCTGCTTCAGTTCGATTTGCTCGGGTTTCAGACGCGGCGCGATGTACGCAACTTCATGCAGTGCGTCCGGCGCGTGATGCTGGACGCAAAAATTATTCCTCGCCGCGACCTGCAATTAATCCGCTTTGAAAAACGCGAAATTCGCGTCGGCCATTTTCCAATCGGGATCGATTTCGACTCATTTGAGAATGGCGCAAGATCCGACACGATCGCGAAAAAATCTCAGCAGCTGCGCGACACTTTTCCTGGTTGTCAGTTGATCCTTGGTTCCGACCGGCTCGATTACAGCAAGGGAATTCCCGAGCGCTTGCGCGCATTTCGCACCGCCCTGGAACGTCATCCGGAACTGCGCGGCGGCGTGGTCCTGATCCAGGTCGTTGTACCGAGCCGGGTGGAGATTCCCAGATATCACGAGTTCAAGCAACGCATCGACCGGCTGGTTGGCGACATCAATGGTCGCTTCTCAACCAGCACCTGGCTTCCGGTGCAATATCACTTTCGGTGCCTCGATCGCGACGATCTCCTCGCGCATTATCGCGGGTGCGACATCGCCTTCGTAACGCCGCTCAAAGACGGAATGAATCTCGTAGTCAAGGAATATTGCGCGTGCCGTATCGAGGAGGATGGCGCGCTCATTCTAAGCCAGTTCGCCGGCGCGGCCGAGCAGCTCAAGTCCGGCGCTCTGCTCGTCAATCCTTACGATATCGAGCAGATGGCGGACACAATTGTGAAAGCATTCCGTATGACCCCAGCCGAGCGCACTGCGCGAATGAAACGGATGCGGCGCATGGTCCGTAAGGAGAATGTCTTTTGGTGGGTCGATTCATTTCTGAAAGCCGGATCGAAACTCGCTGCTCGATCTGAACGAGTGGCTCGCCGGAAGCCCGTCAGCATGGCGCATTGAGCGCGACTCGAGGACCTTGGTTTTGGCGAGTTGTGCTTCGCTGATCACTAATCACTACTCGCCGATAACGGTGACATCGTCCCTTTCATGGCAGTCAAGAAACAATTGCTGTAGACAGTGTGGCTTCCACCAAGGCGTCGAATGAAAATGAGGATCCGAATCGCTGTCCTGCAGATGACAGCAGCGTTGTGGCTACTTCTGGCTTTGCTTGGTTGTAAACCCAAACCTAAAACAGAGCTCGCAGCCAACGAAGTGATCGAGCAAACATACAAAGTCGAGCCGAACGCCAGCCTGCGCATCGCCAATCCTCGGGGCTCGATCACGATCCGCGGCGAGGATACGTCGGAGGTGCGGATACGAGCCGTCAAGTCAGCCTCAAGCGCTGCCCAACTGAAGGAAATCACTCTGGATGTGACGGCGGAACCTGGTGATGTCCTAATCAAAACAGCATTCCCACGAAAAAAGAACATGCCGTTCTTCGCCGGCGCGGCCGCTGTCGATTACACGTTGTCCGTTCCGCGTAGCACCAGGATCGCGCGCGTAGATGCGGACGACGGCAATGTCTCGATAGAGGGAATTCAGAATTCAAACGTTTGGGCAAACGTAGTGAACGGCCAGCTCAACATCCGAAACTGCTGCGGCGATCTTAAAGTAGCGGTGGCGAATGGTGCGCTCGATATGATCTATGGACGGTGTGAAGGACCGTACTTTTCGGCGGACGTCCAGATGTTGAACGGCAATGTGCGGCTTTCTGTTGCACGCGGTGCCGCGTTGCGTGTTCGCGGCGAAACTGTAAATGGAAAAATCATGAACAACACCGGCGCGATGGTCGGACTTCAGGGCCAGCTTTTACGCAAGATAGATTTACCCTTCGGTAACGGCAGGCGCTGTGACCTTACACTGCGCGTCACGTCAGGCGACATTACGATCGTTCCCGCGCAATCTGATTGAGCCTCGGCTTGTCGCTCCTTTGCTGCTATTTAAGCGGTCCCGGCGCGAGCCGGTCTTGTACCGTAATGCCGCGCGCTTCCAATTCCTGCTGTAACCGCGATGAAACCTGCCCCGAAAGTGCAACAAAAA